>ERZ1026986.433-NODE-433-length-16004-cov-6.659665_pt1 | contig 16004 bp, 14 predicted proteins | sample MGYA00519455_ERZ1026986 | MGnify/ENA primary metagenome ERZ1026986 (study PRJEB26926, sample SAMN06164548) | human gut metagenome | biome: ENVO:00009003; feature: ENVO:2100002; material: ENVO:00002003 | host: Homo sapiens | place: USA | collected 2012 ...
CGAGATTCCTCTACGTCTCGTGGGCTCGGAGATGTGTATAAGAGACAGCATTAGACGGTACTAAAATTGTTTTATGATCTTCGGAAACCTTATACTGGTATCCGTTTTTTTTCATACTTTCAACTATGCTTATTGCATTAACTTCGTTCAAATCTGAATATAATACTACCCAATCCGGCTCCATTGCTTTTGATAAGAAAAAAGTTGCCGCAACAATCGTAACGACAATCAGTGCAAGCATTCCAAGTTTCTGGTTCCCGTCTAAACCGTTCCATAACTTCTTCACATCATTAGCTAAAAGTGCAAAATAATTATTTTCCATATCTCCCCGCGCACAATCCTTCAATATAATAATATCTTATCAAGAAAATCTTTTCAAATTGTAAAATTATATTAACCTGAAATACGAGCTTATTAAGTAAGGAAAAGTATAAAAAAACGCGTTCTAAAAAATACCATATATCTTCTGGTAACAAAACTATTCCTGCTGTTCGCCAAAACCATCAGGAAGCTCCTCTTTAAGCAGCCTGCCAAATTCTTCAAAACTTAAACCAAGAGCCTGAACTATCCTGAATAAATTAGTTGAATATGTCCTATTTTTGCCCTGCTCTATCATATAAAGAGTAGTTTTAGAAATATCATTCTCATAACAGAAAATAGTAAACTTTAAATTCCTGCGCTTTCTCTCTTTATAGATGACCTGACCTATAGCTTTCTGCATTATTTTGTCATAACCTTGCATAAAATCAATAATAGTGCTAGTATTAAAAAAAATGTTTCGCAAGTCGGAAACATTTTAGGACAATTCAAAAATGCCCAAAAATTTACTTTTTAATTTGGACATCAAGTTTGACAAAAATTTTTTAGATTTCTGGCAGATAACATCTAAGAGCTCTATAAGAGCTCTGTTTCTTTAATATATCTAGGTCTGTCCTTAACTTCATTAAATATCTGCCCAATATATTCACCAATTATACCAAGACAAAAAATTTCCAGACCGCCAAAAAATGCCAGAAGCACAACCAGAGTTGCCCATCCGCTCGGTGTATCGTGAAAGAAGTATTTTTCAAAAACAACTTCCATAGCAAGCAAAAAGCTTCCTAACATCGTCAAAACTCCAGTTGCTGCTATTATGCGTAAAGGCACAATACTAAAAGAAGTTATACCGTTCAATGCCAGACTTGTAAGCGAAAAGAAATTAAACTTAGAACATCCGGCTTTCCGCTGTTTTACATCAAAATGAACATAAGAGGTTTTTAAACCGATTTCATGAAAAAAACCGCGCAAAAATAATCCGGATTCAGAATACTTTTCTAATATCTCAAGCCCCCTGAAACTTACAAGTCTATAATCCGAGTGATTAGGCGGAATTTTTACGCCCAGTAAATTCATTAGCTTGTAAAAACAAAGTGCCGTATATTTTTTGAAGAAAGAGTCTGTCTTTCTATCATTTCGAATTCCTGACACAATATCTGCACCCTTATGATATTCATCTATAAAAGTTTCAATAACATTCTCATCCTGCTGCAAATCCGCATCAATAGAAACAACACAGTCACAGCCGATTTTTTTAACCCCGAGAAGCCCTGCTATCAAAGCTTTCTGATTTCCGTAGTTTCTTATAAATTTCACTGCTTTTACACGACTGCCATATATATTGTGCAGATTTTCTATAATCTCCCACGTGCAGTCTTTCGAGCCGTCATCAACAAGGTAAATATAGCTTTCCGGAGAGATTTTTCCTTTTGCAATTATACTGTCAAGAACTCCTAAAAGTGTTTCTACAGTTGACTTAACAACGAGTTCTTCGTTGTAGCATGGAACTATTATTGCAAGTTTTGATTTGTTTTCGCTCATTGTATTCCTCTTGAAATTATAATACAATAAACATAATAGAAAAAGGATGCGCATGTCAGATAAAAAATTTATATTAAATGCCGATGATTTCGGTATGAGCGAAGCTTTTAACAGAGCCGTACTGGAAGGATACTCTTCCGGTATTTTAAAAAGCGCAAGTCTTGCAGCTAACGGAGATGCTTTTCAAGAAGCATGGAAAAACGTTATTCCTGCCTGCCCTAATCTTGGAGTCGGAGTTCATCTCAATATTATTGAAGGCAAATCTCTATGCTTAAATCTGGACAGATTAACAGATAAAGAAGGAAATTTTAATAACTCTTTTGGTATGCTTCTTTTGAAATCTTTGAACGTTAAAGATAAAGTATTTATGGAGCAGCTTGAAAAAGAATTCAGGGCACAAATCGAAGAAATAATGAATGTTACAGAAGTTACACACATTGATTCTCACGTACATACGCATTCAATCCCGAGAATTTTTGAACTCGTGTGTAAGCTGGCACAAGAATACGGAATTAAACAAATAAGAACACAGTATGAACAGCCGTACATTATTCCGGATGTTTTCAGACACCTGACTTTAAAATATCCGATTAATTTGATAAAAGTTGCACTGCTGAACTTTTTTACATTGATTAATGAGAGTAATGTGCAAAAGTATGAACTCAACACAAATGATTACCTTATAGGCGTTACATACACTTCTATGATGAACAGCCTTGCAATATCATACGGGCTTATGGCTATTAAGTATGACAAATTCACAGCAGAAGCCTTAATACATCCGTGCAGATACGAGGACGGAACTATTGATAATCATTTTGTAGAATTTCAAATAACAAAAAACCTGAAGTTGAAAGAAAAAATTGAGAACCTCGGGTTTGAAATTGTAAATTATAGAGATCTCTCAAAATGCGAAGAAAAATCGTCTGTATAATCATTTTAATTTTACTGTTTGTTCTTTTTCTTATATTTTTGCATCCGAAAGAAAAAGAATACTATGTTCGTGAAGTTATTTCTCCAACAGAATTTATTCTTGATAACGGAGAAATTTTCAAAGTAAAAGGTCTGGAAAGTCTTGACCCGTATTTCAGCTCAAGAAATAAAGAGCTTGCTTCAAAACTTAACCTGAGTGAAGAAGACGCGTTTGTCACAGGAAACCTTGGTAAATACTGGGCAAGAAATATTCTTGAAGGAAGAAAGATTAATATCTGCAACAACGAAATTATTTACCACAAATTCAACTACCGTTCTATATTTATGAACTCGCCTTACTGTATCAAAGATGACAGATTTGTTAACCCGAAAGCTTCGGAAAAAGTAATTAAAACTGTAAAGCGTACAAATTACCGGATACTAAACCTTGAAAATGACAAAGTTTATCCAATCTCACCTGATTTCATACCGGAAAACTATATTGTAATAAAAGAGGGACATAGGGCTTGGAGGTTTCATAATAAAGCTGCTCCGCCGGATATAAAGGGATACAAGAAGAAGAAACACACAACAACAATTGAACTTAAGGATTTCAAACTCTTACTCACCGATTTCACCCAAAAGCTCAAACCGGACAGAAAATGTTCAAGCAATATTTGCAAGGAAATCCTGAGTAATATTAATCAAGCCAAAAGTTCAATAGACATAGCAATCTACGGATATTCATCAGTACCGGCAATTGAACAGGCAATTAGAAATGCACAGCAGAGAGGAGTTAAAATCCGGCTGGTACACGATATGGACAGTAAAGGTAATAATATTTACGAAAATACCTCAAATCTTGCTAAACTAATACAAAATACGCAAAGTGACAGAAATTCCAAAGAAGCTTCTTTTATCATGCACAATAAATTTTACATATTTGATAATAAAACCGTAATCACAGGTTCTGCAAACCTTTCACATACAGATATGTCCGGCTACAATTCAAACGCAGTAGTTGTTATAAATTCAGAAGAAGCTGCAAATATTTACCGGAGAGAATTTGAACAAATGTACGAAGGCAGATTTCATTCTGTAAAAACATCAATGAATAAAACCTCTAATATTTATTTTTCACCTCAGGATAAAACCATAACAAACGGTGTTTTACCGCTTATAAAAGGTGCAAAGAATTACATTTACATTCCGGCATTTATTGTAATAGAAAACAGAATAATAGAAGAGCTTATCAGTGCTAAAAAACGCGGCATTGATGTAAGAATTATTGCAGACGCGCTCAACGCTTCTGCCAGACACTCGAGGGTAAAGGATTTAAGAGAAAACGGAGTCCCTGTAAAGATAGAGAATTACGCCGGAAAAATGCATTCAAAAACCATGATAATTGATGACAAATACCTGCTTCTCGGTTCAATGAATTTCTCTTACAGCGGTGAAAACAGAAATGACGAGAATTTTATAATTCTTGCAAATCCTGAGGCTGCAAAGTTTTATAAAAGCTTCTTTCTGTATCTCTGGGATAAAATTCCTGACAAATGGCTGAAATATTATCCAAAAGCTGAAGGTCTTGATTCGGTAGGTTCTTGCTCAGACGGAATAGATAATGATTATGACGGGCTTATTGACAGCGCGGATGAAGGCTGCCGAGCGAGGGGAGAGAAGAGTTAAACAGTGTTAAACTAAAAAAAGGAAAGTCTTGCAGTGTGTGCAAGACTCAAAAATATACATTTACCCCACTAATTTTATAGCACAATAAAACAACTTTGTCAACTACTACGCACGTAAACAAGTTGTCAGGTAAAAATTAGTGTCATTCTATTCGTTTGCGGACAATTTTTCTCTTACAAGAGTTTCTACCTGATTTAAAATTTCAGGATTTGCAGCAAGAAATTCTTTTGCTTTATCACGTCCCTGTCCAAGTTTGTCATCATTAAAACTGAACCAGGAGCCTGCTTTTTTAACAATATCCAAATCAACAGCTACATCCAGAATATTTCCTATTTTGCAAATACCCTTTCCGAATATAATGTCAAATTCTGCGGTTCTGAAAGGAGGTGCAACCTTGTTTTTCAAAATACGAACTCTGACATGGTTTCCGATGTCTTCTCCGTCACCCTTCAAACCTTCTACACGTTTGATTTCCAAACGGACAGATGCATAATACTTAAGTGCATTACCGCCTGTAGTTGTTTCAGGATTACCGTACATAACACCGATTTTTTGTCTTAACTGGTTAATAAAAATAACTGTTGTTCTTGTTTTTCCTATTATACCTGTAAGTTTTCTTAAAGCTTTTGACATTAATCTGGCCTGCAAGCCCATCTGCTGGTCTTCCATAGAGCCTTCTATTTCAGCTTTTGGAACAAGTGCAGCAACAGAGTCAACAACGATTACGTCGACAGCACCTGAGCGTACAAGTTCTTCTGTAATATCAAGAGCTTGTTCGCCTGTATCAGGCTGAGAAATAAGAAGTTCATCAACATTAACGCCTAGATTTCTAGCGTATTCAGGGTCAAGTGCGTGTTCAGCATCAACGAAAGCAGCAATACCGCCTCTTTTCTGGCATTCTGCAACAATGTGCTGTGCAAGCGTTGTTTTACCGGAAGATTCAGGCCCGTAGATTTCTATAATACGGCCGCGCGGAATACCGCCGACACCGAGCGCTACATCAAGTGCTAATGCGCCTGTAGGTATAGTTTCAACACTTACAGCAGGTTTGTCGCCAAGCTTCATTATGGCACCTTTACCAAAATCTTTTTCTATCTTGTCGATTGCAAGCTTAAGCGCCTTTGCTCTTTCATCAGATGTATTTACTTCTTCTTTCTCTTTTACTGCCATGTTTTTCACCCTATTGGCGGGCTTCATCCCGCTTCATTACTAATCTGTTTTTACCTTCCCCAGAAGCCCTTTTGAACTGACTACCGGCTTTGCGTGCGCCTGATACCCTACTGGCGGGCTTCATCCCGTCATACTACTAACTTTTGCTTACAACATAAAATTCGCATCTTCTTCTTTTTTAATATAGAATCCGCATAGAAGAGGTTTAAAGCTGTTTAAAACATTCTTTAATTTAAAGTTTTCTTTGTTCAGCTCATTAACTTTATTTTTCAAATTTTCGTTTTCAGTCTTGCATCTTACAAGCTCTAACACTACATCGTCCATACCTTCAAGCTTTTCATCGATAAGCTTTGTCATTGATGTAGTAATATTATTTTCCATCTTGTTGAGGGTTTCCAATAAACCGTTAACTACGGCCTGTGAGTTTGGTTTTGTCATAACGGGTAATGTCGCTTTCTTTTCATTCATTCCTGTAATCACTGATGATTTAGCATTTCTTAATTTCTTAACTTCATCTACTGAAAAATATATTTGACCTTTATGGTCTTTTCTCGGGGTAACTGAAGTTTTTTTACATAATTCAACTATCTCTTTATTATCAACATTTAAAAGTTTTCTTACATCATTAGGTAAAAGTACTTTATTAGCATTCATTTTAAAAAATTCCCCTCTATCTATACCCAATAGATATTCTAATCAATAAAAAAAATTATTTCCACTATTTGTTACAATTCGTAAAGGATAATAGTTAATACAGCAAATTTTTTATTTAGCAGTTTTGTGTTAAACAGCACTAGCCAAAAAGGAATTTAAATGAACATTACATTACACTCTAATGCACATCATATTGTGCAAATAAAACAACCACATTTTAAAGCTTCTAACAGAGCTGTAGAAGTAAATCCCAATGAAACGGAACAAGAATGTCTGCTCGCTTTGCGTAAAGGAATGATACACCCTGATGATGCAGCAATAGACACAAAACATCCTTCGGGCGACAGAGTTCCATTTTTTCATTATCTGGTAGAACGGGATTACACAACTGCAGTAAATTATGTTCTTGCAAAGCCTGAAAACAGCAAAAAATATATCAATCTCTATGCTAATAGTAAAACTGCACTTGATTTAGCAGTAAGTACTAAAATGGAAACTATTTTAAAATCCAGAGGGGCGAAAACTTATGAGGAACTTCGCGGCGAAACTGCTAACACTGATGCAAAAACTGTTTCTGCTAAAATTTTTATGGATGACCCTGTAAAAGTAAAACCGGCTCAGATGCAGCCGGTTAAAGGGGTAAATGATGGTTTGGAGGACTCAAATCAAACTACTCCGCAGGGTGAAAAAGGGGTAAATGATGGTTTGGAGGGCTCAAATCAAACTACTCCGCAGGTTAAAAAAGAACAGCCTAAAACAGATTACTTTGACGCTTTTGAAGAATTGGAAGAAGATAATGCTCCTAAACCCGAGCCAGAAACAAAACAGATAGAAACACCTAAAGAAGAAGAACAAAAAACTAAATTTCCTTCTTCATACAAAAACTATCCTGTTCTGGAAATTACAGAAAACGACCCGAAAATAATTGATGAAATAATCGGGATGGACAAAATAAAAAGCGAACTAAAAGAAAATATAATTATTCCGCTGAATGAACAGGCGGCAAACGTAACCCTGAAAGCCAATGACATTGATATTCCAAACGGAGTTTTAATTGAAACCGCCGAAGATACCGTCAATATTGTAAAAGCTCTTGCAAACGAAACTAAAATGCCGGTTCTGCAATTATTTACGCCTCAGGAATTAAAACCGATGCTTAAAGACATTGAAACCGAATATAAGAATAACGGGAAGAAAACAATAATATTAATAAGAGGTTTTGACAAGTTCTTTACAACAGGTGCAAACTGTGATCTTGATAAAAAGAATTTTCTTCTCTCAGTAGAAAACTGCGGTGACAAGGGCGCTCTGCTTTTTGCAACTGCAGATGAAAAATGCGCGATTGATAAAAAGTTTTTGAGCCCTGAAGTTTTTGACAAAGTGCTTGAACTTAAAATTCCTGACTTGAAAGATAGAAAAGAATATTTATCGCAGTATTTCAAGGACAAACATCTGTTCAAAAACCTGAATACTGACGAAATGATTGAAGAAATCGGGCTTAAAACAGAAGGTTTCAAATACGCAGACATTGAAAAAGTACTTGAAGAAAGCGCAAGAACATCTGTATCAAATCATAAATACGAAATTGAGCCGGAAACCATCAGAGAAGAACTTGCGGAATTTACTAAACAGTCAGGGATTTGTCCTGTAGATGAGTTCAACAAGACAACAATGTATGACACTCCTGAATTTAAGCGTATTCCTGTTGAAGCAGGCGAGATAATGAAACTTGATGAACTTGGCGGAATGCCTGATATAAAAAATAAGCTTAATAAATTATATATAGAACCGTTCAAAAACATTGACAAACTTCGTGAACATTTAGGAAACAGCGCTATTCCTGACGGAGCAATTTTCTACGGCCCTGCCGGAAACGGAAAAACTCTTACAGCAAGAGTTCTTGCAAGAGAGCTCGGACTTCCTTTCTACGAAACAAAACTTTCCGATGTTGCAAGCTCATACATTCACGAAGTAAGCAGACGTATAAGACAGATGGCAAAACAGCTTAACGACAAATACGCAGCAACAGGCGAGATGTCTGTCTGGTTCTTTGATGAGTTTGACTCTATGGGAGAATCAAGAGAAGGCGGAGAGACTGCAAGTCACAAGCAGGAAGTTACAGACACACTTTTACAGGAGTTTAATAATCCTGCCTCCAAAGGTTACATTCTTATTGCGGCAACAAACGACCTTGAAGGTGTTGACCCGGCCCTGAGGCGCCGCGGAAGATTAGGAAACTGGATTGGCTTTTCAAACCCTGACACAGAAGCCCGCATTGACGTAATCAAAAAAGAACTTGCAAAAACACCTTTCACAAAGGAATTAAGCGAAAACAGAGAATTTCTTGAAAAGGCTGAAAAAGAATTTGACGGAAGTTCAATGTCGTCAATTGTTTCTGTACTTACTGACGCTAAACGTGAAACAATCCTTACCGGTAAAGCTTTTGACGAATGCATAAAAGAATGTTTTGACGACCACAATAAGCGCTTAATGGGCGAATTTTGCAACAAGGCGGGACTTAAGCCGCACCAATATAACGAATGGGATTTTCAATCTCTTGACGAGCTAGGCGGCATGGAAGATGTCAAAAAACAACTTGAAGAAAACATTATTGATATCTGGCGTCCGGAAGTCCGCGCAGCGCTCATTGCTAACAAAAGAAGCCTCCCTGGCGGGGTAATTCTTGAAGGCCCTCCAGGCACAGGTAAAACCACAATAGTGGAAACTCTTGCAAGACAAATGGATGTTCCGCTTTACAAAATGAGCTATTCTCAGGAAGGAAATGAGTACATACACGGTGTCGCAAGAAACGTTACAGACATTTTCAACCGTCTTGCACTTGAAGCAAAAATAATCAAGAAACCTGTAATGCTTTTCTTTGATGAGGCAGAAAAATTCTTCCCGCGCTCTGCAGAAAGACATCAGGTTGAAGAAGTAAATACATACAAAGACCTTATGAACACCGCTGCTGCAAGCGGAATAATACTTGTGGCTGCAACAAACCATATTAATATGGTTAATCAGGAAATTACAGGCAACCCGAGAAGAATGGGAACAATAATCCATGTCGGAAACCCGGATTTCTCTTCAAGAGTAAATCTGTTTACCAAGCTTCTTAAAGATTTGCCGATACTTGAAAATTCTCTCAATCATTCGCATTTCGAAAAACTGGCAAGTTTATCAGAAGGATTTTCTATAGGTAATATAGCCGATACAATCGATAAAGTAATCACTCAGGCGATTAAAAAGCGTATTAACATTCAGCCGGAAATTCTTATGCGTGCATTCACTGCAAAAGGAAGGATTTAAATGCAAATTCAAAAAATACAAAACAATTATAACCAAAACTTCCGCGCTTTACACGCAGACAGGAACGCCCTGAAAGAGCTTAACTGCCGTACAGCCGATATACTCAACAATCGTTCAATCAAAGAATGCGCTGATAAGTATGAAGTTCTGCTTAAACGTAAAAAAATTAATATTACAAAACCTTACGATAAATTTATTACAGCAGTATGGGCATCTGTTTCAAGTGTGATTGGCGGAGGAATCGGTTTAATCAGTATTACCGGTGCAGGCGCAGAAGCCGCTTTTTTACCTGTACTTGCAGGATTAACAATTCCGCCGGCCCTATTTCTATTAGGAACTTACCTGTACCATAATAAACCTTCTTATCAGTATTCAATTCAGGCCGGCAAAAAAATATCCGATAATCAGTTCGGAAAACAGGTACTGGGCGGAACATTATCAAGAGAATTTATTGTTGCTGACAAACGTGACATAAGAGATGTTCATTCGCTTGGTGAAGACATTGAGAAAAACGATTATGACAAGTTTTTGGATCTTCTTGATAATTACCATTCCGATGATGTGATATCTATCTTAAAAGACAAAAAAATTAAAGAAGAATTCAAAGACGGCGAGCATTTTAATTTCAGCGTTGATGCAGATGATAACACGCTTTTAACAAAGTTTTTTGACATTATTCCAACACAAGAAAATCAAAAAGATTACAACAAAATCCTTGATAGTATGAAAGATATGAAAAAAATCAATTTCAATCAGAAAGACAGCTTCGGTATTTCTGTACTGGAAAAAATTCTTAATGCAGAGAACAGAAAAGCGCTTAATCTGGTTAAGGATTTTGAATTTGAATACTCTCCGGAACTGGACTCTGCGTATGAAAATATTTCAGACGAAAATTTTAAACTTAGTGTCAAAGACCTGAAAATAAAATTTACACACGCGATTGACGCTGTAAGAATAGACTCTGCTAAAGCATTAAAGATTGCTATAAAAGAATTTGACTCACCGCTATGCGACAAAAATAAAGAAGTAAAAAACTTGCTTGACTTCTATCACAGCAATACCCGTCGTTACGGCGCATCAGCCGGCGTTATGCAGGTAATGGAAGTTTTTGAAGAAAATGAAAGGCTGTAAAAATGAATATATCACCTGTACAATCCCCGCAAACTCAGAATTTCAGAGGGCTTCACGTTAGCAAGAAAGCCTTAAAAGGACTTGAATGCACTGAAGACGCTTTGTTAAAAATACCGGAAATTAAAGAATGTGCAAAAAAATATGAAGTACTTATTAAAAGAGGCAAAGTTAATGGCCATAAAAACCTTGATTTTATTATTACGGCTCTGGGTGGAATGCTATCATCCGCAATAGGCGGAACAATAGGATTTTTTATCTCAATGTATATGTGTATGAAGAATAAAGACATAACAGCCATAGAGTCAGCGCTGCCAATGCTCGGCGGAATGTTCGGCGGCCCTCTTCTATATACAATGGGAACTATTTTATATCGCAACAAACCAACTTACGAATACACTGTGCAGGGTGGAAAGGGAATAACTCATAATGCTCTGGGTGAAACACAACTTACAGGTACAAAATCTAAAGAATACCGGATTGATAAAGATAACTGGCATGGTGTAATCCAGAATATGACTAAAGAAATTCAGGATGAAGACTACGGCCGTTTCAGCAGGACAATCAGAAAATATAATATTAACGAACTCGACAATACAAAAAATATTCTCAATATTCTGAAAGACCCTGTGATTAAAAATGAGTTTTCAAACGGCGACTGCTTTAATTACAAAATAGGGCAAACATCCCTCTTAAATAAATTCTTTGACATTATTCCTACAGAAGAAAATCAAAAGGATTATGACGAAATCCTGCAATCTATGAAGAGTATGAAAAATATTGATTACAATCAGATTGATGAAAACGGTATTTCTGTTCTTGAAAAAATCATAAACTCTGAAAACACTAAAGCTCTTGAACTTGTTAGAAATTTTGAATTTGAATATTTAAGAGAGCTTGATTACGCTTACGAAAATATCCAAAATGATACGTTCAAAAGAAAAGTTAAAAATCTGAACGTTAAATTTCCTCATGTTTTCGAGGCTTTGAAAAATCAATCCCCTGATGCGCTTGATGCTGCTTTTGAAGAATTGAACTCACCTTTCTGCAGAAAAGAAAAACTTGTAAGAGAAATGATTGATTTTGCTTCCACAAACTGCAGAGGCAGTTTTCTGGCAAATGTTCTGTTCAGAAAACTGCAGGATGAAAACCTGCTTCCAAAAGATGCATATGACAGAATGATTGCTGAACGTGAAGACAGATATAACAGGTGGAGATAGAAAATGAGAATTTATTCACAATATAATTGTCAAAACTTTCAAGCCCTCCATGTCAATCCCAAGACTTTAAAGCGACTGGGCACAACAAAAGAAGCACTTTTAAAAAATGCGTCAATAAAAGATTGTATTGACAGAGCAGAAGTTACTTTGAAGTCAAAAAGACATTATGATTTCAAAGAATTTTACAGAGAAGATATTGAAGCTATAAGCACATTAACCGGTTTAGCAGGAGGATTAGTCGGCGCTGCAGGTACACTTATTGTAGGATTATTACGTGCACTTTCACTGGTAAAAACTGACGCTGCTTTATGGTGGCCTTTTGCAGCAGGATGCAGCATTCCGGTTCTTTCTATAGCTTCGTATCTTATAAGCAGAATTATTCCAAGAATCAGATACACAGGAGAAATTCAAGCCGGTGACAGGATAGAAAACAACAAGCTCGCCGGACGAGTAACCAAACAGCATGAATTTTATGAAAAAGATAATTATAAGCTCGCAGAAGAGCTTATGAAAAAAGGAAATAATGATTTCAGAATGGTTATGACTAAGTATACAATCGATACCCCAAAAGGAATACTCAGTATACTAAATGATGATAAAATTAAAGAAAATTTCACAAACGGCGACTGTTTTAATTACAAAATCAATGAACAAGGGGACACGCTGTTAACCAGATTTTTTGATATTATCCCTGATGCGGATAATCAGAATGAGTATAACCAAATTTTAGACAAAATGAAAAACATGAAGGGCATAATCTATAATCAGAAGGATAGTTTCGGAATTTCGGTGCTTGAAAAAATTCTTAATGCGGAAAACTTTGCAGCCCTTGAACTTGTAAAAGATTATAAGTTTCCATACTCTGAAGAGCTGGACGATGCCTGTAGCAATATCGCTGATAAAAACTTTAAAAATAAAGCTTTAAATCTTAATTTCAGCTTTCCTCAAATTGAAAACGTGCTTAGCGAAGGCGGCTATTTGGACAAGGTTTTACAAAAATTATCAGCTTCGCCATTTTTTAATGCTAATAAAGACAAACTATCTAAAGAAATTCTTGTATACACTGATAATTGGAATAAGAGCTACCGTTCAGAATTTCTGTTTCCGGTACTGCTAAAACACGGCATGCTTCCTAATGAAGTAATTGATGCAAGAATAGAAGAATTAAAAAATGTGGAAACTGAACAAAGGCTCAGAGAAGCTTCAGATTACGGATTTTATTCATAAGGAAAGGTAAATATGATAATAAACAGAATTAATATACTAAGTTTCAAATCAAACGAACACAGAGAAGCAGAACTTCGCGAGCTTCAGCGCTTGAGAGAATTGCGGCGCCGGTATGAGGAAGAAAAACTTATCCAGAGTATGACTTATCCTGAAATTGATAATCAAATAAGCACAAAGGCAGCAGCTTTCTTTTCAAAATTCACCTGTGCTATTCAGAACGCTTCCGAACACAATGTTATGGAATTTTTCGGTGATGAAAAAACAGCACAGGAATTGAGAAAAAATCTCTCACCCGAGTGTCAGGCTGACAGCAAGATGTTAAGAAACGAAATTCAGCAGATGGAAGAACTCAAAGACCCTGTGATGACACTTATCTGTGCAAACAGAATGAAAAAATTTGCTCCGAAACAGGGAATACTTTCAGAAGAACAACATACAAATTTTGTAGAAGGAATAAAGAAAACTATTTCAACAATAGTAAGAAATTCTAACCTCGATAGGTTTGAACCGGAAGATAAAGCCTCAATTTTAGAAATGGTGCAAAAAGTAGAAGCTTCTGACTCGGTAGATTTCGGAATAGAACAAAAACTGAGAGTTCTGGTAGACAGATTAAACTCAAAAAAATTCAAACCCGGATTTATACCGCCTGTAAAAGTTAGAGAACTCGACTGCGGAAAGATTAAGAGGTTTTTAAAATGAGAATAGGAAACGTAACAAGGCCGGATAACCTTTCATACAGAGGGTTACATGCGAGCCGCAAAAAATTGACAAGATTAGGTCTCAACAATTTACCGTATGTTCCGGAAATTGAGAAATGCGCTGACAAATACGAGATTGTTCTCAAGAAAACTGCCAGCATTGTTGACAAAAGACACAAGATTATAAACAACTCGCTCATTGCAGGCGGGATTGGCATGATGGCAGCTGGAGCATTTGTATCTGAAATTATCACAGCTGGTATGATAAGCATCGGTTTTACATCTTTAATTCTTGGGATGACACTCAGGATAATAGATGCTGAAGATGCCGATAGAAATATAAACAAACACGCTTTACAGGGCGGAAAATATTTCAAAAATAACAAGGTTATACGCTCGGTTTCAAAAGAATATGGGCTTAACACACACATAGATATAGACACCATAAATTACATCGGAAAAAAAATATACCACGAAATTGAACAACAGGAAATAAACAGATTTCTTTTGCTTCTCGCAAAATATAGACCCGAAACCGAACCGGCGCAGTATTTGTCTGTTATAAAAGAGTTCGGTGACGCAAGCTGTATGAATTACAAAGTTGATATGACAGGTAACACTCTGCTTACAAAGTTTTTTGACATTGTTCCGAATGAAAAAAATCAGAAAGCTTATAACAAAGTGATTGAAAAATTGAGAAAGACAAAAGATATAGATTACAACCAGAGAGATAATTTTGGTATTCCTATTCTTGAAAAAATTCTGAATTCAGAGAACTCTCAGGCGCTTGAGCTTGTGAAGGATTTTGAGTTCGATTATTCACCGGAACTGGATTACGCTTTTGAAAATATTTCTGATGAAATTTTCAAACTCAAGGCCAAAAACCTGAATGTAAAACGAATTTAAATATCGCTGAATACAGGAGGAACAGCCGATTTGTTCTCATAATTCAGTCTTATATTAGTTGGAACAGTCAGCTCAATAGGTGCAGAAATATATTCAACCTTAGAAGCCGGCATGGTTGCGTAAACTTTTCCGTCAATATCTACGCATTTAACAGCGCAGTCAAGCAGTTCTTTACTTCGCTCATCAGGGCTCATCATCTCCAATTCCAAAGCCTCATCAATTAACTCTTGCTGCTCTTTTAAATTCCTATCCTGAGGAAAAAATCTTCTTCCGCGTCCGCTTGACTCAATCAAATGCGATTTATCAAAACTGGTAAGGTTTTCCGGTCTTAAGTAAGGAATATTTTCAAGCGCAGAACCTGTCATTTTTTCGAGTTTGGAATAAATTTCCTCATACAAACGTCTTGTTTCGCTCTCTCCTACAAGCTCATTGCCTTTGTAATCCGGTGCATGCCTGTATATTATGCTCGCCTTTCCAGTTCCAAAAAGTTTTAAAAACACCTTTAAAGCATTCGCCATCCTGTCTGTATAAACATTTCTGAAAAATTCTGCCCTGCTCTGATTATTCTCTCTCAAAGCCTCCCGCGACTTTTCCATAGTCCCGGAAAAAGGATTAATAGAAACCTCAACTGATTTAACAAAATCTGGATTTTTTTCAATCATGCCTGCAAGCTCTTCCGAACTCTGCTGAGAATATTTAGATACACTATTCCAGCCGGAAGTAACAAAAATTGAAGGAAGATTAATTTTTTCATAAATCATCTTTAAAGCTTCATTAACACTGTGGTTCCTGCTTTTACCCCTAATCGGAATATCAGAAGGATTAGAGTCATCAATTATATTAACATATTTGTTTCCCTGAAAAACATTGAACCCCAATCGCTCATTCAGCGCCTTAAACCCGTCAAGAAACCTTACTAAATCCTCAAATAAAATTGTTCCGTTTTTCAGCGGCTTTGCATCCTTAAGGCAGTGTGAGCACCCTAAATTACACCCTCTGAAAAGATTAAGAGTTTCAAACCTTTTAGTAATAAAAGCAATATCCTTAATCCCAACTCCGTCAAAAAGCGGAATACCCTTTTGAATACCCTCAACATGCTGGGGATTTATGCGGGTAAGCGGGAAAGATGAATTTTTTATATTTGCAGGAATATGGCTTAAATTCATACTGTTATAAAAAGCGTAAAAATATTTTTTGCTTTATAAATTCTTACTGTCTCTTATACACATCTGAC
>ERZ1026986.434-NODE-434-length-15972-cov-8.502105_pt1 | contig 15972 bp, 17 predicted proteins | sample MGYA00519455_ERZ1026986 | MGnify/ENA primary metagenome ERZ1026986 (study PRJEB26926, sample SAMN06164548) | human gut metagenome | biome: ENVO:00009003; feature: ENVO:2100002; material: ENVO:00002003 | host: Homo sapiens | place: USA | collected 2012 ...
AGATTCCTCTACGTCTCGTGGGCTCGGAGATGTGTATAAGAGACAGGCGCAGGGACATCCGCCTTTTCCAGCTCCAGGGTGGGAATCAGGGCGTGGTGGTCAGATACCTCCTTGTCATTCACCAGCGCCAGAACATCGGGGAAAAACTCCGGGCAGGCGTCGAAGGGCGGCACCCGCGCCGCCAGATGCAGGACCACGGAGGCGGTCTCCGCCATATCGCCCGTCAGATACCGGCTGTCCGTGCGGGGATAGGTCAGCAGCTTCTTTTCATAGAGCGACTGGGCGTAGTCCAGGGTTTGCTTGGCCGTGTAGCCAAACACCCGGTTTGCCTCCCGCTGCAAGGTGGTCAGGTCGTACAGTTTGGGCGGCTTCTCCGCCTTTTTCTCCCGCACCAGGGATACACACACGGCTCGCTGCCCGTCACAGGTGTCCCGGATGGCCTGGGCGTCCTCCGGGGAAACAATGCGGTCGCTGACCGCCTCGGCCCCCTCCAGCGTCAGCCGCACATGATGGTATTTCTCCTTGCGGAACAGGACGATCTTGCTGTCCCGGTCGGCCAGCATCGCCAGGGTAGGTGTCTGCACCCGCCCCACATTTAGGGTTCGGTGATAGAGGACGGAGAACAGGCGGCTTGCGTTGATGCCGATGAGCCAGTCCGCCTTTTGGCGGCAAAGCGCCGATTGATACAGCGGGTCATAGTCCGCGCCGGGGCGCAGATCGGCAAAGCCTTCCCGGATTGCCGCATCCTCCATCGAAGAAATCCAGAGGCGGGAGAAAGGCTTGGAACATCCGGCGGCCTCATAGACCAGCCGGAAGATCAGCTCACCCTCGCGTCCCGCGTCGCAGGCGTTGACCAGTTCCGTCACATCGGGGCGCTCCATCAGGGAACGGAGAATGTGGAACTGGGCAGCCTTTTCCTCGGACACCACATAGCGGAAGGGGGCGGGCAGGATGGGAAGGTCCTCATACCTCCACTTCTTATAGCGGTCATCGTAGGCGGCCGCATCCGCCAGCCCCACCAGATGCCCGATGCACCAGGAAATGAGCCAGCCGCCGCCTTCAAAATAGCCATCGGCCCTGGATGTGACACCCAGGGCCGATGCGATACTCTTTGCTACACTCGGTTTTTCACAGATCACCAATTTGCTCAATTCTGATCCTCCTGTTCTTCCTGTTCAGGAACGTCCTCGTTTTCGTATTCCTCGTCCGCGAACTCATAGTCGTCCGGGTCGGCGCTGACCTTTGCGCCCTGTTTGGGCTTGATGAACTTGATGTAGGCGAAGGCTCCGCCGCCGCCCAGAGCCGCCAGCAGCAGGATCAGCACCAGGGCGCCGCTGCCGCCGGACTCCTTCTCCGGCTCCGGTTCGGGCTCCGGCTCCACCTCCGGCGCTTTTCCGGCGCACTCGCTCATATTCACCGAACAGACCGGACAGGCGGTATTCACCGCACCGGCCTGGCACTTCTCGGCGCAGGTACAAGCAGCAGGCTTTTCCTCCGCCTGTCCATCTTCCATCAGCGCCATCAGGTCGGCTTCGTCTACCTGGTTCAAGAAGTGAACGGCGGTCTCCTTGTCCTCGTTGGCCCGGTCAATCAGGATGTAAAAATAGTTGCCCGCTTTCGTGGTCACGGTGATAAGCTGTTTGTCACCGTAATAATCGTCCACCAGCGTGGCGTTGCCCTCCGGGGTAAGGGGCTGGCCCTCCGGCTCCATGCCCCCGGTGGCGGGTTCCTCGGTGGGTTCCGGCGTCGTCTCGGCGGGCTCCCCGGTGTAGTAGTCGCCATCCCCACCGCCCGCAAAGGCGGTGACGGAGAAGGCGGTCATGCACAGGACCACCACCGTTAGGGACGCCAGAAGGCGGAAAACTCTGTTACGCTTCATCTTCGCCATCCTCCATTCCTTCCATATCCTCGATGTCAGGGTCAGGCGCCGCCTCCGCCTCCATCATCCCGTCGGGCAGGGTGATAAGGCCGCTGGCGTAGGCCTTCAGGAAGGCGGTCAGCTCCTTGTTGTCCATGCGTACCGCCTTGACCATGCGGACGATCTCCAGATTTTCTTCCTCGGTGAGCTGCGCCTCCAGCTCCCGAAGGCGCTTCTGCTGGGCGGAAATCTTCTCCTTCGTCTTTTCGATGTCTTTGCGAATCTTCTCAACCGTTGCCATGTGTGCAAAACTCCTTTCCAAATCGTTCTCTCCAGGAATAGTTCCGCCCCAGGCCCTTGACCGTTTTCAGATTTTGAAGGGCGTTGTCCTCCAGCGCCAGGGCGCGGCGGAACAAATCGGGGTTCTGGTCCCGCAGGGCGGTGATCTCGTCGGGTTTCATGCTGGGGCAGAAAAAACAGGACGATTTTCCCGGCTGGGGCAGCCCTACCGCCTTGATCTGCCGGATGCAATCGTCCCGTGTCCATCCCCATTCCATCAAGGGATACCACTTGCTGTATTTTCGGTCGGCCAGGTCCCCCAGCAGCACCTTGTCGCTGCGGTAGCCTTCGCCCGCGTCGTAGCCAATGAACTTGACCACCCGTTTGCCCGCCGCCCACACCTTTTGACACGGCGGATAATGGTTGCAGAATTTTTCCTGCGGACCGATTTTATGTTTCAGGGAACACCGCTTGAAGCCGTAGGCGATGGACGGAAGGCTGCAACTTTGCAGACATTCATCCTCCAGCGTCAGCCGTTTCCCGTCACGGTTGGTCTTATATACTCTGGTAATGGGAGGCATCCCGTGGTCCTTCAGCCAGCGGTCCATCACATCCAGATAGGCGTAGGTGTGGGGATGCTCTGCCCCTGTATCCGCAAAGAGGATCAGGTCCACCGGGATACGGTGCTGGTGCAGCCCGATCAAAAGGGCGGTGCTGTTGGCGCCGCCCCCGTAGGAAACCATATTGATGCTTCATCACCTCCATCAGTTGTACGGCGGTCTGCCGTATGCGTAGAAATGGGACTGCCAGTAGCTTGTATTCAGGTTGGAATACTGGATGGGGTCGCCGCAGTGCAGCATCATCCCATCGCCTACATAGATACCCACATGGGACACGCCGGTTGTGTCGTAGGTGCCCACGAAGAACACCAGATCGCCGGGCTGGGGGTCGGATACCGGGGTGGAAATGTTGTAGAGCCCCTGGGCGCCCAGCCGTCCGGTATTACACAGGCCGCTGTTGGTCAGCACATAACTGACGAATCCGCTGCAATCGAAAGAAGTGCTGGGACTGCTGCCGCCCCATACATAGGGATACCCTAAATACTTCTCTGCCTCGGTGATAAGGGTGTTGAACCGCTCGTCCGTCAGGTATTCAGCGGGAATCTCCCAGGCGGCAGGTGGGTTGTCGATGTACTTGTTCACATACCCGGAGGACGGGAACAGGTCGGGGCGGTTGCCCAGGGTGGACATATAGGTGGCATACAAGGAAAGCTGTTCCTCGCCCATCATATAGACCGGCACATGGGAGAGGTCGAAGTTCTCCAGCGTGACGGTGCAGATGGTCCAGGTATAGGGCACCCGAACCGTATAGGTGTTGCCCTCGCTGTCCGTCCGTGTCTCTGTCCGATAGCGGGTCTCCGTGGTCACGGTTTCGGTGAGAATGTATTGCTTGTCAAAGAGGGTTTGAAGGTCGCCCTGTACCTGGTCAATGGTGAACACCCCTTCATGGAGTGCCGACAGAATGGAGATTAGCACATAGGGGTCATGCTCGATTTCGTCCAGGTCGAAGTGATACTCGTCATAGTTGTGGGTGGCCTCGTAGGTATCCAGGTATTCCCGCAATTCATCCTCTTTGGCGCAGTAGGCTTCTTCCACCGCCAGCATGTCGGCATCCTCGGACAGATAGGAAGATGCCATGATATTGGACACCCCGCCGCCGAACATGGAGGAACAGGATTGCAGGGAGCCCAGCAGCATCACCAGCAGAAGGCCGATGCCGCTCACGATCAACGCACCCTTCCAATGCCGTTTCAGGAAAAGGGCGGTGCGCTTGGACTCCTGGGCGGTTTTCTTGGCCGCCTTTGCCGTGGTCTCCGCTGTTTTCCCGGCCTGGGCGGTCTTGCCCGCCGCCCGGTATGCCGCCGCATATTGCTTTTGCAGTTTCCGTTTCTGCCACAGGCGGGAGATGGGATTGGATGCAAGCTGGGGGTTATCCGCCACGGCTTTCCGATAGTAGAAATCCGCATTGGCCTTGACCGCCGCCTGCTCCGCCTTTGCCGCATCCTTCCAGGGTTTCAGTTTGCGTTCCGCCCGCCAGTTCTGGACACGGCGGTTTCCGTAGCCCACAGCCTTCTCAATGCCGCGTTCTCCCAGGTGGCCCGACTGGACGCCGGAATTTTCCTGCTCCACCTCCCGGACCTTGCCGTGGATGGCTGCGCCTGCCTCCTGGATGGGGCGGGACAGCGGATTGGCATGGGGCTTTCCCGGACTCTTATTGGGGATCGCGTCCCTGGCGGCATCCAGCCGGTCCGCCGCCTTATCCGACTTGCGAATGGCCCCTTGCAGCTCCGGCACCGCCCGGTCAGCTTCGGAAAACTGCAATCGGGAGGATGGGCGGCCCGCTGCCGCCTCGCCCTCCCGGTAGGTTCTGCGCTGTTTCTGGCGCTTCTTTTTGGCTGCTGCCTGTTCCCGGTGCAGTTCCGCACGGTCCACCGCTTTTCCAGCGACGCCCACCGTTTCGCCGGATGCAGAATGGTCTTGCTCCGGCGTGCGGTCAGAGGGATAGGTAGTCTTGCCCGTGACCAGATTGACGGATACCGCCCCGTCACGGGTCATCTTCTGCGCCTCCTTTTCGGGGGCTTTCCATTCTTTCAAGGTGCGTCACCTCCTGTTCCATAGGGGCAGATGTTGACACAGGCCCCGGTTTCGATCATGGCGATGTACTGGAAAATGGGATAGGCCTGGGGCGGGCAGACCGCGTTCCCCAGGGTTTTTAGCCGCAGCGCCCGGTTGTCGGTGTCCTCGGTCATGCGGGGGACTCCTTTGGGCTCGGCACGCCATAGGATGCGTCCGTCCATTTCGGGGGGAATCCCATAAGCCATTCCACCCAGTCCGGGTTCAGCGCCGCTTTCTCGGAACGGGGCTGCTCCTGCCGGATTACCTGAGCCGACAGGTTGGAGGACGGGGATTTGTCCCGGAAGGCCGCCGGTTTCAGGGTGGAACGGTAGCCCTCCGACGCCGCCGGGGTCAGGTAGAACACCGCCGCCGACAGGGACAGGCTCCAGATCGTCCCGTCCTTGTTCCGCTTGCGGAATATCCCGTTGTCCGACAGGTACACATCCAGGTTGGCAGCATCCCGCCCCGTGGATTTGTCGGAGGCAAGGGGTGTGGGAAACATCAGCCGCGACGATAAAAGTTCGCTGGCGCTCATGCCATGCGCCGACGCCGCAAGCCGGAAATACGAATGGGAGAACAGCGTATCCCGCTTTTGCCAGGTCAAAAATCGTTTTGTCGAGCCCCATATTGATGAAGCCAGCAACATTTTCCCCAAGCACCCAACGGGGCCGCAGTTCGGCAATAACGCGGCACATCTCCGGCCACAGGTAGCGTTCATCCGCAAAGCCCCGCCGTTTTCCTGCGGTGGAGAAGGGCTGGCACGGGAATCCGCCGGAGAGGATAGTGACGGTTTCAAGTCCTGTTTTTTCAAAAAACGCCTCCTTTGTGAATGTGGTGATGTCTCGGAACTTCGGCACATCCGGCCAATGCTTTTGCAGGATGGAATAGGGATAGTCCGCCCACTCGCATTGACAGACCGTTTCAAAGCCTGCCGCCTCTGCCGCCAGGTCCAGCCCGCCGATGCCGGAAAACAGGCTGACATGGGTGAGCTTATTCATGGCTGATCTGCTCCCCAGGGATCAGCTCTGCCCGGAACCGCTTGATGACCGCCGCCTCCAATTCATCCTGACAAAAGTTACTATCAGCGGAAAGACCCAGCTTGCGGCGCAGCCTGTTCAGCGTCTTTTCATAGTTCCCGTATTTCTTTTGCAGGCGGAGAAAATCCTTCTCGTTCTGCGCCTGCGACAGACACTTGGCGATGCTGTACCAAGTCACCAGGAACATGTGCAGTTCGCTCACCAGCAGCCGGAATCCGCTGCCGGGGATCAGATAGTGTTCCTCCTGGCGGCCGCTGCCCGGTTCGGGTTCGTCGTCCTCACACTCCACATAGAAGGCGTCCAGCTCGCACAGCTCTCGCGCCTTCATCCCGGCAAGGTCCGCCTTGTCGCCGAACACCAGGTAACGGCCGGGAATGTTCCAGGCGTCAAACTTGTCATCGGCGATCTGGCCGTACCGCTTCGCCGCCGCAATGAACGCCTCCACATCCTCCCGGTCCTTGATTTTTCCGGCAAGGAAGGCAAGCTGATGAAGCAGCCCATAGAGATGCACTTCCTCGTCGATATGTGCCTCGTAGGTCTTTTCATCAATGACATACAGCTTTTCCTGTTCCATATCCTTATCCCATCCTTTCCTTCCATTCCAGCCGCATTTGCCCATCATCCAGCAGCAGACGGATTACATTTTTGCCCTGGGGCGTAATCAAGGTCTGCTGTCCAAAATGCCCATATTTCCAGAAGTCCTTCACACGGAACAACCCGTCATTGGAGGGCTTGGCATAGGGCAGAAGGTATCCGGCCGGGCAGCGGTACAGAAATCCCGCGTCCATCAGGAAACGGCAAAACGCACGCTCCCCGATTTGCAGTTCCTTCGCCGTAGCCCGGATATTGGTGCAGTTTTCTTCATGGACAAAGGCGTCATAGAAATCTGCTTTCGGCCGCAGCCGTTCCACCTCGCCGGAGAGCTGCCGGTTTTTCTCATGCTCGCCAAGAAGCTGGTCGGCAAAAGCCAGAAGTATTTCCGGCTTTTCCGCCGCCTGCTCCAGAAGGGAGGCAGTCATGTACCCGCCCGTCTTGCGGATCATGGGGAGAACTTCGTCAAACACCCATTTTTCAAAGCGTTCCGCACCAGGCATCCGACTATGAACAATCAGGCGGTACACATCACCCTCCGGGATAAAAGCCATCGTCTGGTTTCCGCTTGTGGTGGGGATGGAACATTTCGTTCCCCCCCTCGTATGATCCCGGACTGCCTTGCGGGGATTGCTATACCCCAGGGCCTTTGCCACATCCGAACCGCAAAACAGATACTTGCCGTTCTGCTCGATCACTCGGATGCTGCCAAATTCGCGGTTATTGAAAACCGCCATCTTGTTATCCATTCTGGTCCTCCTTTTCGTCGTCCACAGTTTCGTGTGCAACCTCGCTGGGCTTGGTGGTGAGCAGTTTATAGAGCTCGGTGTCTTTCGGGAAGTCATCCGCAAAGGGCAGGATGACATTATTGAAGAACAGCAGCCCGTGACCCGGCTCGGAATTGGTCACATAGGCAAGCTGCTCCGATGAAATGTTCAGCCGCTCCGCCAGTATCTTTCGGTCGCCTGCCGCCTGGTTGAGCATATAGATGAAGTCGCTGTTTTCCAGAATGTTTTCGATCTCCGGAGAGGAAAGCAGGTCTTTGGGGTTTTGGGTCGCCCCGGTGGGGATGCCGCCCCATTTTCTGAACCGTTTCCAAATCTCGGCGCTGTATGCCGCAGTCTGTTCCTCCTTCAGCAGAAGGTGGAACTCGTCCACGAAATACCAGGTAGACCGTCCAATGGCTCGGTTGATGGTGACGGTATTCCACACCGCGTCCTGGACAATAAGCATACCGGGCTTTTTCAGGTTCTTGCCCAGTCCCTTGATGTCAAAGCAGACAAGACGGTTGGAGATGTCCACGGTGGTACGGTGGTTGAAGAAGTTCAGCGAACCGTTCACATAGAGGTCCAATGCCTGGGCTACCCGGTCGGCCTCCGGGATGTGCTGGGACAGCAGGGCGTTCATCAGGTCGCCCAGAATCGGCATATTCTCCGGCCGGGGGGCGGCAAAGTAGGGCTGGTAGATCATCTGCACCGCCCGGTCGATGACGGTTTTCTCGATGGCCTCCAGGCCGGTCTTGCTGCCCATAATGAGCTCGCAGAAGGACAGCACGAAGTCGCTTTTCAGCGCCAGTGGGTTTTCTTCCTCGGAGTAGTTGAGATTGATGTCCAGGGGGTTCACATAGTCGGTGCTGGACGGGGACAGCCGGATCACCTGACCGCCCAATCGCTTCACCAGGGGCGAATACTCGTCCTCCGGGTCGCAGATGATGACATTATCCTGGGTCATCAGCATGATGAAGGTGATCTCCCGCTTGCAGCTCATGGATTTGCCGCTGCCGGGGGTGCCGAACACAAGGCCGTTGGGACAGCGGGATTGCTTGCGGTCCAGCAGAATCATGTTGTTGGAGAGGGCGTTGAGCCCGTAGTACATGGCGTCGCCTCCCATGAATACCTCCTGGGTGACAAAGGGGACGAACACCGCCAGGGCCGAAGTGGTGAGGCTCCGTTCGATCTTGATGCGGTTGAGGCCCAGGGGCAAAGAGGACATCAGCCCATCTTCCTGCTGGAAGTCCAGCCGGGACAGAAGGCAGTTGTAGGTCTGGGCAACGCTGGCCGCCTGGGATACGGCGATCTCCAGCTTTTGCCGGGTCTCCGCCGTGTGCAGCACCAGAAAGGTCATGTTGAACATTCTCTCATTGCGGGATTGCAGGTCGGTGAGAAGGTCTTTCGCCGCGCCGCCATAAGTAGACAAGTCGCTGGGGAGTATGTCCATATCGTAGCCGCTGCGCACCGCCCGCTTCTGCTCCTGTATCTTCATAGCGTCCAGGTCGGTGATCTTCCGCTTGACCATTTTGATGGCCTCGTTCTGGTTGATGCCCCGGATGTGCATGGTCACCATGATATTTCCGTCCGCCTCCATGAAGTCGGTGAGGATACGGTCGTGCATCTCGGGCGCCAGGATTTGCAGGAAGGACACCGCCCCGTACCGTCTGCCGATGCGGAAGGTGCGGGTCTCCCCAAAGTGGAAAGAGGACGGGGATATGAAGTCCTTCACCGAAAGGCCGCTGGCGGGGAGCCAGTCCCATTCAAAGGCAAACTGCCCTCCCTCCGGGTGGAGAATGTTGTAAAGCAGCTCCAGCCGTTCCTTTCCGTCCAGCACATGAGCCGCCGCCCCCATGACCTTGAAGCGGTTCAGGGTGTCGGTCTCAATGCGGGCAAACCGCGCCCGGGCCGCAGGAAGATTCTCCGCCTCGATGGTCAGGGTCACATACTTGGTTTTCACATAGCCGTTGTTGCCCCGCTTGTACTGCATCCGCAGGATGTCCACCGCCTCGTCCCGGATGGGGTCCAGGTCGTTGCCCTGTCTGCGGATACCGAACATTTCATTGGCAGCGCTGCCTCCGCTGCGGCTGTCCAAAGTGACCTGGACGCCAATAGTGGGATCGTAGCCGTTATAAAAGTCGCAAAGGCTTTCAAAGATGCTCCGCTGATCCTCCGGCCCAGCCAGGCGGTAATTCACATCCTCAAAGGCGATGGTCTTGGAGAAGGTGCCGCCCTCCAGCCTGCACAGGCCATCCGGGAACATATTCTGAAACGGGATGCTGTCCTGCACCGTATGGGTTTTCCCGTCGCCCTTCGCCTGCCGGATCACCGCCTCGATCTGCTTGCGCTCGGCACGGGTGAGCTTACGCTTTGCCGGTTTTTCTGCCTTTTCTCGCAATCCGCTTCACCTCCTGTTCCAGTTGGGATTGCCGCACCAGGGCGGAATAGAGATTGTTGGTCTGGTAGATGCGTACCTTCGGCCGGATGAATTTGTTCTGGATGAGATGGCCCAGGAACACTTCCAGCGGCTGCCCGTTCTTCTCGTACATGGCGAACAGGAAAAAGGGCAGCATCACCAGGATCATGCACAGCGCCGCCGTGGTGGTTCCCAGGCTCGCCTTTGCCAAAAAGAAAAGCGGCACGCCTACCAGCGCCGCCGCTCCGAAACAGATCACTTGTCGTTTGGTCAGCCCGAACAGGACCTTGCTCTGTATCCGGCTCAGGTCCTTCGGGATCGTTACATAAGCCAATGTTTTACACCTCCTTTTTCATCGGCGCATAGTCCTTAAAATCTGATACGGAATGAAAAATCCGTTTGTTATTTACCCATCTTTGCAGATGGCGGGTAATGCGTGGAGCCGTGGGGCGCTCATAGATCATCACATAGGGATCATATCCCAATGCCCGCAAGGTGTTTACCCGGTACAAATCCTGTTCATGGGTGCTGCCGTAATTGGTCAGGACATAGACACGGCGGTTTCGGTCGCTCTTTATGGAAGTAAGTTCACGAAAGCGACGGAAATACTCCGTCAGGTCCTCGTCCGGGTTATCCCATGCGAAATGCACCGCTTTTGTCCGCACTTTGTTCAGCAGAGATACATTATCACGGCTGATAAGGCGAATATCGAGCCCCTGGGTAAAGTCCACCAGCGCCCGGCTCTCAATTAGCTGCTCAATGAGCCTTTCATGGTCGGGACAGGCAAGCAGGTTCGGGTCCATCAGTTTGATTTCTTCCTCACCATTCCAAAACTCGGAAAGATCAGCCACCCGGACGCTCCTGCGCCCTTCTTTTTTGCTGACAATACAAAATCCGCAGTTCCTTGGACAGCCACGGCTTAAAAAGCCGTAGGCTGTACCTAAAAACCGCGGATATAGAAAATAGTCCGGCCGAATATGCTCAATCTCATGCGGGAGGTTTTCGCCGAGGCCGTAACCTGTACCGCCCTGGATGACCTTATCCGCATTGTTCACCTGTATGGTGTCTTTGGAATAGGTGTCTGTAAATACCCGGCTTTTATAAACAAGGTCATATTGCTTTACAGGGTCCCACCATTCTACCCGGTCCCCGCGTCTGGTGTGATACTCCGAGAGCTTCATCAGGCACAGGTTGGGAAAATTATGTGAGTCCACATCAATAAGGCCTACTCTCAAATATCTGCCTCCTTTAGTGGGCGCCGAACAGGGATTTTGCAAGGCTGCCGGTCTTAAACAGGGTGTAGCACAGCAGGACCGTATAGCCCATGCAACCCCAGATGGCAGCGGATATGTTGTCGCCGGATGTGGAGATGCCCTCCACCAGCACCGCGTAGATGCCTACGCAGATCATAATGAGGAAGGCCTGGAAGCCCAGGGCCAGCAGGGAGCGAAGGTAGTTCTGCCCCGTGGAGCCCCACTCCCGGTTGACCATTGTGGCAAAGGGGATGGGTCCTATTGAGGTGACCAAATACACCTCAATCATTCTGCCGTAGATCACCAGGAAGATGCAGATGGAAAGTATCTGCGTACACAGTCCCACGAACACGCTTTGGAACCACAGCCCCAGCAGGGCACCCACACTCCAGTCGGCAAGCTGGGTCTCCAGATCGCCCACCACGCCGGAGATGTCGATGCCTGCGTCCGAGATAATGACCCCCGCCGACTGGCTGACCACATTCTGCGCCACATCGAACACCGCCATGACGATGTTCCAGGTGTTCGTGACGATCAGCACCGCGCAGAAGGTTTTGAAAATCCACTTGAAGAAAATCCAGGTGTCAAAGTCGTGGAGGTTGTTCTTCTCTACGATCAGTTGGATCAGTTCGTAGCACATGACGAAGGTGAGGATAATACCCGCAATGGGGACGATTACCGTCTCCGAGAGGTTTCGGATCATGTTGAAGATGCTGCTGTTCCAGGCGGCGGGCGTCATGCCGACCTCCCCGGCGATCTCGCCCACCTTTGTGTTCAGGGTATCAAACATCCCGGTCAGGTTTGAAATGATACCGTCAATGAGCAGTTCCTTGAACCACTCCTGGATCATATCCAATATCAAGGGAGATCACCTCCTATTGCGGGGGCTCCCGCTATGAAGCGAAAGCCCCCGCCGGGTTTGAAAGAGCATCAGGCAGACAGCAAACCGGACAGCAGGGGGATCAGGGTGAGGCCAATGAGGGCAACGCCACCGCCCGCCATGAGCTGCTTGATGCCCTGGCTTTTGGAGGCGGGGTTGTCCTGGCCGTAACCTTCCAGAAGGTTGATACCGCCCCACACGCACAGGCCGCCGCCCAGAGCGATGACCAGAGTCTGCAAAACGTCGATAGCATTAGTAAAGAAATCCATAAATCACATTTCCTTTCGTTCGTTTGAATTGTTGGGTTGAAGGTCGGTGGCTTTCAATTCGTACAGATCGAAAGGCTCGTCCGGCTTCACGATGGCCGGTCTGCGTTTCATGTACCGTTCAATGTCAAAGGTGTTTTTCTTGTCGGCGTCGGCAAGGTACTTGTAGCGGGGATGCTTGGTTATATCAAACTTGTCGCTGAAAAACGGCCGCACCCCTCGAAGCTGCAAGATACACTTGCCTCCGTCCATGACTGCGATCTCGTCCTGAGTCATCAGCTCCTTTCCTAATTTCTGATAGTTGAGGCCGTGGGAAACCTGGCTGCCCCGGTTCTCGGATTGATTGAAACTGTCGATGGTCTCCTTGCCCAGCAGCTCCGAGATTTCTTTCAGGGTGGATTTCTCCTTGCCTCCCAAAAACAAGGTGGTGTCGCAGTTGCCCACAATGGTATCCGCGGCGTCCTTGTAGATGGTCTTTAACTGGCTTTGGGACTGCAAAATAATAGAAGCCGAGATTTCCCGGCTCCGGATAGTGGCGATCAGCTTGTCGAAGTTGGGTATCTGCCCGATGTTGGCAAACTCGTCCAGAAGGCACCGCACATGGACGGGCAGCCTGCCGCCGTACACGTCATCCGCCTTATCACAAAGGAGGTTGAATAGCTGGCTTTGCAGCATGGCGATAACGAAGTTGAAGGTGGTATCCGTGTCGCTCATAATGAGAAACAGCGCCGTTTTGCGGTCGCCCAGGGTATCCAGCTCCAGTTCGTCGTCCGACATGATCTCCCGCAGCTCCGCAATATCAAAGGGGGCAAGCCGAGCGCCGCAGCTAATCAGGATGGATTTCAGGGTCTTGCCGGCGGCCAGCTTGAATTTGCGGTACTGCTTCACGGCGAAGTGGTCCGGGTGTTCCTTCTCCAGCTTGGCGAACAGAATATCCACGGGCGACTGAAATTCCTCGTCGTCCTCTCTGGCCTCCGATGCGTTGATGAGTTCCAGCAGCGTGAGGAAGTTCTTTTCTTCCGGCTCCGCCTCGTACCAGATGTACCCGATCAGGGCGCAGTACAAAAGCCGCTCGGCCTTCACCCAAAAATCTTCCGAGGATTTTTCTCCGTCGCCTTTGGTGTTGGCAATGATGACATTGACCAATTTGAGGATGTCTTTCTCCGACCGGATATAGGCGAAGGGGTTGTATTTCATGCTCTTTTTGAAGTTGATGGTGTTGAGGACCTTGATGCGGTACGGCTCATAGATGACCTTTCCGTGGGCATCCCGCATGGGCTTTCCGTTCTCGTCCAGCTTGGGGGCGCCCCGGCGCAGCATGGTCCCCACCTCGGACAAAAGCTGTCCTTTGGGATCGGTGACCACATAGCTGCTGTGCATCTGCATGAGGGAGGGCTTGACGAAGAACCGGGTCTTGCCGCTGCCGCTGCCGCCGATGACCAGGATATTTTTGTTCCGGGCGTACTTGGGATTTTTCGGGCGGCTGGACATGGTGAGCTTTTCCGTCTGGGTCAGAGGGATGTTCCAGTCGGGAACCGGATCGACATAGGGGGCAATGTCCGCCGCCGTGCCCCATCGAGCGCTGCCGTACTCAATGCCCTTGCGATATTTCTTTGTATTCTTGCTCTTGGCATACACCGCTAGCCGAACAATGACCGCCCCGGCGATACCTGCCAGCAGGTCCAGCGGATGCAGGCTGGGCACCGCAGAAGAAAACGCCTCCGTAAAGCCCTGGCTCAAATGCAGAAACTTTTCAGAGGCGTCAAGGCCGGGCGCAAGGCGCACCGCCTGGCAGAGCTTATCAAAGAGATACACGAACAGCAGATATGGGAGGTTGGGGAGCAGCTTTTTCTTCCAGTCAACCGTCATAATTCCACACCCCGGTCTTTGGTCTTGACCTTCTCCCGCTGGCGGTGCTGGGCTTTGGCCTGCTGCTTTGCCTGCTCCAGTTCCTTGCGGATGGAGGGCTTTTTCTCTTTCTCCAGGTTCTTTGCGGAGAACTCCCGGAAGGCCGCTGTGATAACGTCGGCATCCCGGCCCTTGAAGAACACCAGATAGCGGGGTATCTCGCCGCTGGTGTCCTTTTTCAGAGCAAAGTCAATGCCGTACTTCTTGGCGGTGGCGGAAAAGGCCCGGATGTTCTGGTCGGTGATCTCGATGTTGGAAACGCCGGTATTATGCTTCATAAGCTGCCGGAGAGTCTGCTTGCCGTGGTGCAGCTTGGTTTTGTGGCCGGTCACTTCTTTTTGCATCTCGTCCAGCACTTTTTTCATGGCCTGTTGCAGCATCCCGGCAGAGAGCTTGGTGGCCTCCACACAGAGAGCAACGGTGCGCTGGGTGACTTCTTCCTGCATGAGTGATTACCTCCTTTCTCCGCTGCCGTACAGGTCGTGGTTCACCAGGGACGCATAGTAGCTGTCGATGGTGGCCGGGGCGTTATACAGGGCAGCCAGCAGATATTTCTTGATGTTGCGGACATAGGTGGTGTTCTCCCGCATCCGGTCCAGCACATACTCGATGTGAGAACTGTTCAGCTTCAGGAACCGGGATTTGACCACCTCCGCCGGATAGTCATCCCCGGCAATGCGGATTGTCTCCCTGCGGGAACAGACGGTATCCACCATGAGCTCCACCAGCTCGTCCAGGCGGTCACGGTCCATGCGCTCGTTCTGTATGAGGATGTCATACTCGATGTTCTCCAAAATCAGTTCCCGATAGCTCCCTCGCTCCTGCATCCAGTCCCGTCCAGCCCTGTTGCCCCCTGCGGGGGTTTGGGGGCTTGATTGGATAGGATTTGATCCTTCCGTACTTGATGAATCAGTATTTGATATTTGGTTACTTGATCCTTTAGTATTTAATTGTGCGGGGTTTTCCTGTTCAGGTTTTCCCAAGACAGGAGAATCCAAGACTGGTTTTACCTGAACTGGATTTTCCCGTTCAGGTTTTCCCAGTTTAGGTTCCGGCGGTCTGGGCTGCTCCAGGATCGTGTACTCGATGCTGCCAAGCCGCCCGTTGGCGTTACGGACTCTTTCACGGATAATGTACCCCGCATCCTCCAGTTCCCGGACCGTAGCACAAATGCTGTCCACTCCATCCCGGCATATCCGGGCAAGTCCTTTGGTGGTGTAGTCCCAATCCTCCGGCAAGGACAGCATGAGGGACAGCAGCCCCTTCGCTTTTAGCGACAGTGCCGTGTTCCGCAGATGATGGTTTGCCATCACCGTGTAGTCGCGGGTTTTCTCAATGCGAAATACCGCCATAATCTCACCTCCCTCCGGCGGCCTGGAAAAGTGTTTGTTTTCGGAAAAATTCAATTCTGTGCCCACTTGCTTCTCCATGTGGGAAAACCTATGGACACTTGATTTGCATTTCTTACATGAAGAAATACCTTCGATTTCTCACCCCTTTCAATACAGTTTTCCGTGTACTTGATAGAAAGTAAAAAACGCCATAGGATTTCCTATGGCGTTTGGGACAGGAAAAGGGTGCTGATATTTCACATCAGCACCCTTTATCCTGCCAGTATTTGATTTTTTGACTTCACATCGTGTTCCTTGCCTCTGAAAACATTGATTTTACTGGACTATCTCATGTTTTCTTATTAGGAGGCGGGGAAAGGGGCCTTCACTTTCTTTAATTCAGACAACCAGTCCGGTGTGCCGCGCCCCGAACCCAAGAGGGCCGCGTGCCCGCCCGCAATATATTTGATTGATCGCGAGTTCCGCACGCAAAGAAGGCCACTTAATGTGGCCTTCGTCTTGCGCAGGACTGTCCGAAATAGCGAGCAAATGCCCAAGCGGCCCTCTCGGTTCAGCCAAGTTGACGTAGCTGAGATGCAGCGCGCGGCCTGCTCGCTCCTCGAAGTTCTTAGCGGAAATAATTCGAGCTGCAGCTGCGATTTACTTGCGATAGCGGTTGAGCTGCAACAAAGTTTTTATTGGACCTCGAAC
>ERZ1026986.458-NODE-458-length-15499-cov-5.549275_pt1 | contig 15499 bp, 15 predicted proteins | sample MGYA00519455_ERZ1026986 | MGnify/ENA primary metagenome ERZ1026986 (study PRJEB26926, sample SAMN06164548) | human gut metagenome | biome: ENVO:00009003; feature: ENVO:2100002; material: ENVO:00002003 | host: Homo sapiens | place: USA | collected 2012 ...
TGGGCTCGGAGATGTGTATAAGAGACAGGTTCAAAGATGTTATTCTTATATTTTTATTCGCATATTCCGACGATTTTGAGTAATTTCGCAACGATTTATCCATCTGTGTAAAAATATTGTTATAAAACTATGTTTGAAAACCTTAGTGAAAGACTCGAACGGTCTTTTAAAATACTGAAAGGTGAAGGTAAAATCACCGAAATCAACGTTGCCGAAACGCTGAAAGACGTGCGACGCGCACTGCTCGATGCCGACGTCAACTACAAAGTAGCCAAACAATTTACCGACACGGTAAAAACCAAAGCATTGGGGCAAGACGTACTCACCGCCGTGAAGCCGGGACAATTGATGGTGAAGATCGTACACGACGAATTGGCGACCTTGATGGGTGGAGAAACCGCCGAAGTAAACCTGTCGCAAAATCCGTCGATTATCCTCATGTCGGGTTTGCAGGGTTCGGGTAAAACCACGTTCTCCGGTAAGTTGGCAAAAATGTTAAAATCGAAAAAAGGGAAACGCCCCTTGCTGGTTGCTTGCGACGTATATCGCCCTGCCGCTATCGAGCAATTAAAGGTCTTAGGTGAACAAATCGATGTACCGGTTTATACCGAGGAAGATAGCAAAGACCCTGTGAGCATTTCCGCCAATGCCGTAAAATATGCCAAAGAAAATCATTTCGATTTGGTTATCGTCGACACGGCAGGACGTTTGGCTATCGACGAGCAAATGATGAACGAAATCGAGGCTATCAAGAAAAAAATCAACCCGACCGAGACCTTGTTCGTCGTTGACTCCATGACCGGACAAGACGCGGTCAACACAGCCAAAGAATTTAACGATCGTCTCGATTTCGACGGAGTAGTTCTCACCAAATTGGACGGCGACACCCGTGGCGGTGCGGCACTCTCTATCCGCACCGTAGTCGACAAGCCCATCAAATTTGTAGGAACCGGCGAAAAACTCGAAGCCATAGATTACTTCCACCCGGCTCGTATGGCCGACCGTATCTTGGGTATGGGCGATATCGTCTCTTTGGTAGAACGAGCCCAAGAACAATACGACGAGGAAGAAGCCAAACGATTACAAAAGAAAATTGCCAAAAACCAATTCGACTTTAACGACTTCCTCAGCCAGATACACCAAATCAAAAAAATGGGTAATCTCAAAGATTTGGCTTCTATGATTCCCGGTGTGGGAAAAGCGATCAAGGACATGGATATCGATGACAATGCTTTCAAAAGTATCGAAGCGATTATTTACTCAATGACCCCCAAAGAACGCAGCAACCCCGAACTGCTCAACGGTAGCCGCCGACAACGTATCGCCGCAGGTAGCGGAACTTCGATACAAGAGGTGAACCGACTTATCAAGCAGTTCGACCAAACCCGCAAAATGATGCGAATGGTTACCCAAAACAAAGGAGCCATGATGAAAGGATTCAAAAGAAGATAATTTTAATCACTCAACATGAAACTACCGGATATACTCCCAATTCTAATCGATTGCCGATAGGCAAAAAAGGGAGTGTGTCCGGTAGTTTTTTTTACAAAACCTCAATATTATGCAACTCATCGATGGAAAAGCGGTGGCCGACCGTATAAAACAAGAAATCGCCCAAGAGGTAGAATATATTTGCAGTGCCGGAGGCAAACGGCCTCATTTAGCAGCCGTTCTGGTGGGACACGACGGCGGGAGTGAAACATACGTAGCACACAAAGTAAAAGCCTGTGAACAATGCGGGTTCAAATCGACTCTCGTTCGCTATGAAAGCGATGTTACCGAAGAAGAACTCTTAAACAAAGTAAACGAACTGAACAACGACCCCGATATCGACGGATTTATCGTCCAACTACCCTTGCCCAAACACATCTCGGAACAAAAGGTGATCGAAGCTATCGACTACCGGAAAGATGTCGACGGATTTCACCCGGTCAATGTAGGGCGCATGTCCATCGGGTTGCCCTGTTTCGTATCGGCTACACCCGCCGGAATCATGGAGTTGCTTGCCCGCTACGAAATAGAGACCAAAGGAAAACATTGTGTGGTACTGGGACGAAGCAACATTGTTGGCAAACCGGTAGCTACACTCATGATGCAAAAGGCTTATCCGGGCAATGCCACGGTAACCGTATGTCATAGTGCAACCCCCAACATCAAAGAGATATGCCGTACGGCCGACATTATTATCGCCGCACTCGGTTCTCCCGAATTCGTCACTGCCGATATGGTAAAAGAGGGGGCCGTAATCATTGATGTGGGTACGACCCGAGTTCCTGATGCTACAAAAAAATCGGGATTCAAGCTCACCGGAGACGTAAAATTCGACGAAGTAGCTCCCAAGTGCTCTTTTATCACCCCCGTTCCCGGCGGAGTAGGCCCTATGACTATCGTGTCGCTCATGCGTAACACCCTGTTGGCCGGGAAAAAAGCAATCTATCTCTAAACTCGTATGATAGGGCTTATATCTTTTTTAGCACCGCTCATTTTAGGACAAGCTCCGGTAGTACCCGCTACCGAAGTTTCTCTTCTTTTCGCTGGCGATGCTATGCAACATAAAGCCCAAATACAATCTGCAAAACAAGGCGAGGCATACGATTATTCACCTTGTTTTGCAGACATTACTCACGAAATAGCTTCGGCGGATTATGCAGTCGTCAATTTAGAATCACCCATCGGCGGACAACCTTACACCGGTTATCCCTGTTTTTCTGCACCGGACGAATTTCCAATCGCATTACAAAACGCAGGATTCGACCTTTTCCTTACCGCCAACAATCACTGTCTCGACCGTTATACCCGAGGGGCTATACGCACATTGCATATACTCGACTCTATCGGAACAGACCATATAGGAACCTACGATTCAAAAGACTCATTCGAAAGATTCTATCCGTTCATAACCTCTATAAAAGGAATACGAATCGCCTTTCTGAATTACACGTACGGAACGAATGGATTTACGCCACACTCTCCATTAATTGTCAATTACATAGACAAAGAAAAAATAAAAAAAGACATTTTTCGTGCCAAAACGTTGAGTGCCGACCTTATCGTTGCCTGCCTACATTGGGGCGATGAATATCAACTGTTGCCGAACAAACGACAAGAAGATTTGGCAGACTTTTTGGTGAAAGAAGGAGTACAACTGATTATAGGAGCCCACCCACACGTGATACAACCTATGGAATTACGATACGACGAACAAGGGAACCCTTGTGCCCTCATCGTCTATTCACTGGGGAATTTTATTTCCAATATGAAAACCCGCGATACGGTGGGCGGAGCAATGGTAAAGGTTGTTATCCGACGGGATATCACGGGAAAAATACGGTTACAATCGGCACAACACACACTCGTTTATACCCGACGACCAACTATACAAAAAGAAAACTTCCGGGTAGTACCTGCGATACAAGAATTGAAAGAGCATCCCCATCGGCCTCATCTGAAAGGATTCGTGGAAAAAGCCCATGAGATATTTTCAAAATACAACAAAGGAGTGACGGAGTACCACATAGAGCCCGTGAACCCAACCTTCAAGTAAATAATACATCAGACCTATTTTAATTTCAGGTTCTTTATATATCCATTTACATAATTTCCTATAACCTCATGGCGAGTATCGTAAATATACCCGTTTGCATAGTATCCGATGACATTCTTTTCCAAATCGAGGACATGCCCATTCGAATAGTACCCGACAACTACATTATCCTTATCCATGATATAGCCATTGCGATAAGTCTGTAAAGGAACAGCTACACAGGAATATAAAACACCAATAACAGCTAGCAACATAAAATGCTTCAATATTCTCATAACTTTATAGATATAAATCTGTATCCTTTTTATAAAGATACCATTCGACAGACGATTTAAGATCACGCATAAACAAATTTCACGAAACGGAATTCTCGTCGATATAAGCGATAATCCCGTCCTTATCATCTGGGAAGAACCACTTCATATCGAGATCTTTTTTATACCATGTGACTTGTTTTTTGGAATAGACCCGGGTATTTCTCTTGATTTTCTCGACAGCCTCTTCTAAGGTCATCTTCCCATCGAAACAAGCGAATAACTCTTTATAGCCCACTGTATTTAAAGAATTAAGATGTCGATAAGGATATACCCTCCGAGCTTCATCGACCAAGCCATCGGTAATCATCTGCTCCACTCTCTGACTTATCCGCTCGAATAGCTCTTCCCGTGGACGAATCAATCCTATTTTTATAATTCGGAAAGGGCGGGATTTCACCCGACGAGTACGCAGATCACTATATCGTCCACCGGTCTGTCGACAAATCTCTATCGCATGAATCACCCGCTTGTGATTATTCAAATCAACCTCTGCATAATATACTGGATCGAGCACTTTAAGCTCTTCGCAAAGGGCGGCTAAACCCACTTTCTCGTAATGCGCCACAACCTCACGACGTATCTCGTCGGTAATGGTAGGTATTTCGTCGATACCTTTACAAACCGCATCGATATACAACATAGAGCCTCCTGTCAATAGGACATAGTCATTTGTCTTGAAAAGTTTATCGAGCAGCTTCAAGACATCTTCTTCATAACACGAAGCACTATAATAGTCAGACAACGCCAACTGCCCTACGAAATAATGTTCGACCCTCGACAGTTGCTCAATTGTAGGAGCCGCCGTTCCAATAGGTATATCGCCATAGAACTGCCGACTATCGGCCGACACAATAGGACAAGCATACCGCTCCGCCAATTGAAGGCTAAGCTCGGTCTTTCCCACCCCGGTAGGCCCTGTAAGAACAATGAGTGTGCCCGCCATGAACTTTTCGCTATGAAATAAATGGAACAGATATGAAAAATAATTTCCATATCTGTCCAAACCCGACAAAGATTATTATTTCTCGGCTACCATTCTGGCAATTTGCACAATCACCTCGGTAGCTTTTTCCATAGACTGTATGGGCACAAATTCATAACGCCCGTGGAAGTTCAACCCACCGGCGAAAATATTGGGACAAGGCAATCCTTTGAACGACAGTTGCGCTCCATCGGTTCCGCCACGCACAGGCTTCACCATTGGAACAACATCTACGGCTCTCATAGCCTCGGATACCAAATCGACGATATGCATCACAGGTTCGACCTTCTCACGCATATTATAGTATTGGTCGTTTATTTCGATACTGGCACAACCCGGAAACTCGTTGTTTATTTTACGAGTCAAATGTTCGAGTTCTTTCTTGCGACGTTCAAAACGATCTCGATCATGGTCACGAATAATATAAGTCAATACCGTCTTCTCCACACTGCCCTCGAACGAAATCAAATGATAAAAACCTTCATAACCTTCGGTATGCTCGGGAGTTTCCCAACGCGGCAACATAATAGCATATTGATTGGCTATGCGAATCGAATTTATCATTTTATGTTTGGCATATCCCGGGTGAACGTTACGGCCTTTGAAAGTCACTCGAGCCACAGCCGCATTAAAGTTTTCATACTCCAATTCGCCTATTTCACCACCATCCATCGTATAGGCCCAATCTGCTCCAAAAGCTTTAACATCAAACTTGTGCGCTCCTTTGCCTATCTCCTCGTCAGGATTGAATGCAATGCGTATCTTGCCATGTTTAATCTCTGGATGTTTCAAAAGATACTCCATCGCTGTTACAATTTCGGCAATACCTGCTTTATCGTCTGCCCCCAACAAAGTCTTCCCATTCGTAACAATAAGGTCTTGACCTATATAATGATGTAGTTCGGGAAACTCCGAAGGTTTCAATACGATATCTTCCTCTGCACACAATACAATATCCTTACCATCGTAATTTTTAACAATCCGCGGACTCACATGCCGTCCCGACATATCGGGACTAGTATCCAAATGGGCTATAAATCCTACCACCGGGACATCTTTATCGATATTTGAAGGCAATGAAGCCATAAGATACCCGTTATCATCGAGCGTCACCTCGGTAAGGCCTATACGCTCCAACTCCTCGGCCAGTTTTTGGGCAAACAGCATCTGTCCCGGGGTACTAGGAGTCAAGTTTGTAAGCTCGTCCGATTGAGTATCGAAGCTCACATAATGAAGGAAACGATCTACTAAATTCATCGTATATATTTTTATTGGTTTTTCTTGATCTAAACCTAAGTCGATGGATTATCCAACCGACGAACAAAGGTAAAAAAATTTTTTCTTACATTTGCACGACCACATTCAAAAGTGGAGGATATGGCTAAAAAGAGAAAAAAGAAAAAATCGAACAGTAAAAAAATAAATAATTGGGGGGCTTTATTTCTGCTATTACTCGTTACATACAGTATATGGTGGCTAATAAAGCAAGCTCAACAACCCCAAAATCCTCAACAATCGTTTACAAACTCTCTTTGTCATGTAAAAGATGCTGAAATGGCCCATACTCCCGAAGGTACACCGGAACAAATATTATACCGCACAGGATACACGGTCTCGTATAACTCCCATTGGAAACAACCCAACTGGGTAAGTTACGAATTACTACGAGACGAACTACAAGGTAGTGCTACACGCAACAACCGATTTACCCCCGACTACGATGTAGTGGGCACAATGATAGACACCCGTGATTACATGCATAGCGGATACGACCGGGGACATATGGCTCCGGCTGCCGATATGAAATGGGACGAAACAGCAATGGAAGAATCGTTCCTGCTCTCAAACATCTGTCCGCAAATTCCCGAATTAAACCGAGGTCGCTGGAAAGAGCTGGAAGAACAAATACGAGAATGGGTACAACGAGACAGTGCACTACTCATTACTTGCGGACCTATCGTTTCTACTTCGAGAAAGACAATCGGACGGCACGAAATAGTCGTCCCTGCCCACTTTTTCAAAGTAGTCGCTGTTCCGTATTCCGGCACGCCCAGAGGAATCGCATTTATATTCGACAATGAAGCGGAACAACCGTCTCTAAAAGAGTTGGCAATCACCATTGACAGTGTGGAACGAGTGACCGGAATAGATTTTTTCCACAACTTACCCGACAGTATTGAACATAAAATAGAAAGCGACCTATCCCTTGAAATATGGAACTTAAACTAAACAAGCCAATACCCGAAGATACGATTTGCGCCATCTCTACCGCTCCCGGTATGGGAGGTATTGCCGTAATTCGCATAAGCGGAACAAACGCTATCATTATAACCGATCGTATATTTTACACCGCAAATAAGAAAAAACTATCCGAAGCAAAGCCCAATACAGCACACTACGGAACAATCGCCGATGAAAATGGAACTCCCATTGACGATGTAGTCGTTACGCTTTTCATCGCTCCCCACTCGTTTACAGGAGAAGATACAGTCGAGATATCCTGCCACGGGTCGATTTACATTCAACAACAAATCATCAGCCTTCTATTGCGAGCAGGCTGCCGACTAGCCCAACCGGGAGAATTTACCCGTAGGGCTTTTACCAATGGGAAACTTGACCTCTCGCAAGCCGAAGCCGTAGCCGACCTTATCGCTTCCACCTCGGCGGCTTCGCATCGTTTAGCTATGCAACAAATGCGTGGAGGATTCAGCAGAGAACTTATCCAACTACGGGAAAAACTACTCACATTCGCCTCGCTCGTCGAACTCGAACTTGATTTCAGCGAAGAAGAAGTAGAATTTGCCGACCGGGAGAAACTAACCGACCTCGCCAGTGAAATAGAACGAGTCATTAAGCGCCTTTCCGATTCGTTCACACTCGGCAATGCCATCAAAAACGGTGTACCTACTGCCATTATAGGAGAAACCAACGCCGGGAAATCGACACTGCTCAACCGCCTTGTCAAAGAAGATAAAGCCATCGTCTCGGACATACACGGTACAACCCGCGATGTCATCGAAGATACTGTCGTATTACAAGGAATTACTTTCCGCTTTATCGACACTGCCGGCATACGGGAAACGCACGATGCCATCGAGAATATGGGGATCGAACGCACCTTCCAAAAACTAGATCAAGCCCACATCGTTATCTGGCTCATTGATGCCACTGGATCAACACAAGACATTGAAAAAATCGCTGGAAGAGTCCTCCCCCACTGCACCGATAAACGCCTCATCGTTGCCTTTAACAAAGTAGATAAGATTGAATCCGCAACCCAACAACAACTCACAGACCTATACAAACGCCTCACTCGTGAAAAGCCCAACACTTCGTTCATCTTTCTTTCAGCTTCACACGACCAAAATATCGACGTACTCGAAAAACAGCTTACAGATACCATACAGTCAACACAAACTGGTGAAAATGACATTATCGTCACCAACGTACGTCATTACGAAGCCCTGCTAAATGCCCACGACGCAATCCTACGTACCCTCAACGGTCTACAATCCGACCTCTCCGGAGACTTCCTCGCCCAAGACATTAGAGAATGCATGCACTACCTCGGAGAAATCACAGGTCAAATCTCTACTGACGAAATACTTGGGACCATATTTTCCAAGTTTTGCATCGGCAAGTGATGGCTTGTAAACAGGCATAAGCAACCATAACCATTTAGAACAAAGTCGCTGAAATACAGTGACTTTTCTATTTTAACACTTTCCAATCCGCATTTGGAAGTAACGGTTTTTATCCATATTTTTCCTATATATTTCTACCGCGACGGAAATTCACGGTTAGCCCGAATGTCACAGTGACGCATTAGTTGACGTGTGTTGACAGTGGTTTACATGTGTTGACAAAATCCGGGAGAAATAAGGAGAATTTACCCCCAATATAAAGGAGGAAAATATGGAAGTAAGAAAGATTTGTCAATGGTGCGGAAAGCCATTCATAGCTCAAAAGACAACGACTTGTTATTGTAGCCACCAGTGTTCCAATCTTGGCTACAAGGAGCGCATCCGGGAACGTAAGCGACAATTGAAACGGTCGCAAGAATTATTGCAACCTCGACAAGCTGCCGAGGGACAGGATTTCTTCTCTTTTGCCCAAGCTGCAAAGTTGATGGGCGTAACCCGGCAATACATATATAAACTGGTAAAGGAATCCAAACTTCGGGCTTCACGCATCAGTGGCAAGAAGTCGCTCATCCGCCGTGCGGACATCGAACTGATGATGAAAACCAAACCTTATGAGCGCATCATGCCCAAAGAGGATTTCGACATCACCGAGTATTACACCGCCGAAGAGATTGCCGAGAAATATAAGGTCAGCGCCAAATGGGTGTGGACTTATACACGGCAGCACAAAGTCCCGAAAGTGCGCATTCGCCAGTTCAACTATTATAGCAAGAAACATATCGATGCTGCCTTTGCCAAATACGAGGTGGATTCCGACCTGACCGAGTGGTACACGCCCGAACAGATTCAGGAGAAGTACGGAATGACACGTGTCGCCATCCGTTCACAGGTCTATCGCAACAACATACCATCCAAGAAGGAGCATGGACAGATATTCTACTCCAAACTCCACTTCGACCTCTCGAAAAGTTCCGAGCAGGAGAGCAAGACGGAATACTACACCGTCAAGGAGGCGATGGAGAAATTCAAACTCTCCCGTGACTCGGTTTATAATATCCTGCAATTCCATCAGATCAGCCGAGAGAAGAACAGGCGCTTCGTCCGCTTCTTGAAAGTGGACTTTGACCGGGTAATGGGTGTCCGTAAGTGACCTAATTATAGGTTACCGTAAATTATTCCAAAATTAATCTTCACTGAAGGTGGTCTGCATGGTTACATTACAGTGATTTGCCAGCGAATTAATAACAACCATAAAAAATATAACATTATGAACGATTGTAAAACCGTAACATTAAGAACACGTCCTTTGAAAAACAGGATGCTGTCGTTTTATCTGGATTATTATCCTGGGTATAGAGACAAGGGAACAATGAAAGTTATCCGTCATGAATCGCTTGGCATTTATATATATGCCAATCCGAAGAACAAGCGAGAACAGGACTTCAACGAGGTAATGGCCGAAAAGGCTGAAGCCATCCATTGCCGCAGGTTCGAGTCGGTAGTGAATGAACGGTATGATTTCTTCGACAAGTACAAACTCAAGGCTGATTTCCTGGAGTATTTCCGTAATCAGCTCCGTAAACATGACCCAAAGTGGGAGTTTGTCTATCTCCATTTCAGCAACTTCGTGCATGGAAAGTGTACTTTTGAGGAGATCGACATTGACCTCTGCAACAAGTTCCGTGAGTACCTGTTGACGGCCAAGAAACTCAAGCGTAACGGACTCATTACACGAAACTCCACATCGGGATATTGATCTACATTCAGGGGACTTCTGAAAATCCTCTACCGTAACGGGCTGATCCGCACTAACGTCAACGACTTCCTCGAAAAGATCGAGACCGAGGATGTGGTCAAAGATTATCTTTCAGTGGAAGAACTCTACAAGCTGGCCGAGACACCCTGCAAGAAGCCCCTGTTGAAGACAGCATCGCTTTTCTCGTGTATGACCAGCCTGCGCATCAGCGACATCCTCGCCCTCTGCTGGGAGGACATCGTGGACTATTCGGCCGGTAGCAAGTGCGTACACATCGTCACCAAGAAGAACCGCTCCGAGGACATCATTCCCATCAGCGAGGAAGCACTGGACCTGATCGGCTACAGCCCTGACAAGCGGGGAATGGTATTCAAGGGGTTACAGCGCTGCTGGACCCAAACCTACATGAAAGGGTGGATTCGTTCGGCTGGAATCACCAAGAAGATCACATTCCACTCCTATCGTAGAACATTCGCTACGCTGCAAGCGGCTGCCGGAACGGACATCCGTACCATAGCTCACAAGAGTATAACCACAACCCAAAGGTACATGACAGTAGTGGACAGCAACAAGCGTGAAGCCAGCAAGAAAATCACCCTGACACGGAAAGACTGACAGGCATTTTGTCCACCTGTTTTTAGCGGATATAGTTTGATTTTGAGCAAAAAATCGAACTATATCCGTAATTTTTGTGTAAAATCGGACGATTATAACTCATTATTTATCAGTATCTGGAATAACGCACATAACTTTGGCGTACAGTAATTCCAAATAGTGATAGGAGATGACAAATACAGAACAAATCCGAACTAAGAAAATAAGTCTTATCCTTGCGCTATCCGTTATCATTTTTGCGGCCATAGCCACTTATTTTACCCTTTGCCATGACATCAACATCATGCGCATAACAACTCCTGTAATTCTCGGACTGGCGATGGCCATCATATTGTGTGGAGTCCTGCAGAAATTTTTCTATAATTGGCTGACGAAAAATCCCATCCAATTCTCTTTTGATGAACAATCCTCCCCTGTTATAGAATCAGAGAGCACCATAGAACCTGTTTGTATTGCCGAAACACCGCCTACCGAACAACCGGCGGATTCTTCTGAACAGGAGTATTCTCCATCCCCACAGTCAAATCAAGAGCCTGTCGTCCCTGATTGTTCCAATGAATCTCATTTGGAAAAGTATGATTCCATTCTGGAAGAACTCAAAGAGAAAGAACAGAAAAGGCAAGTAAAAGTTATGGATGCGATTCGGGAATATGTAACCATCAAGACTGCCCCCCCTATCTCTCCAAAGAGGCTATAGCGACTCTCATTTCCAACATTGAGCACATGACTTGTGATCAGCCGGAGCTCTATAAACCGATTCGTTCCAATATTGACAATCCGCTACGGTCACCGGGACTTCGTCATCTGGCATGGAATGTAGGTGAACGATTGAGAGTACCATTGGCGAAAAGAGCCGTCTTTATCAAAGAATTATTTCCATACGAACTTGAAAACGCGAGTCATGAATATCTTAGACTTAATTTGTGGGATCAGGTAGCAAGTCAGATTCCAATTGATGTACCTGAAAAGGGAGACTATCGCTTCCATTTGGAAACAGATAACGATGAGTCATAATAAAAAACGTATGCAGATGAAATAATTAATCCAGTCTGTATTGTTCTGCAAAGTTTCATTGGGTTGGTTCGCAGCATGTTAAACGATTAAAAAGTTATAATATGAAAAATGACCAACTTACATTCAATGACTTGCCGGCAATAGTCGGCGAACTTTGCGACCGGATTACAAGCATGGAGAATCTGCTGACGGAAAAACTGTCCAAGCATCATGGGGCCAAAGAAAACACGCACGTCCCTATGACCGTGCAGGGAGCTTGCGCCTATCTCAAAATGCCGTTATCGACCTTTTATTACAAGGTCAAAAAAGATGATATTCCAGTCATCAAGCAAGGGAAACATCTATACATTTACCGGTATGAACTGGACAAATGGCTGGAATCCTCCCGAAAGAATCCGGCTCCACAAACTTTCGAGGAAGAGAACGAAGCCATGCTTGCTTCCCATCGCCGTAAACCAAACCTTAAAAACTGGTAATGATGGAGAAGACGGACGAAACGATTCCTTCACGTGAGGAACTGGCAGTTTATATAGAGGAAGTAGCCGTGAGCGTCACGAATAACTATGAAGAGGCGCCGACGGTGTTGATGGTGGATGATGCTGTTATAGGAACCTTGGGAAATTTCAGTGCTTCTATCGGGAAAGCCAAAAGCAAGACAACTTTCAACGTCTCGGCCATTGCCGCATCAGCGTTGAGTGACCGTACTGTTCTTCGTTACCGTTCCATGTTCCCCGAGAACAAGAGGAAGATTCTGTATATTGACACGGAGCAGGGATGTCATCATTGTCAGCAGGTACTGAAGCGCATCCTACGTTTGGCGGGACTGCCAGATGACAAGGTGCCGGAGAATCTGATCATATTGTCTCTGCGCAAGTCTGCACCAAGAGTGCGCCTGTTGATAGTCGAAGGAGCTATCGACATAACACCTGATTTGGGTCTGGTCATTATAGATGGCATCCGTGATTTCCTTTACGACATCAATTCATCCAGTGAATCTACCGAAGTTATCTCGAAATTCATGCAGTGGACGGACGACAAACAAATCCATATCCATACTGTCCTGCATCAGAACAAGAATGATGAACATGCGCGTGGTCACATCGGCACAGAACTCAACAACAAAGCGGAAACCATCCTGCAGATAGAAGTGGACAAAGAGGACAAAGCCATAAGTGTGGTCGAAGCCGTACACATCCGAGACCGGGACTTTGAACCTTTCGCTTTCCGCATAAACGAAGATGTCCTGCCCGAATTGGTTGAACCATATCTGTCCAACAAGAAGAAGAGCGGGCGACCAACCAAAGAACCGTTCGATCCGGAGAGGGAGATTCCGGAGTCTTTACATCGTGATGCAGTGGATGCTGCTTTTGCCAATGGCAATATTGGCAGTTATGATGACTACCTGGAACGTCTGAAGGAAGCTTACGGTTTGCACAATGTAAAACTCGGCTACAACAAGGCGGTCAAAGTAGCCACCTTTCTAGGCAACAAGCAGATGGTCATAAAGGAGGGGAAAAATTATATTCTCAATCCAGAATGCCATTACTGAGTCCAACCTTACTTTATTGTCCGGGTGTATATATTAAGAATAAAGCAAAGTCGGCAGGAAATCATCATGTGAGATACTCATTTTCTCCCCTCTTTTAGTGGATAATAATATCCTGCATTTCCTTGTCCAAGTGCCAATTCATTATACGCATCCGATATGGCTTGCGGGGAAGCATAAACAGGTAACTGTTTCGAGATATGCCAAGGTATAACCTCACTGCGTTACGGTTGTACCTTGGCGCTCTTGCCTGCTCAGTTCCTTCGCCAGTACGGTACTCGCAAGCTCGCACCTTTTCAACCATTATAACAACGATTCAAATGAAAGAAAATATTGTCAATACATCAACTTCCCCGAAAGAAACAAGAAGCGTCTTTGTCGGGGCAAAAGTCACTCCAAGCCAGAGAGACCGTATAAAATCACTGGCCGAACAATGCGGCATGACCGTAAGCGACTACCTGCTGGCACGGGCATACGGCTACACACCCCGGGCACGGCTCTCCCGCAAGGAAGCCACCCTGTTGCAGGAGCTGGACGGTTGTCGCTCCGACCTGGTCAGGTACACCTCAGCGCTTCAAGGAATGTCCACAAGTCAACGGCTAACACTGTTCAACCATATTCCCTTCATGGCCGACTGGTTCCATAAGCTCCGCCCCATCACGGAGGCGGTCAGCGACTTCCTGACAGCCGTCCGAGAGCAGAATCGAGTCCCGTCACCCCAAAAACCCAAAGAAGAAAAATGATTGCAAAAGCCAAAGCCATATCTTACGGCATCAATGACCTTCGTTATATTACTGACGAATCAAAACACAAGAAGCATCCGGAAAAAATATATCGGGTATTGGACAATCTGTTACCTCCAGAACTGGACGCCATGGGAATATGGAACTCCATGCAATTGACCCTTTCCCAACATCGGCCGATAAAGAATTCCATAATCAGAATAGAGTTGAGTCCATCGCCTGAACATACCAGTTTCTATGACATTAAGGACTGGCAAAAGCTCTGGCACGAGTTCGCCGAAGAGTTCGACAAGCAAACGATTACCGGCAAGGACGGGAAAGTCCGTTCCTGTCTGACCAATCTGGCAAATAGCAAATACACGGTTTACCTGCACATGGAATCCAAAGGGAAAGTTCCCCATCTCCATGCTGCAATTTGCCGTTTTGATGAAAACGGGAACATCAATAATGACCATAACATTCATCTTCGGGCACAACGTGCAGCCGAGCGAGTTGCAGTGAAACGTGGCTGGATGACTGCGGAAGAAATCCGAAGTTGCAACATTCCAGAGGTAAGCAGAGAGTGCATGGAGGTATTGAGAACCATGCCATCGTGGTCATGGGAAAAATACAAGAAGGCACTTGCCCGGAGAGGCGATTCCGTATATGAACGGAAAGATAAGAAAGATGTTCTCCGTGGATATGCTATCCTCAAAGGAAATGCCAAATACAAGGCTTCTGAATTGGGAGTGGCCCGTAACCTAATGATTTCGAAACTTCTCCGAACCTGGCAAAAGCTCCACTATCGTGAGAGGCTTGCCGCTCAGGTCAATACTTCTCAAAGCCATCGGCCGGAACCTGTTCAAAGACCGGCAGCCGATATGGATTATACCCACTATCGTTCCGGCTCGGTGTCCTACACGCTTTCTTCCCATGGCGGAACGGAACAGCGTTTCTATATCCCGGAGCGGGTACTTGACTATTTCAACAAAGAGTTCGACTACCGGGAGGTTGCCAACAGCAGTGATCTGACCGACATAGCCGTAGCTATCTTTGTTGGTATGCTTGATACGCCGGCCGTATCTGCCGGAGGTGGTGGCGGAGGTTCGCAAAGCGATCTTCCTTGGCGGGACAAGGAAGATGACGACCTGCAATGGGCCCACCGTTGTGCCCGTGCTGCTACCCTCCTATTGGGCAAGAAACCAAGAACAGGATTAAAACGATAAGGGTTATAAGAAATTAAATTCAACTACATGGAGCGTGTCATAACATCACCAACAAAAGATATTTTACAATAATAACGTGATATTCTGTCTCTTATACACATCTCCGAGCCCACGAGACGTAGAGGAATCTCGT
>ERZ1026986.462-NODE-462-length-15446-cov-22.491651_pt1 | contig 15446 bp, 10 predicted proteins | sample MGYA00519455_ERZ1026986 | MGnify/ENA primary metagenome ERZ1026986 (study PRJEB26926, sample SAMN06164548) | human gut metagenome | biome: ENVO:00009003; feature: ENVO:2100002; material: ENVO:00002003 | host: Homo sapiens | place: USA | collected 2012 ...
AGATTCCTCTACGTCTCGTGGGCTCGGAGATGTGTATAAGAGACAGGATAATATTTTCCATAGGAAACTTTTTATTATAAGAAATATCATGTATGTTTGCATAAAGTTTCCATTGGAAAATATTAAATCAAATAAAATAGTTTAATTATGAAGTATATAGTAATAGGAGGCGTAGCAGGAGGTGCAACTGCTGCCGCACGTATCAGAAGAAACACGGAACAGGCGGAAATCATTTTGTTCGAGAAGGGAGAATACATTTCGTATGCCAATTGTGGTCTACCTTATTATATAGGAGGTGTGATTGCGGAGCGGGAAAAATTGTTTGTACAGACTCCGGAGGCTTTTGGGAAACGTTTTAACATAGATGTGCGTACCCGGTCCGAGGTAATAGCCATCCATTCTGCCGAGAAAACAGTGGATATTCGTACTTCCGACGGGAAAACTTATACGGAGAGTTATGACAAATTATTGCTTTCTCCGGGTGCGTCGCCTGTTCGTCCTCCCTTGCCGGGCATTGACAATGAAGGGATTTTTACCCTACGTAATGTGAATGATACCGATGCTATCAAGAGTTACTTGCAGCAGCATAAGGTGAAACGGGCGGTAATCATCGGGGCCGGATTCATCGGGTTGGAGATGGCGGAGAATCTGCAGGAAGCCGGTGCGGAAGTGGCGGTTGTAGAGATGGCAAATCAGGTCATGGCTCCTATTGATTTCTCTATGGCTTCTTTGGTGCACGAGCACTTGTTGCAGAAAGGAGTACATCTCTATCTGGAAAAGGCGGTGGCTTCTTTCGAACGCACGGTCAACGGACTGGAGGTTGTTTTCAAATCGGGCGAAAGGCTGCCTGCCGATATGGTGTTGTTATCCATCGGGGTACGTCCCAATACCTCATTGGCGATAGAGGCTGGACTGGAGATAGGGGAGATGCGCGGTATTAAGGTTAATGATTACTTGCAGACTTCCAACGAGCATATTTATGCGGTGGGCGATGCTATCGAGTTCCGTCATCCACTGACTGATAGACCGTGGTTGAATTATCTGGCAGGTCCGGCCAACCGTCAGGCGCGTATTGTGGCAGATAACATGGTCTTTGGAAATAAGGTTACATACGAAGGGGCTGTCGGTACTTCCATTGCCAAAGTTTTTGATATGACTGTCGCTGCTTCGGGCCTTCCGGCAAAACGGTTGAAACAGGCAGGCATTGATTATTTGTCGGCAACCATCCATTCCGGTTCCCATGCGGGATATTATCCTGATGCTTTACAGATGTCCATTAAAATAACTTTCTCTCCTGTGAATGGGAAATTACTCGGAGCGCAGATTGTGGGGTATAACGGAGTGGACAAACGTATTGACGAATTCTCGCAAGTGATTAAGCATAACGGAACTGTTTATGACTTGATGGCTTTGGAGCAGGCATATGCTCCTCCTTTCTCTTCGGCTAAAGATCCTGTAGCAGTAGCCGGATATGTAGCCGGAAATATACTGAGCGGAAAGATGAAGCCTCTTTATTGGCGCGAATTACAGGCTGCCGATTTGAGTAAAGTTACGTTGGTTGATGTCCGTACTCCCGATGAATTTGCACTCGGTGCTTTGAAAGGGGCTGTCAATATTCCTTTGGATGATATGCGCGAAAGGATGGAAGAGATTCCTCAGGATAAGCCGGTCTATTTGTATTGTGGAGTAGGGTTGAGAGGGTATTTGGCTTCTAATATATTGTTACAGAATGGTTTTGGGGAAGTAAAGAATTTAATAGGAGGTTTAAAACTGTATAAAGCGGCAACGGCTCCTCTGCCCGAGCCGGAGGAGTTTTCAAATTCTGGCTCTTCAAGTTCTGATTCTTCAAAAGTTGATCATTCTGAACACAGTAAAGATTCTGCTGGAGCTTATACTATTGCCTCTTCCGTCATTCCTTCTATGAAAGCAATAAAAGTGGATGCTTGTGGCATATCTTGTCCCGGTCCTATCATGAAACTGAAGAAGAGTATGGAAGAACTGGCGGACGGCGAACGTTTGGAAATTGTCGCTACAGATGCCGGTTTTCCCCGCGATGCCGAGGCATGGTGTCAAACTACCGGAAACCGTTTTGTTTCAGTAAATTCAGGAGCAGGAAAGTATCAGGTAATTGTTGAGAAAAATACTCCGCAATCTTCTTCCTCGGAAGTTTGCCGGGAGGATAAAGGGAAAACTTTTATTCTGTTCAGTGATGACCTGGACAAAGTTTTAGCTACTTTTGTACTCGCAAACGGTGCGGCGGCTACGGGAAAGAAGGTAACCATCTTCTTTACTTTCTGGGGGCTGAATGCCATCAAGAAGCTGGACAAACCTGTGGTGAAGAAAGATATCTGGGGGAAGATGTTCGGCATGATGCTGCCTTCCAGTTCTTTAAAGTTGAAGTTGTCTAAAATGAATATGGGCGGAATGGGAGCTAGGATGATGCGATATATTATGAATAAGAAAAATATCGATTCATTGGAATCTCTGCGTACTCAAGCCATTCAGAACGGAGTGGAATTTATTGCTTGCCAGATGTCAATGGACGTAATGGGTGTGAAACGTGAGGAATTGCTGGATCATGTGACTATTGGTGGAGTGGCAACTTATATGAACCGTGCCGAACAGGCGAATGTAAACTTGTTTATTTAAATTTGCATGGAGAAAATAAAATCAATATGTGTCATGAGAGAGCTGTTCAAGGCTCTCTCTGAACTTGAAACCCGCTTAATGGAACAATATGAAGTGTCATTGAATGAGGCAATGGCACTTTGTTGCATTGGCGGAGATACGCTGACGGCTAGTGTGATATCGGAAAACACAGGTCTGTCTGCTTCGCATACCTCTAAGGTCATCCGTTCCATTGAAGAGAAAGAATTAATCGTCCGTAATTTGGGGGATAAGGATAAACGGCAGATGCATTTTACTTTATCCGATAAAGGGCATGAATGTTTGGAAGCGCTGAAAGCAAATGAAATAGAAATACCGGAACTATTAAAGCCATTGTTTAAATAAACCCTTCTCTTTTCCATTTGTTTATTCCGGATATGAAACTGGAGAAATGGAAAAACAAATGGAAGAAGTGGAGCAATCTGCGCAAATGGCAAATATGGAAACTGAAGCTGATTGATGCCCGTCTGTATTTCGTGAGCATATTCGTGGGGCTGCTTACGGGACTGGTTGCTGTGCCTTATCACTATCTTCTTTGGTATTTCTTTGATGTGCGGAAAACTTTTTTTACGGCACATTATCCGTGGTATTGGCATGTATTGTTGTTTTTTATCTTATGGGGGATTCTGATCTTTGTCGCTTCTTTGGTAAAACGTATGCCATTGATAGCCGGTGGTGGGATTCCTCAGACACGTGCGGCCAATAACGGTCGTATCCGTTATGAGCATCCTTTTAAAGAACTGGTAGCTAAATTCTGCGGAGGGGTGTTGGCTCTCAGTGCGGGGCTGTCTTTGGGACGCGAGGGGCCGTCTGTTCAGATAGGGTCTTATATAGGAACACTTATCTCTCGTTGGGGACATATTCTGAAAGGGGAACGGAAACAATTGCTGGCTGCCGGAGCTGGTGCGGGCTTGTCTGCCGCTTTTGCTGCTCCGTTGTCTTCTTCTTTGTTGGTGATAGAATCCATCGAGCGTTTTGATGCACCTAAAACCGCTATTACTACCTTGTTGGCCGGCGTGGTAGCCGGAGGAGTGGCTAGTTGGATGTTCCCCACGACTCCTTATCATCTGATTAGTGCGGTCGTTCCTGGTTTATCTTTTATCCGTCAGGCGGAGCTTTATATTATCTTTGCCGCCCTTATGGCTGTCATTGCAAAGTTTTATTCGCTCATCGTTCCTTTCTTTCAAGAAAGGATACCTGCCATGAAACTCTCCATTCCTGTCAAGATGTTGTATTTATTAACCATAGCTTATGCCATATCGTTAACAGAGACGAATCTGACAGGTGGCGGAGAGCAGTTTTTGATGATGCAGGGAATGAATGGAACTCATGATATCCAGTGGCTTACTATCATGATGCTTATTCATTTTGTTTTTACGCTGTTTTCTCTTTCTTCAGGTTTGCCGGGAGGAAGTTTCATTCCTACCTTGGTTACGGGAGGATTATTGGGACAAATCTTCGGGTTGGTATTGGTACAACGCGGATGGATAGGGTATGAGAATGTGAGTTATATGATGCTGATCGGGATGGTGGCTTTTTTGGTGGCTGTGGTGCGTACTCCTTTGACTGCTATTGTCCTGATAACGGAGATTACCGGTCATTTCGAGGTGTTCTATCCTTCCATTGTGGTAGGTGGATTGACTTATTATTTCACCGAATTGTTACAGATAAAACCTTACAATGTATTGCTGTATGACAGGATGTTCCGTAGCCATAATCCGGAGTCTTCCGAAGAGGCTGGTGCTCGCTATCATCTTTTTGTCGAGATAATGGATGGGTCTTATTTTGACGGAAAGGAAGTGGATACATTGGCTTTACCTAATCATTGTATCATTCGTAGTATACATCGGAATCGTAAAAACTTACTTCCTCAGGGGCAAACCCTGGTTCCCGGTGATCAAGTGGAGATAGAAATAGATGCGCAGGATATAGAAAAATTATACGAACCGTTAGTCAGTATGGCAAATATCTATTAAAAGATGAGTCTAAAAAAGCCCCCGTTAAAGGACGAGGGCAACCTAAATGTTTTCACAACGGAATAATCCTTATTGTGACTTGCTTCAAATTAGTATTGCAAAACTATGAAATAAATATGTAAAGGACAAGTGATTATTAGAATAATTTGATAACTTTGAAAAGTTTTGATAAAATAGTTGTCTTATGAAAAATATAGTGGGTCTTGATTTGGGTACCAATAGCATAGGTTGGGCAGTAGTAAATGGAAGTGTCAATGACGATGGAAGTGAACAATTGGTTAAGATACAAGCTTCAGGAAGTCGCATCATACCTATGGATGCAGCTATGATAGGAGATTTTAATAAAGGTAATTCCATATCTCAAACTGCTGAAAGAACCAGATTGCGTGGAGTTCGTCGTTTAAGCGAACGATATCTGCTTCGCAGAGAACGGTTGCATAGAATTCTTGATATTTTAGGATTTTTGCCTTTTCATTTTGCTCAAGATTTAGATAGGCATGGTAAGATAGTTAAGGGCAAGGAACCTAAATTGGCTTGGCGTAAGAATGAAGCTGGTCAGTTTGAATTTATATTCCAAGATTCATTTAAGGAAATGCTGGAGGATTTTAAGCTAAATTATCCGAATCTGATAACAGATGATAAAAAAGTACCTTATGATTGGACTATCTACTATCTCCGTAAAAAGGGATTGACTTCTAAAATTTCAAAAGAAGAATTGGCGTGGATATTATTGAATTTTAATCAAAAGCGTGGATATTATCAATTACGTGGTGAGGAAGAGGAGGAAAATAAGGATAAATTGGTTGAATTCTATGCTCTTAAAGTAGTTGCAGTAGAGGATTCCGGAGAAAAAAAGGGAAAGGATATTTGGTATAATGTGCATTTGGAAAATGGATGGGTGTATCGAAGAACAAGTAATATGTCTCTTGATTGGGTTGGAAAAACTAAAGAATTCATTGTAACTACGGATTTAGAGAAGGACGGAACGCCTAAAAAAGATAAGGAAGGGAATGTAAAACGCTCTTTTCGTGCTCCTAAGGAAGATGATTGGTCATTGGTCAAGAAGAAAACAGAAGCGGATATTGATCAAACTCATAAGACAGTAGGTGCCTATATTTATGATACGCTTTTAGGAAATCCTAGTCAGAAAATTCGTGGAAGACTGGTGAGAACCATTGAACGCAAATATTATAAGGAGGAGCTGAAACTGATTTTGGAGAAGCAGAAGGAGTTTCACCTGGAATTGCAAGACAGAGCATTGTATGCTGCTTGTATTGAAGAACTATATCCAATAAATGAAGCACATCGGAATAATGTTGGTAATCGGGATTTTACTTATTTGTTTTTAGAGGATATACTCTTTTATCAGCGTCCTCTTAAAAGCAAAAAATCATTAATAGACAATTGTCCTTATGAGGAGAATCAGGGTCTTGATAAGGAAACGGGAGAGATAAAATCTTTTCCTGTAAAATGTATTGCTAAATCACATCCGTTGTTTCAAGAATTCCGCTTGTGGCAATTTATAATAAATCTGCGTATTTATAGGAAAGACCTGGCACAAGATGTGGATGTTACAAATGAGTTATTGAAGACAGAAGAAGATTATGTTGCTTTATTTGACTGGTTGAATGGTAAAAAAGAAATTGATCAAAAGGCTTTTTTGAAATATCCGGTTTTTGGACTGAAAAAAGAGATAGAGAATTATCGTTGGAATTATGTGCAAGACAAACCTTATCCATGTAATGAAACCCGTTCATTGATGTTGGCGAGGCTGGAGAAATGTGATATTTCTATTGAATTCCTGACAAAAGAGAATGAGGAAGCTTTATGGCATATATTATATTCGGTTGAAGACAAGAATGAAATAGTAAAAGCTTTGCAGAAATTTGCGGATAAACACGACCTGAATGCTTCTTTTGTTGATGTGTTTCAGAAATTCCCACCTTTTAAGAAAGAATATGGTTCCTATTCGGCAAAAGCAATTAAAAAATTATTGCCTTTAATGCGTATGGGAAAATATTGGAGTGAGAATTCAATAGATAAAGGAACGCGTGAACGGATTGATAAGATAATAACAGGAGAATATGATGAGAAAATAGAAAATAGAGTGAGGGAGAAAGCAATTCATCTTGCTGATGTTTCTGATTTCAAAGGTTTGCCTCTTTGGTTAGTGTGTTACATTGTTTATGGTCGTCACTCTGAAGCAAAAGAAATAATCCAGTGGAAATCTCCTGCTGATATTGATTCGTATTTAAGATCTTTTAAGCAACATTCATTGCGTAATCCAATTGTTGAGCAGATTATTATTGAAACACTACGTGTTGTTCGTGATATTTGGAAACAAGTGGGAAATATTGATGAGATACATGTGGAGTTGGGGCGTGAGATGAAGAATCCGGCTGACAAGCGGAAGAAAATGACACAGCAAATGTCTGAAAATGAGAATACCAACTTGCGTATCAAATATTTGCTCACGGAATTTTTGAATCCTGAATATGAGGTTGAAAATGTTCGTCCTTATTCGCCAAGTCAGCAGGATATTTTGCGTATTTATGAAGAGGGTGTTTTAAATAGTGTTTCCGATTTACCGGAGGAAATATCGGATATATTGAAAAAGTTTACAGAAACAGACTTGAAGAAGCGTCCTTCAAGGTCAGAAGTTTTGCGTTACAAGCTTTGGCTGGAACAGAAGTATCGTTCTCCTTATACCGGTGAAGTGATTCCATTAGGTAAGTTGTTTACGCCTGCATACGAAATAGAGCATGTTATTCCCCAATCATGTTATTTTGATGATTCTTTTAGTAACAAGGTGATTTGTGAAGCGGAAGTCAATAAGCTTAAAAGCAATTTATTGGGACATGAGTTTATAGTGAAGCATCATGGGGAGATAGTGGAACTTCCTTTTGGAAAAAAAGTAAGGATCTTCACTGTGGATGAATATGAGCAATTTGTGAAAGATAACTATTCGCGTACTCGTAGTAAAATGAAAAAACTTTTGATGGATGATATTCCGGAGGAGTTTGTTACTCGTCAGCTGAATGATAGTAGGTACATCAGCAAAGTTGTAAAGTCCCTTCTTTCCAACATCGTTAGAGAAAAAGGAGAGGAAGAAGCAATTTCAAAGAATGTAATTCCTTGTACCGGAGGAGTTACGGATCGTTTGAAGAAAGATTGGGGAATAAATGAGGTTTGGAATAAAATTATACTTCCTCGTTTTCAACGACTCAATGAGTTGACCGGCACAAATAAATTTACAACTAAAAATGTTGGGATTCAAGAAATTCCGACAATGCCTTTGGAATTGCAAAAAGGTTTTAATAAGAAAAGAATAGATCATCGTCATCATGCAATGGATGCCATAATAATAGCGTGTGCAAATAGGAATATTATTAATTATTTAAATAATGAGTCGGCAACAGCTAAGGCTGAATTATCCCGATATGATTTGCAGAAAATGCTGTGTGATAAAGCTAAGACTGATAATAACGGTAACTATAAATGGGTGATCAGAAAACCGTGGGCATCGTTTACACAGGATACATATTTGGCTTTGGAAAATATAATAGTCAGTTTTAAGCAAAATTTGCGTGTTATAAATAAAGCTACCAATCGCTTCTTGCATTATAATGAAGAAGGCAAAAAGATCTTTGTGAAACAGGGAAAAGGGGACAATTGGGCTATACGTAAATCCATGCATAAAGATACGGTATTTGGAGAAGTTAATTTGCGTAGGATAAAGACTGTAGCTTTAAATGAAGCGATGAAAAATCCTCAAAGCATCGTTGTGAAAGACTTCAAGAGAAAATTATTGGAACTTTGGAATTTAGGATTTGACGCGAAGAGAATAAAGAAGTACTTTGAAGATAATAGAGAAACTTGGAGTGATATAAATCTGTCTAAAATAGAGGTTTACTATTTTAGTAAAGATACTAAAGATCGATTCTTTGCTACTAGAAAACCGCTGGATACTAGTTTTGATAGAAAGAAAATAGAAAATAATATTACTGATACGGGTATCCAAAAAATATTGTTACGTCATTTGGAACTGAAAGATAATAATCCGGATATTGCTTTTTCGCCGGATGGCATTGATGAAATGAATCGTAATATTATTCAGCTGAATAATGGAAAGTATCATCAGCCTATCATTAAAATTCGTTGGTATGAACAGGCTGATAAGTTTGCAGTAGGTCAAACAGGTAATAAATCTTCTAAATTTGTAGAGGCTGCGAAAGGAACAAATTTATTTTTTGCTGTATACGAGTCGAATATTCTAGATAAAAAGACGAATACTATAATAAAGAAAAGAAATTATGCTACCATTCCATTGAATGTTGCAATTGAACGGCAAAAACAAGGTTTACCTGTTGCACCGGAAGATGAGAATGGTAATGACCCTATTTTTGTATTGTCACCTAATGATTTGGTTTATCTTCCTACTGATGATGAATTAGCTAATGGTATTATTGCCCAGCCTTTGGATAGGGGAAGGATTTATAAGATGGTAAGTTCCTCAGGTGAACAATGCTTTTTCATAAAACATATTGTTGCGAATGTACTAGTTGACAAATTTGAATTTTCTCCTTTAAATAAGATGGAGCGGGCTTTAACTGGTGAAATGATAAAAATGATATGTATACCTATAAAAGTTGATCGTTTAGGAAATGTCTTAGAATCAAGTAGTTCATATAAAAAATAATATATTCTTATTTTATGGAAGAAAACAAAGGACAAATTCTTTTATATCAAACGGTAGATGGTGAGTCAAGAATTGAAGTAACACTATGCAATAATACAGTTTGGCTGACATTAGATCAAATGGCAGAATTATTTCAACGGAACAAATCAACGATTTCACGCCATATAAAGAATGTTTTTGAGAGTGGGGAATTACAGGAAAGTTCAGTTGTTGCATTTTTTGCAACAACTGCTTCTGATGGTAAAATATATCAAGTGGCTTATTATAATTTGGATATGATTATAAGCATAGGCTATCGGGTTAAATCTTACCGTGGTGTGCAGTTTCGAATATGGGCAACACAAATACTAAAAGAGTATTTAATAAAGGGATTTGTAATGAATGATGAGCTGTTGAAGCGTGCAGGTGGTGGAAATTATTTTGATGAGTTATTATCACGCATACGTGATATTCGTTCCTCAGAAAAGATATTCTATCGTAAAATTCTTGAAATTTATGCTTTGAGCATAGATTATGACCCAAGTACTGAGTCTACTCGATTGTTTTTTGCCACGGTTCAAAATAAAATGCATTTTTCAGTACATGGACATACGGCTGCTGAGGTTATTTACGGTCGTGCAGATGCAGGGAAAGATTTTATGGGATTAACTAATTGGACAGGAGCAGTGCCAAAGCGGAATGATATAGAATATGCTAAAAATTATTTGACAGATGATGAGTTGGATACATTAAATCGTATTGTAAGTTTGTATCTTGACTTTGCAGAATTGCAGGCTAAAAGTCATACTCCTATGTATATGAAAGACTGGATTCAAAAATTGGATGATTTTCTTAGATTGTCAGGAAAAGAATTGTTACAACATGCTGGTACTATTTCGGCTGAATTAGCAAAGAAAAAAGCAAATCTTGAATATGATGAATTTAAGAAACGCATTAGTAATCAGTTATCTCCTGTAGAAATAGATTTCATTGAAAATTTCGAAAAAGAGCAGAAGAAATTGCGAGGTAAGTAATATATTAACCTTTAAAATATGATACTATGATAAAGAAAACACTTTATTTTGGTAATCCGGCTTATTTGTCATTACGAAATAACCAATTAGTCATAAAACTTCCGGAAGTTGAGAAAAGTGATTCATTGCCGGATATCTTTAAAGAACAATCGGAAATAACGAAGCCGATTGAAGATATAGGTGTCGTAGTACTAGATCATAAGCAAATTACTATCACTTCCGGTGTATTAGAATCTCTATTAGAGAATAATTGTGCCGTTATCACTTGTGATAGTAAAAGTATGCCAGTGGGTTTAATGCTCCCTTTGTATGGAAATACAACTCAGAATGAGCGTTTCCGTCAACAGTTGGATGCATCATTGCCATTGAAAAAGCAACTTTGGCAGCAAACAATTAAGGCAAAAATAGATAACCAAGCATCTGTATTGAGAGTTTGTGTAGGTGAAGAAATGAAATGTATGCGAATTTGGGCGAATGAAGTGAAGAGTGGTGATCCAGAGAATTTGGAAGCACGTGCGGCTGCTTTTTTTTGGAAAAATTTATTTGCAGATATTATTGGCTTTACTCGTGACAGAGAAGGGATTTCTCCTAATAATTTATTGAATTATGGTTATGCTATACTTCGTGCTATCGTTGCTCGTGCTTTAGTGGCAAGTGGGTTGCTTCCTACTTTAGGGATCCATCATCATAATCGTTATAATGCATATTGTTTAGCTGACGATGTGATGGAGCCATATCGACCTTATGTTGATGAATTAGTATTTAGTTTAGTGAAATTGTATGGTGCAAATTTGGAATTAACAAAAGAAATAAAATCACGTTTGCTTGTTATTCCCACATTGGATGTACGTATTAATGGTAAACGTAGTCCGTTGATGGTGGCTGTCGCTCAGACTACAGCTTCTCTATATAAATGTTTTTGTGGAGAAATTCGTCGTATTAGTTATCCTGAACGATAATGGACCGTTTTAGTGAATATCGGATTATGTGGGTACTAGTATTATTTGATTTGCCAACGGAAACTAAGAAGGACAAGAAAGCTTATACTGATTTTAGAAAAAATCTACAAAAGGATGGCTTTACAATGTTTCAGTTTTCAATTTACGTCCGTCATTGTGCTAGTAGCGAGAATGCAACTGTTCATATAAATAGAGTTAAATCTTTTTTGCCTGAATATGGACAAGTGGGAATAATGTGTATCACTGATAAACAATTTGCTGCTATTGAACTTTTTTATGGAAAGAAACTACAAGGTGTAACTACTCCAGGACAGCAATTGGAATTATTTTAAAAATAAGAAATCCCGTCTGAAACGGGATTTCTTATTAGATAACAACTTTGTTTTTAATTCCTGAATATGTGTGTAACTAATTGGTAATTAGTTTGTAACATATATTCTGTTGTTTCCAATGGTATCAAAGATACTAATTTGAAAGCAAATCACAACTTTTTCCCGAAGCCACATTCTGTTTGGGGGTTGTTTCCAATGGTATCAAAGATACTAATTTGAAAGCAAATCACAACTATGAACTTTTTTAGACAATATGTTAAATGTTGTTTCCAATGGTATCAAAGATACTAATTTGAAAGCAAATCACAACTACTTCTACAATAATAGTTAAAGACCAATAGTTGTTTCCAATGGTATCAAAGATACTAATTTGAAAGCAAATCACAACAGAACTTTGTTCAAAAAGAATTGCCCCTAAGTTGTTTCCAATGGTATCAAAGATACTAATTTGAAAGCAAATCACAACAGGTTAAGGATGTTGAAGGACTGTTCTTTCGTTGTTTCCAATGGTATCAAAGATACTAATTTGAAAGCAAATCACAACCTATCTTCAAGAAGAAGCGGAAAAGAAACTGTTGTTTCCAATGGTATCAAAGATACTAATTTGAAAGCAAATCACAACCTCCAATACAATTTCAGTCTTAGCAATTGTGTTGTTTCCAATGGTATCAAAGATACTAATTTGAAAGCAAATCACAACAAGCAATTAAAGAGGACGTTTTAAACTATAGTTGTTTCCAATGGTATCAAAGATACTAATTTGAAAGCAAATCACAACCAAGATAGACGGGAAAACAGGCGGGCTTCAGTTGTTTCCAATGGTATCAAAGATACTAATTTGAAAGCAAATCACAACTCTGTAGCAGCACTGTCTTATTACGTATCGTTGTTTCCAATGGTATCAAAGATACTAATTTGAAAGCAAATCACAACCTTCTTTAAAGAAGGTATCTTAAACCAGTGGTTGTTTCCAATGGTATCAAAGATACTAATTTGAAAGCAAATCACAACACTGCCACTAGTTTACAAAACTTTGCCGGGTTGTTTCCAATGGTATCAAAGATACTAATTTGAAAGCAAATCACAACCATCAGCATACCCGTTAGCGATATAAACAGTTGTTTCCAATGGTATCAAAGATACTAATTTGAAAGCAAATCACAACACCGAGATCCAGGGCTTCTCTTGGCTTTTTGTTGTTTCCAATGGTATCAAAGATACTAATTTGAAAGCAAATCACAACCATCCCAATAATCTACATTATACGCATAAGGTTGTTTCCAATGGTATCAAAGATACTAATTTGAAAGCAAATCACAACTTTAGTAGTTTTATGCTTAGCCTTGGATAGGTTGTTTCCAATGGTATCAAAGATACTAATTTGAAAGCAAATCACAACCTCTCATCGGTGATAATTTGTCTCCTTTTAGTTGTTTCCAATGGTATCAAAGATACTAATTTGAAAGCAAATCACAACAGAACCAAAGGAAATGTGCATAAAACCATTGTTGTTTCCAATGGTATCAAAGATACTAATTTGAAAGCAAATCACAACCTCTCATCGGTGATAATTTGTCTCCTTTTAGTTGTTTCCAATGGTATCAAAGATACTAATTTGAAAGCAAATCACAACAGAACCAAAGGAAATGTGCATAAAACCATTGTTGTTTCCAATGGTATCAAAGATACTAATTTGAAAGCAAATCACAACCGTATCGTACATTCAAAGTTCGTCCTCAGCGTTGTTTCCAATGGTATCAAAGATACTAATTTGAAAGCAAATCACAACTCTTTTCGAAAGCGGTATGTACCCTTCACAGTTGTTTCCAATGGTATCAAAGATACTAATTTGAAAGCAAATCACAACTAGTAATGGCAGCCTTACCTGCATTAGAAGGTTGTTTCCAATGGTATCAAAGATACTAATTTGAAAGCAAATCACAACCGGAACAGTACGAGTAAACCAATCAGAAGGTTGTTTCCAATGGTATCAAAGATACTAATTTGAAAGCAAATCACAACAGGTGTTGGTAATATTATTGGTACTCGTAGTTGTTTCCAATGGTTCAAAGATACTAATTTGAAAGCAAATCACAACTCATTAAGAAAGGTATAGAATATGAGAAGAGTTGTTTCCAATGGTTCAAAGATACTAATTTGAAAGCAAATCACAACGGTACAAACTTGAATTTATAAAAGAATGGAGTTGTTTCCAATGGTTCAAAGATACTAATTTGAAAGCAAATCACAACTACTTCATTCTCGTAATTGTAAACTCTATTGTTGTTTCCAATGGTTCAAAGATACTAATTTGAAAGCAAATCACAACTATTAAAGTAAACTCCCCACAATGAAGCGGTTGTTTCCAATGGTTCAAAGATACTAATTTGAAAGCAAATCACAACTACCCAAGAATCCCCCAGATCGGGTTCATAGTTGTTTCCAATGGTTCAAAGATACTAATTTGAAAGCAAATCACAACTTATAACTACCGCCATTGTACTAATAGATGGTTGTTTCCAATGGTTCAAAGATACTAATTTGAAAGCAAATCACAACTATGATTGGTGGTGTTAAGGTTTTAAATCGTTGTTTCCAATGGTTCAAAGATACTAATTTGAAAGCAAATCATAACATATTAGCTGAGAATCCCTAGTCGAGTAAGAAATCAAAAATTTCATCTGGGTTCTCATCTAGGTTTTCTGGGTCATCATAATAAGAATCTAGGTTATCAAGATAGAAATCATATTCTGATGATTGATTACCAAATCTCTGATCATACTGTTGTTGTGATAGTTTAGTAACTTTATCAGGATTCCTATCGGCATAAGCAGATGCCTCTTCTATTGACATTTGTTTGGTAGAAGTAAATACCAAGTAATATAATTGTGGCTTGGTATAATGAGTATCTAAAGTTACTTGTTGATAACCAGATTTCCTTGCAGTAACTATTACGTTTTCTGGTGTGATAGTAGTTTTCAAGATATAGGTATAGATTCTTTGATTTCTAAGTGAATCCCTTAGTAATTTAATTGAATCTACTTTAGCAAAGAATATAGAATCTCTTCTAAGTTCTTCTTTATATCGTTTTACCCTTTTGATAGAATCCTCTCTGCTCTCCTTTATATAAGGAGGAGTTACCCTCCTAGGTTCATTGTTTAATAGAACAAGACCCAGAAGAGAAACTCCAAATATAGAAAATGGAAGTAAAAGATGATTCGTTTTTGAGTTCATACCCACTAGTTTTGTATTGATCTTTAATATGAGAATTTAAGTACCTACCTCTTAGATTCACTTTTTAATAATCTTTTGAGTTGCTCTTTAGAACTTTATCATATCGGTATACTTTGTTATTTTTAAAAGATACCCATAGATGATGTTTCTTTACGTTGTAACCAATACCTTCTATATTAGAAGATTCTACTGATGTTATTTCTATTCCAGTATTCATTTTAACTAATTCAAGATATTCTTCTCTGTCCATTCTATTAAAATTTTAGAAGTCTTAACTCCGGATGTAATGCGTTGGTATATTTTTGAATAATTGCCCATGCTCTCAGATGTTATCCATTCTTCTTTCATTTTTCATAGGATATGAGAGCAAACATATAACTGATACTTTGTAAGAGTTTTATTATGTTATCTAATACCCCTCTTATTTCTCCCTCTTCAATCTGAAGAAGTTTTTTAAAAAGATAGTGATCTGTATCCTCTCAATTATGTTGTTTTCATTGATTCAAATATACCAATTCTGTCTCTTATACACATCTCCGAGCCCACGAGACGTAGAGGAATCTCGT
>ERZ1026986.465-NODE-465-length-15263-cov-8.393346_pt1 | contig 15263 bp, 20 predicted proteins | sample MGYA00519455_ERZ1026986 | MGnify/ENA primary metagenome ERZ1026986 (study PRJEB26926, sample SAMN06164548) | human gut metagenome | biome: ENVO:00009003; feature: ENVO:2100002; material: ENVO:00002003 | host: Homo sapiens | place: USA | collected 2012 ...
AGATTCCTCTACGTCTCGTGGGCTCGGAGATGTGTATAAGAGACAGGTACAGCGTTTAAGGTAATCTCGTTCGGTTCAAAAACTTTAATTTTATGGCTTTCTTTGTAAAGAGCCATCTGCATCGCCTTCTTTCGTCAACGCATCGATTTTCTCAAGCAATGTGTAAACAGATGCCATCGTTCCGATATTCACACCCGTCGCTTGAATCTGCAAGCCGGTCAGCCTTGCGTAAATCTCGTTCACCATGTTACTGATTTCTTTTAATTGGGCCATCCTCCCACCTTCCTTCCCGCCACATAAAATTCAATCGCGTTATATCCAATACGTATATAATTGGTTCGTTCCTGCGAACTACCGCTATATGGATAACGAACGCCAATTTCCAAACGTGTTCCCGTGGTGCCACCATCTTGATACATGTGGATGTAACAATTATTAGTCGCATTTGCGGAAGAGTTGAAGTATTTTGCTAAATACAGATTTGTATCGTCGATACGCATTACTCTTTCCGTTGTTACATCGGTATATCCGGTTAATCTGGTAAGTGATATTTCGCCTTTTCCACTTGAATCATTTGTCATTTTGAACTCGTTGCAAAGGGTACTGTTCAGGGCGTTCGAGCGGATAGAAACACCGTTCACCCCCAACAGGCCCATATATTTTTCTTCAAGGTTAAAAATGCCGCCTTGCAAGGAATTGTTTACTTTACTGTATGCGTACATTCCGCTATAGTATGGCGCGCCGCTGTACACTACTTTGTCAAGTTTGAAATAATATCCGCTGTTGGAGCCGCTCATTTTGGTACAGGACAATTCATCATTATCCAAGTCGAAATACGCATTTGTGTTCTCTGCTCCACGTATAACGCCTGTTTTTATCCAGTCAGCTACGACGCCATGCGCCGCAAGAACATTTAAAACAGCATTTCCGTTTTTATCGAATCCCGCGCCCCATGTTTTTCCGCCATCGTTTGATACTGCAAAACCGTCAAGTCCTTTTTTCCATATGTATTTACTTTCTTCTATTGTCGGCTTGTCGTGCTGATAAACAATTTTGGTTCCGTCGTCCTGCGGTACAGATGTTTCATGAAAACCCATGCTATTAGCCATCAATCCGCTGAAATTTTGCGCATACACATCGTAGGCAGAAATTTTCTTTTCTGCTTCTTTTTTCGCAACAGCTTTAATTTTTGCGGTCTGATTTCCGCCGCTGCGGTTCTGCTCTTCAATTGTTTTGGCATCACAGCGGAGATTTACTCTTGCATTCAGCCGGAATACAATCCCCGTAACCGGGGACCTATATGCGTTCCCATATTTATCGTAAACGGTACAAATATCCCCCGCCTCAATCGCAGGATTTGAGATTTCGGCACTTTCAAACGGCGTAATTTCAAGTCCCAAAATACGTTCTGCCCATACAGAATTCCACATTGGATTGTCGGATGAGTGGATATTTATTTGTGCTAAAGGGTTATCCTGTATTGTGAGTTCATACCCTTCCTCCCCGGTTAAGTAAGCCAGTTCTTCGTCTGCCGAATTGACAACAGTTACTCCGGTTATTGTTACACCGCCTGAAATTGTCCTTGTCTGCTCTATTTTGATATCGGTATCTTCATACCACCTGATACACAAACGTCCGTCCGCGTCGCACAGGGCAAACGAGCAGGCAAGCTGTGATACATACGAAACAATATCCCGGAATGTTACAGAATCGTCTATGATTTTTCTGTTTGCCACCTTCCAGCTCGCGTTAGGAAAGTCCAGGGAGGCCACCGCTACCCCGCATTTGGTACATGCCTCGTCGATGATGGCGGAAAGACTCGCGGGGTATTTGAGTGTGCTTTCGGAATACGGGCGGTCAAATTTTGCCAGATTATCAAAGGCAACGACCGAAAGATATCGGTCATTGTTTGTCAATTCTTCCAGCGTGTAGATCCCTTTTTTGACCCATTCAATGGTCGTCCCGCCATTGTAATCCTGTCCAACAATCAAGCCTACACGCACGTCAAACACTGTGCCTAAAAAGTCTATATCCTTAAATCTGTCGTCTGTATTGTCCATCTCAAATTCGAGCTGGCCGATTACCGCACCGCCAATGTCAAAATCTCCTTCTGCTGTCGTGGCCTGCTGTATTTGCAGGCTGCCATCCATAATATCGTCCCCGGTAAGCAGCAGGGTATTGTTTTCGCAGTTGACTGAAAACAAACCGCTGCTGACTTGATCGGCGGTCAAAATTCTATTGGTATAAATTTTCACAACAAAAGCCCTGCCGGATTGCCCGGCAAGGCTCTTGTACAAGATTGATGTATTCTGCATATTACACCTCGATAAAGTTGCAAGCTACATTTGTTACCCAGTGTTCCCTATCTGTCCAGTACCCATAATCCGCTTCAAAATCCCCTGTATAAAAACTTCGCGTATTATAACAGCCGTCTGATAGATCCGGGTATGTAACACGCACGGTTACACCGGAATATTTGCACAGGCCCGCAAGGGTCGCAGCTTCTTCCCACGTCAAACGGTCCCATCGGCAAGAAAGGGTACGTTTTTGTGAGATGATGTCTTTTTGCATAGCCCCGGTATAGGTTGACCTTCCGCTTTCATCGCTTGATAGGTCAGCAAGTTTGTAAGAACAAAGCGTAGGGGACGGAAGCTTGATCCCGTTTACTTTAAACATATCCTGCATCATGTCTTCCCCCTGCGTATCTTCTGCTTTTACGGATCCTAACCTTTGTAAGCTTCCGTTCAAGTTCTTCGCTGTCAATCTTCGTAATGTTCGTCAGGTTGATTTCCTGGTTCTGCAAAGCGTCATATATTTTTATCAGCCACCTTAAAACCTCCCGTAATAGGTCCGGGTCATTGGTGCTTCCAACCATCCCCTGCAATTTGGAAAGCGGAGCGACCACTTCAGGATCGCGGCCGGCATTTGGGTTATCTCCAACAATTGCAAGCGTCGGCGACTTTACAAGACCGCCCTTTGCAAGCTTGGGTATAAGCGGAGGCTCTTTCGGCATTGAAAAGTGCCAATCCTGCCCGAAAATATCTCCGATCGCACCGGCTATCCCGCCTATTCCGTCAATGATTCCACGGACAGCGGAATAAATACCTGTCCACAACATGTTGATTCCGTCGATGATTAAATTAACAGCGCCGCGCACAACGGAGTATATGGCGTCCCATATTCCTTTGAAAAAGTTTTGGATTCCAGACCATGCTTTTTCCCAGTCTCCGGTGAAAACGCCGACCAAAAAATCGATCAGGCCGCTGAGCGCGTCCCAAATCCCGCCAATCACGCCGGAAACCACGGAAAACACATCACGGAACACGTCGCCCACAATTTTAAAAACAGTTTGGAAAGTAGGAGCGACTTCCGAAATAATCCAGGATACCAACGGTTGCAGTACATTGTTCCAAAGCATCAGCGCGGCTTCCGAAATTTTGGAGAAAAAACCGATGGCTTTATCAATTAAAGGAGAAAGGGAGTTGTTCCAGATATCCGTCACACAGGACACCAAGTTATCCCAAAAAGGTTTAATCCACTCTTCCCATACTTGAAGGACTATTGTACCTAAATCTGTAAAAGCTTTACATATTCCTTCAAATATGCCGCTGCCGCCATTCTCCCAGAACTCAGACAGTTTACCACCGATATCTTCGCTGACCGTACCAATCAACGTCATGACGTCGGCACCCATAGACTGTACATCGTCGAAAAATCCGCCTATGGCTTCTTTGTTATCTTCTGCCCACTGTGCGCACGACCCTGTAAAAATAGAAAATGTGTCAGAAACGACAGTCCCTATTGATCCGGCCAGCGTAGTAAGCCCGCCCAGCATTCCGGATATAGCCTCTTCCATACGCGGGCGCATACGATCAATGGAGCTTCCAAGCTCACCGAATACCGTATCAAAAAAGCCGGCAAGGTTATCAAACCCTTTTGCCATGTTTGTGCTAACGGTATCGATAAAGCCAGCAATACGATTTTTGTCCTTATCCAGCCATTTTGCAATCCCGCCTGACACAGTTTGCAGCTGTTTTCCGGTGACAGAGATCACTCCACCAGCTACAGTACTGATTAGGTTGAGTTTTGATTTTGCCACCTTTGCAACGCCAGAAAAGGCCGCTTTTGCTATTGGTTCAAGGCTTTTAGAAATGGAAGAAAAGTTTTTCTTTATTGCGCTGAAATTAACTGAATTGATTCCCTTTTTTATATTTGCAACGGCCTTATCAAAACCAAACTGTGAATTGATCTTTTCAAGTTTTTTCTGGATATTATTAAATAAGCCGTCTGTTTCTTTAAGGGAAGAATTATCTGGTTTAGGAACCTCTGTACTAGGGATGCCTGATAAAGCGGAGGAAGTATCCGTGTCGTCTGAGCTGGAATTCAATATATTCAGCTCATCAAATCCAGCCAGAGCCTTTTTGACCTTTTTTGCTGCTTTTTCTGTTTTGTCCATTCCATCCGCAGCACTATCTGCCGCGCCTGACAAATCACCAGCTGCATCTGCAGCATCTGAAACAGCGCTGCTTCCTCCGGCAGAACCAAATATCTTTTCGGTGAACGTTTTAAACGCGTCTGCTGCTGCCTGAAGCTTTGCGATAAAACTGTTCAACGCTTTCAAGGCGGGAGCGAGCGCATTGATAAGCCCCTGCCCTATTGTGGCTTTCAGACTGTCAAGCTGCAGGGTAAGGAGCCTTGATTGGTTCGCCCATCCGTCCGCCGTGCGTGTAAAGTCACCCTGCGCGCTTGCAAGCTGATCCTGCACAAACTTATAGCGCAGGGCGACCTTTTCGGCTTCCGTCATTTTTTGTGTTGTTTTTCCGTAACCGTTTGCCAGAGCATAAGCGTCAAGTGCGGTTTGCGTCATGACGATGCCCAGGTCTTTGAGCGTTTCAGTCTCACCGGAAAACACGGATTTCAGCTTTGTATACGCTTCGTCCTGTGATATGTTGTAAAAGGACGCGACGTCACCGGCAAGTGCGGTCATGGTTGTTGACATATCGTATGCCTGCGCTTCGGTGAAACCGAATGCTTTTGCCATTGCCCCGTATGTTCCGGTAAATTTCTTCGCCATCGTTTCCGACAATCCATAACTTGCCGCTGCAGATTTTGCAAACTTATCTACCTTAGCAGACATGGTCGTGAAAACAACGTCGACAACATTCTGTACCTCGGCAAGGTCAGATCCAAGGTTTACGCATTCCTTGCCGAAGTCTACAAGCTTTTTAACGGCAAAACCTGCGGCAATTGTTGCGCCAACCTTCATCACGGTATTTTTAATACCGGACATCTTTTTTTCGACGTTTCCGGCAATCCCGTTGAGCTGCTTATCAAACTTTTTCTGATCCAGGACCAGATCAAGCCCGATTCTACCGACGCTATCATCGGGCATAGAAATCACCTACTTTTCACAAAGTAGGCGCTTGCCGCTACTCTCTGGTGCGGCCTGTTTGCTCTCGCCTTTGTTCCATTTGAATTTTATTGATCGTCTTACAGCGGGGACACTTAATTTCTGCCTTTGCATAGTCGGCATACATCAGCGTCTGTCCGCAGTTTTCACATTTTATCTTGTCAATGTTTCTCACCTGCCATTGCCACAAACATCTGCCGGAATTGCTCCGCAGCCGCGGCACTTTCCTGCGGAGTTACTTTTTGGGCTTTCTTATTTCGCCAAGCGTTGTAGATTCGCCGCTCATGCGAAGAAAACTTCCTGATTTTTTCTTGATCGGTTTCCGCGCGGATCAGTACTACACGTCCTAAAGGCGTGTCTGCATCAATTCCGCTTAGTAGAGAGCAAAATTCACCCCAGCCCATACGCCGGAACTCATCACTGTAGACCCGTATTCCGTATTCTTTTAATAGTGAGGATACAACAAGGTCGAAATCCTCTATCAGGTCGTAATACGGGTCTGATTTTCCCCCTCTTCGGCATCTCCGGTTGCAATATTTGCTGCAGCCATGATTACCTTCGTAAAATCGTTTAACCCCAGCTGCAATTTATCAATTTTGTTACGATCCTTTTTTTCAAACAGGATTTCGTACATTTTCATAAGACTCGCCGGGTCATTTCCGCTTTCTGAAAATATTTGCATAATTTTCAGGACGTCAGTCGCCCTGTCATTGACTTCTATCGCAACGCCCTTAATGACAATCTGAGGACGTTCCTCGAAATTCAGCTTTTCTGTAATGTCCACTATTTTTGCCATCCTCTAACCCTCCTTAAACTGCCGGCACTGTGATGGCCGGTTTTCCGTTGGACAGCACTTCAAATACAAGAGGGGCGACTGCCGTACTGTCCCCGGTTCCGTTTTCAGTTACGCTAAAAACAGCGTCCTCAAACTCTACTTTTGTTCCGTCCGGGAAGACCCAACAAAAATATCCCTGTGCCGCGGTGCCATTTGCAAAGCCTAACCCCGCAACAAAATCATTGCCGGGATCGCATACCGTGCGTTTTCCGCTTACGGAAATTGTGATGCTTTTAGCGGTCATGAGCCGCTTTTTCCATCCTTCGGTATCATACGGGGTCCATTCCTCAATACCGTTATCAAAGGCAACGCTGTAGTTTTCCATATTGGAAATCACACTGGCCGATTCTTTGTCTTTCCCTGCCTTAAACTGGTTTTCGTAGCAAGGATATACGCCGTTTCTTTCCATTTTTATTTCTCCTTTTCATAATATAAAATTAAATCTATGACACATTCATGTACGCCGTTCTCATCGGACCCAATATTGACCGGCTCGCTTTTAAGCAGTTCCAAATATAACACTCTCGTTTCGTTTAAACGCAAAGAATCAACCGCCCTGAGCTTTTCGTAAAGCATAAAGGCGGCTGTTTCTGTCTCTGTGGCGTTTTTGTTCCAGTGGACGAGTAATGTTACCCCTTTGCGTTCATATGTCTCCAAGCGGCTGTACGCTACATTTGGGGGAATCATGCGTTTTAGCTGGTACACCCCGATAGATTTTTCTTTTTTTGCATCGAGTTTTCCAACATAATAAAAATCTGCCTGAAACAGCGTTTTTATCCAGTCCCTTATATCTGCCAGCACGAACAAAACTACACCCCCGTTTCCTGTTTATAAAACTTCTTGTATGTGTCCTTGCAAAACGTATCATTTTTCCCGCCCGGAAGCCAGTCCTCATACCATTCCCCGCGCGCGTCCGGGTTCTCTTTTGTCTGGAAATGATACTCTGGATGATAATACAGTCGCCTTGCCTGTGGCGAGCTTGTAACAAGCGTAACACTGCCGTTTTTGCTGTCAGAATAATCGACAAACGTGCTCTCGTTCTGCATAGCGCCCGTATCGCGTGGTATAACCTGCGCCTGTATCACTTCCGTATGGAGCGCTTCTCCTGTCTTTTCAAGTGCCTTGATTGCCGCTGCGGAAAGGTTGTGGATCCTCCTAGTGTTAATTTTAATTGTAGAATTTACTTTCATATCAGGTCCAACCTCGTAAAATTCACTGTGCCATCCGGGTTTCGTGCTTTCGTCCCCTGCAGAATCCGTCGTTCGATGCCGTAAACCGTAACCGTTCCCCCGCTGATTGTTTTCAGCGCCGGGGCAAGGTCCCCGCAAAACAAAGCGGTTGCAGTGATCTGTACCAGCTTCTTATCTGCCGTCAGGACGGTTTTTGCACCCTCCTGATAATTGCACTTCTCGTCAGCTTGAAACGCCGCTATAGGCGCACCGTCCTCGTCTATCCCCTCAGTGTCAACAGAGATGGAAATAGGCGTGGTGCAGAATCTTTTGTTGACCAAGCACGGGTATTTCATAACCTCGCCGCCAATCTGCAAGTCAGCCCTGTTTGCGATAAGAGCGAATAAGTGTCTTTTTTAATCGCAACTCCGGAATTTACATGTACGTTCCAACTTTCGCCAAACTGCATTGACACACCGTTGATTCCATAACTTTGCAGCACTGAATCGATCGCATCTGCGTTTTCAACTTCAAATTCGGCTTGCTGACAGACCACCTCCTGAATGATTTCCTGTTGGTGCCCTGTCAGCGCGTCAAACCCTTTTCCGGCTATCCGGTTAAATGTAAGGGAATCAATGTGCCGACTCGCTTTGCGCAGCGCTTTTTCAAGGTCACTGTCCGGTATCAAGTTCCCTTTGTACACGTTTTTGTAATAGTCCGGTGTCGCATAGCCTATATACGGCACGTTAAGCGCCGCCTTTCGGCTGATGCTCTTTGATTTTCTTTACAATCCCGGCGACGGTAGAAGCTTTCCCAAGCTCCACACCATGCTCATGTGCAAACGCCTTCAAGATATTTAGTGTATCTTGATCGTCCTTGTCTGCGGCTGCTGCCTCCATCTCTTTTACTTTTGCAGATAAAGCGTCATATGCAACCTTAATCTCAGCCACAACACGCTTGTGTTCGGATAGTGAGATTTTTTTCAGCGGGGAATGCTGGATCAGATTCCCGTTATCATCGTAAATGTCGTAGCCCTCATCCATATAACGCTTTTTGCTGTCAGGGTCAATACGGTATACCTTGTTGTCTTTTTTTGCTCTCATATCTTACGCCTCCCTGTTAATAATGCACGCCTGTTTCAGCTCCTGATCCAGGGCAAACGTGCCGTTGAAACGGCGGTTTTGGTACAGGTATTTATCCGCTGTCCTAGAATCGTGTCCCGGCGTATAGGTATTGATGTAAGAGTACTTTACCCTTGATACCTGCGCGTCAGGATCGACCAATATATAATTGATCTGTTTGCCGGAGGCATCGGCCTGATATCCTTCGGTAAAATCATATGCCGTCTTAAATCTCTCAATCGGCACCGTTTTGATCTCTCTCAGGTCATCCAGCGTATGTACCCTGCGGTCAATTGTGTTGCTGCCCCCGCTTACTTCAAGGGTTCTCTGTAATCCTTCTGCGTTTTTAAGTTCTTTACGATATGACGCCGTACAGTAAAGAATACAACGCGAAAGCGGGATACCGAGGTTTTCAAACGTTTCGCAGTTATTGTCAAAATCAACCAGAATATTGGTGCGCGTGATCGCCGTGGTCCTTATTATTGCCCCTACTCTTTCCGCCTCGGAATAAAGCTTTGAAAAAGTGTAGCAATCCAGTTCCGGGATTGCCTGCTTTTTTTCAAACCTTACATGAATATTTGCGACCGAAACAATCTGGTTCGTTTCGTCCACATCCATAGGGTCAATCGCAAACTCAATATCCCTGTCATGATCCAACGCTTTGGTTTCAAATTCATTGGAGTAATTTCCGCCGTTGAAGCTTGTTGTGCTTCGGTTGTGATCTTTGTACCCGCTTACGGTTAGGCGCGGGATTTTAATCTCTTTTGCGCCAATAATCTGAATATCTTCATTGGTGTGGTAAAGTGCGTCAGATACCAGTTCATGCCCGTACATGTCGCGAATCCGGGCGGAAAACTGTGTTACATAGTTTAAAACTGCCATAAATAAACTCTCCTGTTCCTTTTATTATTTTTTTGACGTGCCGAAAATTTTGTCCAGTGCGCTTTCGACGCTTCCCTGCTGCCCGTCGCCGCTTGCCCCAATTTGCCGGAATCCTGACTGCTGCTGCGGGTTGGGTTTTAGAGCAGGTACGTCCTCTAAAACTTTTTTCAAGGCTTCCTGCAGGGCTTCTGGCTTTGTTATTCCGTCTTCCCCTAAGGCCTGCGAAAAATCCGCAAGCTTCAGGACATAAGGGATTGTTTTCGCATCAACTCCAAGGGATAAGGCTTCCAACGTTGCATCTCTTTCAAGCATTGCCTGCTGTGCCGCTGCCTGTGCCTGTGTTGCCTGATCCTGTAAAGCAGTTAAGTCCGGCTGGTTTTTTGCTTTCATCTCTTTAAACGATGTGATTGCCTGTGATGCTTCCTCAGCACTCAACCCCTGCTGCTTAAAATAATTCTTGAGGACTGCGTCCTCTTTTGCTGCCTGCGCACCATTGATAATTCCCGCGAGCTTTTCATAATCAATCTCTGGTGCGTTGCCTGCTGCACTCTCTTCCGGGGCTGCGGGTTCAGCAAAAAGCTGAATGTCGATTGGTAAGCTTTTGTCCATGTCTTTTTCTCCTTTCAGTTTTCAGGGTGTCTCCCTATTCCAGTTGTACGGGTGTCTCCCGGTCCAGTTTTTATCTACGGTGTCTCCGCGTAGTTTTAAGCCTTCGGGCAATAAATAACAGCACCCGGTCGGGTGCTGAAGATATGAAAAATACCGCAAGCTTATAAAGCCCGCGGTATCAATCAATTATTTTTTCTATCTGCCCCTGTTTGATATCCTCCGTTTCTGTTCCATCCGGATAATCCACATCAGCAAGATAAGCCTTTCCTTTTTCAAAAATCTCTGTTATAAAAGCGATCTGCCCGCTCTTTAACAGGACCTTGTCATATTTTTTAATATCAATCATATATCGCCGTCTCTTTTCTTTGAGGTTACATAAGCGCTTGTCAATCTTGGTTCCTTTTTCCCATTGTCAATGATCCAAGCTGTTTTGACGTTTGCAGTTTTTTGGTTTTCCCCTGTTAAGGTCATCAGTACTTCGTACCGCTGCCCGTAACCATTGTTGCCTTTATCGACCGCTTTAAATTCTCCGATGTGCGACCGGATATTTTCGATCAGCTTATCGGCGTTTTCTGCTTGATAGCCGAGTGCTTCTTTAAAGGCCCGCGCTTTGTTTGGATCCTTTTCAAAATTCAACGCATACAGAGTAAACTTTTCTTTTGGGATATGTGCTTTTTCAGCTGCCGGCAACAATTCTATTATATCATTTTCTGTACTGTATTCAACCTGTTTTCCGGCAATTGCGGCCCATTTCTGATACTTTTTATAGTACGCCTTATGGTTTTCGGCACTGAGGGAGCCGCGGTACAACCGCTGGTATTTGTTTGCCTGCCTTTCAGCATAGCGTCGCCGCTGCTCATTCTTCTGTTTTTGCATGATCCCGTTCAATTCAGCTTGAGTAAACTTTTCTTTTGGCGGGGACGATACCCCTTCAAAATACGTTGTGTGACTATCCTTGCATCTGGGGTGGTAAAGCCCGGCCGCGATTGCCGAACTCATAAGCGGATAACTGCCGTCTTGTGGTGTCCCGCCGCTCCAAACATCATCAATTAGTACCTTCCCGACAAAAGGCAGGCACAAAGAGCAAGGATTGCCACGCTTGTTGATAATAACTGTATGTATCCCCCACTCCTGTCGCTTTTCGCCTTCGCCAGTCAGATACGCCCTTTTCCCGGCAGTACGGATTGCCATATCCGCATAATCAGGAAGGGTATGCCGCGCCCCATTGGAGTATTCAACGCAATTCAAGCCGGCAGAAATTAAGTCTTTGATTGCCATATCTACAGCCTTATCGTAGGTTCCCGCCCCCGTATTAGCATATACCTGCGCATTGTATATAATCTTTCTGTACTGGTCGTCGGCCATACGGAGGATGGCATGTTCCGCGCGTTTGAAATCGTTTATTGTTGCTTGGATCAGCGCGTCAAGCTTTCTGCTGTTGGTCTTAAAAAACTGCGCCTGAAGCTTACTTCCGACTTTGTGATACCCTTTAAACCCGTTTTTTATCGCAAGGAGTATTTCCCTTTCCTGTTCCATTTCGCCCCTCTTGCGGGCTTCCTTTATGATTCCGGGAATCGATTTGTTAATGAGGAAAAATCTCTTTTTGAACTTTGACCGGTTCTGTTTGCGGTAAATTTCCAACTCCTTGAGCTGCTCGACCTGCCACATCGACCAGTCGTACCCCTCTTCGAGTTCCTGCGCCCTATGATGGTCCAAATTCCTTATGAGGGAACTGATAAGCTCCTGTTCAATCTCATCAAACGCGGCGCCGATATCGTATTCCGTCATGATGATCTTCCGTAGTTGGAATACACTTTGAAGCCTTGCTGTTTGAAATGGTGGGTGAGCTTTTTCAGCTCACTCATACTTTTGCATTTATCACAGCGTAGTTCGACATACCCACCTTTTTCAATCGCGTATATACCAAAAGGAACCTGTTCGCTTGCAGTCAACTGTAATTTCTTATATTCCGCCTGCCCCATCTCATACAGGTGGTTCGCTATCTTGACTTTCACCTTTCGTTCCTCCTACCTGTTCTTCAATAAAATTTTCAGCATTTTCCCTGGATATGCCTAATGTAGACGTTACGATTGAAATCGCTGCGGTACGGGAAAGCTGCCCTGTTTTATATGATTCACAATCTTTAGCAGGCTAGCAATTTGAGCACCGTTCAGGTTTGTTATGGTCGATTCCTACTCCACTTCCGTTGCAAATCCTCCCAGTTCCATATTTGCAGTCGGTTCTTCCATCTCAATAATACCCTGTTCCGCTTTTAACCGGGCAACCTCCTGCCGTTTCCACTCTTCATCCCTGGTCGCCCCGTAAAGTTCCTCCACAGAGGCCTCAATGCTCATGATACCGCCCTGCTTTCCTTTGCTCACGGTTTCTACCTGTGATTCAAAGGACGGGTTTGCATATTCGCCGAATGGGATATCGACATCAACCTTTACCACAGGCTGGCTTATATTTTGGTAGTATGCATTAATGCACGCCTCTACCAGCCGCGGTAAAACCTCACCCAATACGTTTACAATATCGTTGCGTGTATATAGTGTTGTCTTTTCCTTTTCCCGTTGCGCTTCGGCGTTATCGAGCTTTTTTACATCGATCCCAAGCGTGGACGGGCTGATGATCCCCTGCATGCAAAGGTCAAGCGCCGTGCAGTAAGATGCCAGATAGCTCTCATGGGGGATCGTCGGCTGCTCGGTGTCGATCTGGTTTTTTGCGGTTTCGCCCATTGCATTGCCTGTTTCGATGTATCGGTTGTCAAACGGGTTGGGCTTCATAAGCTCCCCGGTGCTGAGATTGTGGGGGATCAAATCTTCCGGTATGTATGTTTTTGCTCTGCCCGCCCGTAAAGCATCCATCCATTGGCTCCACGCTTCATCCAAGGCATCAAAATTGTCAAGCTTTCCGTCGTAGACGCTTCCGCCGCGGCCCTCATATTTTGCACTCTCATAAATCATCAGGGGGACTGCGAGCATCCCTTCACATTCCCAATCGCTGATATTTTTTGTTGCTTCAATCGCTCTGATATCGACAGGGGTATCGCCCCTGAAAAGCTCATTCTTTATATAGCCGCTGCCATAATGCTCATAAAGGATGTATTGCTGCTGTTTTACCGTATAAGGTGTTTTAAAAACAATCTCTTTTAATCGTCCTCTGGTTTTGATGATTTCAATCCGGTCGCCCGGATACCATTCAATGATCGGGTATGCGCTTATGCTTGTATCGATTGCAATCTTGAATGCGCCATCCCCAATAACCAGTGCGTCTTTTACTGACTTGTAAACCAAATTTCCGAAACTGTTTTCCTTTTCGATGTTTCTCCAAATTTCCTCCTGCTTTGGGTCGCTGAAAGAAAATTCATTCATATCCGGCAGCACGATTGACGCCAGGACCCTGACGATCAGCCCCGGAAGGCCCGTATGGATTTTACGCATTTCCATTCCGGGCGTACAGCTTGACGCCCAAAATTTATACTTGTCTGCGTATTCCGGGTTTTGTTTATAAAGCTGTTCCAGCTCGCTGCTGTCCCCCCTGTACCATATGCGGTTGCGTATCGCTGACAGCTCAAAGTCTGCAGTTTCGTTAATCTGTATTGCGGACGACGGCGCCGGCATTAAATTCAGCCAGTTTTTGATCCCGCGCTTTATTGTTTCGTTCATCTGTTTTGCCCACCTCATTTCTTTGTTTCCTCCTCAAATCCAATTAACTGCCGGTATGGGATGTATCCATATTCCGACGCATTAATCGTGTGGTCGTTCTCATCCTCTGGCGTATTGTCCTTATCCTCCTGCCAGCTATACACCTCAAGCTCCTTGATATGCTCTGTGCAAGTATCTACAACCAAATAGCATCCCTGTTGAATCCAGCCAAGTTGAAGCTTGATCCTGTCGATAATCTGCACCTTTTTGTACGCGTCAATAAAGTTATAAATACAGCTGTGCAGTCGCTTGTATTTTCGCAGCTCAGTTATAGTCGCCTGATCAGCGCTGTCAATAAAAACATCCTTTGCAAAACCCCATTTTTTGCGATTCCGCTCCAAAAAATCAATAAAATTAATTACCGCATCGGACGGTGCAAGAGGGTTCTCCAAGCTCTGATTTCTGTATACCTTTTCATCCAATATCAAAAGCTTTCTGTCCTCTGTGATCGCCTGAAACACCATCGCTATTGTGTCGGGAGATTTTTGCGAGTATGCGGTATCAAGGCCCGCTGAGAACTTCTTTATTTTGATTTTGCCGTCTTTGATCTGCTGTTTTACCCATTGAGCAGAAACAATATGTTTTTTCCTGTTAAAGTTCGGGAACACAAGCCCCGTCGCTCGACCGCGTAATCCCTGTATCTTGTTTTTCCATAGCTTTGTTCCTTTGGGTGTGTTTAGCTTTATTTGTTCGATTTTTTTGGCTGGTAATCCCAAATTATGAGCGAAAGTAAAAAACCAATGCACCCATCCGAGCTTTGGTTCTTCCGTAAGCATATCTAATATTTCGGGCGGCGTTTCTTTTTTCCACTCCTGAAGAGGTCGGGAACAATTTATGTATTCCTTGTAGACGGGTAGTCCTGGGTCGTCGGGGTTGAGCGTTGATATGAGGTAGTCACAGCGCATTGAAGCTTCCCGCACAAATTCCATATCGGCTATGTTGATTTCGTCTATGTACAGGCAGCCGTATTGACCGCCTAGGGCTTTTTTCCACCGGGCTTTGTTATCATACCCAAGCACATATATAATCTTGTCTCCGTTGCCGGTATGGTAAAGCAAGTGCGGCAGGCTGTTAGGCCCTTTGCCCGCTGCATTGTACTCGACCAAAGGCCCAAAAACATCCAGGATTCCCAAATCTTTATTAATAATATTTTTCTCAAGCGTGCCTAAATCCAAGCCGGACAGGATATGCAGCTTTTTCGCGGAAGCCGCCACCTTCAGCATAAACTTGAATATTCCGACTGTAGTTTTACCCGCCGCTGTGGTTCCCTCCAGAAACTCCGCCGGCGCATTACAGCGTAGAAAAGCTTTATATTTTTTCGATAATATTAATCTTTCACTGCTCAGACGGATCACCCCACAACTGGGCGGTCAAGTCGGCAAGCTTCGATTTTTCGGTTTCCAATTCGGCGCTTAGAGAAATTTTATCAGGTGGCTTAAAGCCGGCCCGATCCAGAAAATCACGTGCTGCAACAAGCCTGTTTCTGTCTCTTATACACATCTGACGCTGCCGACGATATGCAGTGTGTAG
>ERZ1026986.503-NODE-503-length-14490-cov-30.028680_pt1 | contig 14490 bp, 23 predicted proteins | sample MGYA00519455_ERZ1026986 | MGnify/ENA primary metagenome ERZ1026986 (study PRJEB26926, sample SAMN06164548) | human gut metagenome | biome: ENVO:00009003; feature: ENVO:2100002; material: ENVO:00002003 | host: Homo sapiens | place: USA | collected 2012 ...
GAGATTCCTCTACGTCTCGTGGGCTCGGAGATGTGTATAAGAGACAGGTTTATTAGAGAGATTAGTAAAATCTGATATTAGAAATCTAAGAGATGAAATTTATAATGCTATCGTACCTCATCTGCAGCAACTTAGAGGTATAGATAATAGGCATTTTAAAGCACTGTTGCACTTATATGATGTAGTGGATTTTAACTCGAAGACGATTAAATATTTTGATATATTGAATTTTTTGATGGCTATATTAACCAAGAAAAATCTTGCTGTGAAATTGCGACACCCTATTGGGCAAGAAGAACATGATATAGTTTATGATTTCTTGTCTAATACGACACATCCAGCTATTATAAGTTCTGCATTATCATCATTTAAAGAAGCAATTGAGAATGGTGATGAAGCCATAATAGGCGACTTGTTGATAGGACTATCTGTTTTATCAGACATACAATTAAAACATTTTGAAAATGAACAAAATAAATTTTCGGAAGATGGATTCACGTTATTTTATAATTGTATAAGTAAAACGGATCCTAAAACGCATCGTGTCTATTTAAGACAAGAAGCACTGGATATAATGAAAAATGAAATTCAAAAGAATCCCCAAGGATATTTTAGTATGTTCATTCGTAAAGGAATAACATCTAATCCTGAATATAATACAGTATCGCCTGAACCTTTCTGTGCCCAAATATTTGAAAATTATGGCAATTTTGAGGAGTTCCTGGAAAATTGTAAGGATGATAATCAATATACGATAAGAGTAAAGAACTTTTGGGAATTATATAAGAGTAATGGTTATAGATCAATTAAATTTGAAGGGCAGGGTAATGTTCAAGAAAAAATTGATAACTGTTTTAGATATGAAATAGAGCTTCTTGAACAATTGAAAAAAATAAAAGGATATCTCAATAAGGGTAAAAAGATAAATGAACATTTAAAGAAAATGTTTGATAATAATCCTTTACCTGTAAAATTAAGATATGATATATGTAAAATGATTGAAAATTGAATACTTAATAATCTTTTTGTTTATAACAAAGTGTTTCATCCTTTATATTTCCGACTTTGGAGGAAAATCCCCCGACCGTAAGGGAGGGCAAGTTAGTTTTTGTCTGACAGAATACTTTCTGTCGGACAAAAACACAACTTGCTCTGTTCGTTTGAACAGAGAATCCACTTAAAGTGGATTGTGGCTCCATGCCCATTTATAGCTATAAAATAGAGTCATATTTGCCTGATGAAAAATGTAAATATCAGTTTGTTTGTGACAAACATGTATGCAGAGTTGAATATCGTGTGAATGGAGTGCCTGATATTTAGTCATTTGCCGAAATTTAAATATTCAATATTGAAAGTTTTATGCTGTATTGAACTATGGCATCCTGATTTACAGATATTACATATCAATCTGTACCATATAATAGTATGCAGATTGTTATAGTAAAGTTGTATGCGCTGCTTAATGAGGATTGTAATATATTGATAATCAGTGTGTATGTGAAATAAACTCTGTTGTGATATTGCAATAGTGTAATACCCTGATAACATAATAACACAACAACATGATGCCCTAATAACATAACATTACAATAACATAGTAACACAACAACATAATACCCTAATAACATAACATTGTAATAACATAGTAATATAACAACATAATACCCTAATAACATAACATTGCAATAACATAGTAACATAACAACATAATACCCTAAAAACATAATATTGCAATAACATAGTAACATAGCAACATAATACCCTAATAACATAATATTGCAATAACATAGTACCCCCATATTATAATATTGTCAGGACATAGTATTATGCCAATATAATGCCCTGACAAAACAATATCCTAATGCTCCAAATAGTATGGTGTAAAAATCCAAACAACATAGCCCGGAAAAATCCATCACCATTATCTGATAATGGATCTTTCTGAGCCATCTTCTTCTTGCTATTTGAAAATCGGATTGGAAAGTAGAATCTTGTAATATACTGTACCTCCCACCTCTATGGGAGCCTTGGCAATCATAAACTGTACGGTCTTCCTTTCCACTTTTGCCTGAAGCATGATTCTTCTGACGATGAATCTGGCAGAGAATCTGGCACACCTTTTATCTTTCCATACAGTGAACCCGTCCTTGTCTGTCGTATGGCAGATATACCATTCTCCCGTATCCTCATCGTGTGCGAAATTAACCCGTCCTCCACCGAGAATACCCAGTTCAATAGACATTGTCTTTGACAGGTAAACCGTTCCCTTGCTGTCCATGTTGATTGTCCGCTTCCCCTGATAAACCACCTGCTGCGGACGTGAGTTCTCCTTGTTATATACTATCAGTGCCATAAGTTTCTGTTTTAAGGGTGATACAATAAACTAACGGATTAGGATATGAATCCTTCTACTGCCAGCATCTGGCTTCTCCATGAGAATCCCCGGTTTGACCGTACTGTATCCATGATCGTGTTTACTTTTCCTGAAATGGCACTTGCCGATATACCCATACATTCCCCCAACGCCTTGAATGAAAAGTCTGATTCATAAAAACGCAACGTAAACATCCTGTATTCCTGATAGGAGAACTTTCTTCTGATAAAGTTAAGAATGTCCTTCACCAGTTTTTCACAGCTGTTCAGGTCATCCGGAGAAAGGAAATCCGCATCTTCCCCACATCGAAGAAAGAAATATTCATCCGGATGGGCATATTTGCTTTCCAGCCTGAACTTGGCCATGAACGCTTTCCTGTAACATTCGATAAAGTATGCTTCATAATCCGTTATTTCCCTTTCCGGATTCAGCACCTGCTTTCTTACAAACAGATAAGTGTCATGAAAATTGTCCTCATCCAGTGCCCCGTATCTGCCAACGAGATTTCTTAACCTATCATAAGACACCGTAAACCAGTCATTGAACCTTTTTTCCACATTGTTCGCTTCCATAATCTTCCATTTATTGAGTTATACATGGCCTGCCCGTGGGTAGGCATTCTTATTTCTTGTGCGTTCCCCAGTTCGTTTTCCGATGATTGCTGCAAGGCTTGCCGTGAAAAAATACGCTCTTGCGCCAGCAAGAGGAAGATTTTTTCACAGGCAACCAAGCCCCTTCAGGGGCCGCCTTGCGCGATCATTCGGAAAAACAACTATCTTTGCTGCAAGAAATGAGGATGACTTCATCTTGAAAGCGCTTGGTCTCTGTATATTATTACAGACGGTTATGCGAGGTATAAGATAGGTTTATCTCTATAACCCCATCTTGCTCCTTACTATATTCATGTTGTCCTTCAGGTTCCTGTCCATGACTCTTGCATAATGTTGTGTCATTCTTGTGGATGCATGTCCGAGCATGGCAGATACTTCCTGTAATGGAACGTTGTTGGCCAGCGTGACGGTCGTAGCAAAAGTATATACTGAAAAGGTAATCATTAGCAATAGAACGTAAAGCGCAGATAATCATGTATGTTTGTCGCTTGTAGTCGTTAGCTGTCCACCCTTGAAAAAGAAAAAAAGAGCGTATTCAGGTAGTAGTTCCGTTGCTTATCCGTTACCCTTTTTATTGGTCGGCAACAGGCAGAAAAACAAGGAAATAGGACGGACTTCTGCAAATTGGCTCGTTTCTCTCTTTTCGCTGTCCTTATTAGACCTTTGAAAGGTTTGTTTGTCAGTGGCTTGCATCATTTCAAATAACTCTGTTGAATGTAATTTTATCAACTTAAAAAAAAACAGAGATATGAAAACAGAATTGAAAGTACATTTCTACCTAAGAAAGACCGATGAAAAGAAAAACGGCGAGTGTCCCGTTATAGGAAAAATCACTATTGGAAAAGACGTTGTACAATTCAGCGCAAAACTTACCGCCAAAGCATCCCTTTGGGATATTGTTTCAGGCAGGGTAACGGGTAAGAGTAAACACGCTACCGAAATAAACGCCACACTGGATAAAATCAATGTAGCGGTAAACACCAGTTACCGCAAATTACAAGAAATAAAAAATACTATCACCGCAAGCGAGGTAAAGAACGCATTTCAAGGCATCGCATCCGGGCAGGAAACACTAATCAGCTACTTTGCACGCCACAATGAAGATTTTAAGAAACGTGTAGGCGTGAACCGTGAGTTATCCACACATGTACAGTATGAAAACTCCCTGAACCATCTTAAACGGTTTATGTCATTAAAATGCAAGTTATCGGATATTCCATTTACACAGCTTGATTTCTCTTTCATCGAGAAATACGATTTTTATCTGCGTGTGGAATTGAAATTAAAACCCAACACGATATTAGGCATCATGCGCCATTTGCGTAAAATGATTAAACTTGCCACTGGTGAGGGGATTATAACCCGTGACCCGTTTGACGGTTATTCACCTGAAAGACCCAAAGCCGAGCAGAAATATCTGACACGTGACGAATTGCAGAAGATAATAACTACACCCTTAGACCATCCATGCAGGTACTTAACCCGTGATATGTTTCTATTCTCTGTTTTCACCGGATTGGCGTACAGGGATATTTGCAACCTTACAGAAAAGAATGTTGTCAGGGCTTCCGATGGCGTGCTATGGATAGAAACCACCCGGCAGAAAACCGGAACGCCTTGTGAAATTCCCCTTATGGAAATACCCTTGCAAATTCTTGACAAGTACAAAGGTTTAGCCCCTGACGGGAAGCTGCTGCCAATGCAGAGTTGCGGCAGGTTGAACAAGAACCTGAAAGTTATCGCCCAACTTTGCGGACTGAAAAGAAAGCTCATCTTTCATGCCGGAAGGCACACATACGCATCCGAAATTTGCTTATCTCAAGGCGTACCGATAGAAACAGTAAGCCGTATGTTAGGGCATAGGGATTTACGTTCCACGCAGATATACGCAAAAATCAGCAATAATAAAATATCAGAGGACACCGACAAACTGGAAGAACGGATAAAGGATAAATTCCGGTTGGTTGGCGTAGAGCAATAAACAAATCATTCTAAATAACTATCAATATGGAAAAGAATACAAAAGCCAAAAGAAGCACCTTTGCTATCTTGTTTTATCTCAATACGTCCAAACGTAGAAAAGACGGTACTTGCCCGATAGTCGGACGTATAACGGTAGATGCAAATTCCGTGCAGTTCAGCACGAAAATTAATCTTTCTTCCCCTGATTGGGACGCAAAGAAAGGACGGGTGAAAAAAGAAAGAAAGGAACTTTCCAATATAAACCGGACGCTTGACCGTTTGGAAAAGCAAGTAAAAGCCCACTATTCCCGGATAGTGGAAACAGAGGGGTATGTAACAGCCGAAAGGATAAAGAACGCCCTGAACGGTATAGGTGACAAAGCATCCCACCTGTTACAGTTATTTCAGGAACATAATGCCGAATTTGAAAAACGTGTAGGCGTGAACCGTGTTTATGATACTTATTATTCTTATCTATTGACATACAAACATCTTTCAAACTTTATCCGCATGAAATACAATTCGGAAGATGTGCCGTTAGTCAGCCTTACGCATAAGTTTATAAATGATTTTGATTTCTATTTGAGGGTAGAAAAGCGGATGCAGGCAAGCACCGTTTTAAGCCGCATGATTGCATTGAAAAAGATAATCACACGTGCCATCAATCAGGGAACACTAAAACGTAACCCGTTTATAAACTATGTGGCGGAACAGCCTTTGAAAAAGTACAGGCATTTGACGGAAGATGAATTTCAAAAGTTACTCATCACTCCGATAGCGACTAAAAGATATTACCGCACAAGGGACTGGTTTGTCTTTTCGTCTTTTACGGGGCTGTCTTATGTGGATATGTGCGCTTTGTCGGTGGAGAACCTGATAACGGAACAGGACGGCAGCACATGGATAAAGATACCACGCCAAAAGACAGGGACGGTATGCAGCATCAAATTGTTAAGTATTCCTTTGATGATTATAGAGAAATATAAAGATGAAAGGAAAACCGATAAAGTTTTCAATATGACAAACCTTGCAGGCATCGAAGCAAACCTGAAAGTAATCGCCCGATTATGCGGTATAGACCGGAATTTGACCTATCACATGGCACGTCATACTTATGCGACCCAAACGTGTATCTCTCAGGGAGTTCCGATAGAAACGCTAAGTAAACTCATGGGACACCGTTCTATCCAAACAACGCAGATATACGCCAAAATCACCAATCAGAAAGTAAACGAGGACATGAAAAGACTGTTTACCAAAGTGAACGGTAAATACCAAGTGATTGAAAGTGATATTACTTCGGACATAGCACACAAGAAATTTTCTCAATGGCTGAAAGTAAAGCAGATATTTCCCGAAAAGAAATAATATACAGGTTAAAGAAGATAGGCAAAACCTATCTTCTTTTTAATTCATCCCTGCCACCTTGATTAGTTGCATTATCTCCGACAATGTGCCTTTAGGCTTGATTGTACCGTTCAGGAAACCGCCCAATTCCTCACTAAGTGTCTGACTGTCATAAACCGTAGTAATCGAACCACTGAAAGAAAAATCCTTTTTCCCTTCTTCATTCAATAGTTGTTGCAAAGTATCAACAAATTTATCAGCCATTTCACGCCTTTTAAAAACAAGGTTTGTCAGTTGTTTTTCTTTGTAATAAATAGTCAGTACGGCAGCCGTATTTTCATTTTCGCTTAAATCTTCCATATTGGTATCACTTTAAAAGTTAAATTTCTACGAAGATAATAAAATACAAACGATTACTATCCGGCTTTCGTACTTTTTCCAAAGCTGAATAAAACATTAACAAAGGTAAGCTCCATATTCCGTCCGTTCAAGTCCAAGCCCTACGGGTTTGAAAGAAAATCTCCACACCTCACGATGTTCGGGTAGTATTTTCTTCCAAAGACTTGCACAGACGGAATACTACACTAATAAAGTTAATGTTCTTAGTCAGTTTCGGAAAAAAATGTGTTTTTTCTAAGGATGATAGGTTATTCCTGCCGTTCCTTGTTGTAGTAGGTCTGTAAAAGCCTTTCCACATCGCTTTGACGGTAGATGATTTTACCTTTTATCTGAATATAAGGGATAACGCCTGTATCTCTCCACTCTTGCAGCGTGCGGATACTTACTTTCAGACATTTGGCTGCTTCCCTATTACTTAGAAACTTTTCACCGTTCAAGTGCAGTTTGCTTTCCTTTGCCAGTCGGCTGATACCGTCTAACATTCTTTCCATAGACTGAAAGAAGTCCCTTATTATTTCACTGTTGCCGTTTATCAGTTCCATATTGTTATATCGTTATATTGATTTATAATTCGTTTGAAAGATTGACAGACATACACCTGTCAGTTACGTAGGTACTCGCCATAGTAAAATATGGAAATACTATCTTTTACCGCATCATAGCCGATATAAAGCCGTTTAAAGGCTTCAACGATGAAGTAACGGCTATCTTCTTTCTGTATCTCGTAAACGGCTGGTTTCGCCTGTCCGTTATCAGATACATGGAGCATCGAAAGGAAATACTTTTTCTTGCTTTGGTATATCATCACCGTAGGATGAAGGTTCAAACTTTCCCAAATTCCGACAATGGCAGACAATTTGAATGGCTGGTTTACTTCCGTATTATTTTCTTCTTTCTTTTCCATAGGGCAATATTTATTTATTGTTTGATTGATAATTCGTTATCTTGTTTTCCGTACATTCAGCAATCAGTCTTTCAATATCGGCAGATTTATAGTACAGCTTGTTACCTATTTGGGAGTAGCCCAGTTTACCGCTATCCCGGTAGTTCTGCAAACTTCGGATGCTGATACCGAGCAGGGCACACACTTCACGACCTGACAGCCATTCATCCGGCTGGCGGGTATTCTCTTTGCAAATCCGTTCCACCTGACTGGCGAAGCCGGAAAACCGACCGCACACCTGTTTAAAAGTCTGTTCCTCAATAGTTATGATATTCATAGGTTTTTCTCTTTTGGCTGGTTGAATATTCCTTTTTGCATTTCTTCCCGGTAGAGAGCCGAAAGAACATCATTGTGTGTATTCAAATGTTCTTCCAGTACATTATCAATGAAATTTCCGATACTTACCTGTTTGCCTGTAATCACCCCTACAATTTGCATGATACGTTTCTGTATCTCTCCGCTTATGTACACGCTTTGACGGTTGCAGATTATTCGCTTTTGGAGATACACCGCTTTGTAGTTCTCCTGTTTTTTCTGTAATGATTGTTTTACTTCTTCCATGCTTTCAATTTTTAAAGATTTATAAATAAGTTGATTGATTTCTGATACTGATTGAAAGAAAGCCAGCCAGTTTTATAGCTATATAATTTTATCTTTAAATAGCTTTCAATCATAGTTTAAAGCCATTTCCAAAGATTGTTTGGCAGTCTTATATATTGCTTTCATTCAATCAATTTCCGGCAAAGAAAGGAGTAAAAACAGACGCTTTTAAAAATAGGGTTACTTTGACCGTTTGTGTCGTTATTTGGCGTAGTGGGTTATATTTCAAAGACAATTTGCTGTCTGTAATTTTGTAATCGATAAACAGACAGAGGAAGAAGCCGAACCGCTTGCTTTGGCAATCCGACAGAAGGAGGATTTTTATGTTCATTAGAACATAGCAAGTTGTGTTTTGAGGTCCGCTATTCGCTTTTTGCACCTCAAAACCTTGCCACCTGATAAGGTGGTTTGGTTTACTCCGAAGTCGTAAACCTTGTAAAAATTATAATTATGGAACAGAAAAAGAAGTACCAACACAATGGAGGGCGCAAGCCTAAACTTGACCCACGAACACACCGTTATTCATTCAATTTGGACGATGTGGAAAACGCCAAATTCCTGTCATTCTTTGATAGGTCAGGCTACACCATCAAAGCGCATTTTATTAAGAATTGCGTTTTCGGTAAGTCGTTTAAGGTAACAGTCAGGGATAAAAGTAAGGTTGATTATTACATTCAGCTAACACAGTTCTATTCACAATTCAGGAGCATAGGACAGAATTACAATCAGGTAGTGAAAGAACTTCATTCCAATTTTTCAGAAAAGAAAGCACTTGCTTTACTTTATAAACTGGAACAATGTACTTTGGAACTGATAAAGACCAATGAAATGATAGTACTTTTAAGCAGACGGTTTGAACAGTCTTACCAAAGAGAGGGGACAATATCGGCAGAAGAATGAAAATATTGTTTACAAAAAAATCCCAAAATTGCCATGTGTACAACTTTGGGATTTTTGTTTGATAATATCTATTCCATTTTTATATCTTCGCTCATTTTTTTCTTATTAATCTCTTTTGCTTTTATATCTAATATTATTTTATATAATTCTTCTATTTCAAATTCTCGTTGTTTTATATCTATTTTTATGCTATCTTCAATATGTTTCTTTGATTTAGTTGATATAAAAACAGTTAATAATAAACCTATACATGCGGTAATCGCTCCTACAATTCCAAAAATACCATTTATTTTATCGTTTATCAGCATATCTTCGATGTCATTCCAGAAAAAAGCGATTAGAAAAAATAAAACTCCTACTATTGTATATAGATACCCAAGTAGCAGATATTTTTGATACTTATCGGGGGATTTTATTTTAATTCTATTTTTTATCTGTTCTATATCCGAAGCTGTTATCTCTATTTCAGAATCTCCCGTGACATATTTTTCTTTTGCTAATATAGCATTTATTTGATTTTTCAAATCATCTATTAATATCTCCAATTCTTTTTTTGCACTTGGAGTGTAATTTGTATGTATTTTATTATTGTTCATTATATTGTTTTTTTATAATTTGACGAATAACAAAAAGAGAAAGTCCTAGTAAACTTGATATTGCGAGTAGCCATTGTCCCCAAGTTGAATTAGTATTACTGGCTCCTACACCAACTGCTATGGAACATACATATTCCCCTATTTGAATAAAAATTAGAAAAGTTGGTTTCTTCTTTTTATCTATATATTGTCCCATTTTCTCAGCAGCCTGTCGCACATGTTTTTCTGTAACTTCTCTGTCGTAATTTTCGGATTGTTCAATATCGCCATAACAAACCGATTTTGCAAATAGTTCTTTAGAATATGCTACTAAAGTATTTTTATATCTCTTTATACCCGCAGAAGTGAACTTTGCTGCAACTAGGTTGCTATCCAAAATATGAATATCAGGTGCAGGATTTTCCTCTATTATTTTTTGTTCTCTATTGTTGAGCATACTATGATAATTACATTACAAAAGTATTTATTCTTCAAAGATACTAATAAATATCAAACTTATATTAAGCATACCTGCTTTTTTTTAACAGTTCTTTGTTCAATAAAATATTCAAGTTTCTTAGTTCATATTATCATACAGAGATAAAAACAATATTAATCGGCTATGATAATACAGTCTAACGAAACTATCCCCAAGTTGCTACCAAATTCACAACTTCGGTATAGTTTCTTTTTTATTTGTCCGTTCCGTGCTCTTTCTCAAACTTTCGAAGTGTACCCACATCAAACCGTTCCTTTATGAACTCTCTTACATCGGAAGCCCGGTAGTAGGCTTTTCCACTAATCATCATAAAGGACAACATTTTTTTACTTCGCAATCTCTGTAATGTTCGGGTACTTACTTTGAATAACAGACTTAAGTCCTGATTATCCAGTAGCTTATCACCCGGCATTACTTCGGGATTAGTTTGCAAACTCTTCACATCTTTACCTACTTCTTCCAGTTTATCAAGTAGTTTTTGCATCCAGTCTTTGAACTCGTAATTATCTACATACATATTTACTTCATTTTTCAGGTTATACATAAATGATTACCAATCGATTGATGAAGCAAAGTTCGGAAAAGGAAAGCAAAGAAATTATGGGGTAACAAGGCTACCCCGTATAAATTGATACTAAATCATTGATTATCTATACCCTTTGTTTTCGTGTTCCTTGCGGATAAGAGCTATTAGTCCATTAAGAAATTCCGTTAATTTGGTATATTTTCGCTTTATAACATCTTCATGCTTTTGGTGATAATCCCCCAATTTTATATTAAAGAGCCATTCAAAACCTTTGCCTAAGTCCGTTAGGTGAACAGGTTTTCCATTCTGATATATTACGCGTTTGGAAAGGAATAAGCCGCTGACTATTTCCATAATATTGATAAGGCTTGTTTTGCCAGCTAAATGGAGAGGGGAAAGAGGGAGTTTGTTTGAATATCGTTTAAATTGTTCTGGATACTTGATTTTCAATTTCAATAGTTCTATTTCTGCATTAATAGTGGATAATGATTTGTTTAAATACAAAATTTTAAACGCATTTTCCCCCCTGCTCGTTAAAGAGTAACTTTCTTAGTGAAACTAACTCAATACGAGTAGTATGCAATTTTCGGAAGCTATTTACATAATCTTCCAAATCACCAATTACATTTATAAACTTAACAAACTCGCCATAGGCATTTTGTATTTCTGTGTTTGTTACTCTTTTTGAGGTATCAGCCAATAGGCTGATAATCCTCATGTTCAATAAATCATTCATAAGCATTATTTTTTATTAAAATATAATAATTGACAAAAGCCATACTTTTTTCTGAATGATTACATGTATAAAAGAGATATTTAAGTATCTATTTTTCCAACCAAATTATAGGATGTCCTAAAGCTAATTTTATAGCTTCCATTTCAGCACTATGCCACATCTCATGTTTAAAACACCACGACAATGCTTCATATTTATTATTAGCAACGGGGTGTTTAAAAGGAATTGGTTCTAATTCATCTAACAAAATATTATCGTTGAGTACAGAAAGATTATCTATACATATTTCATGTACAATATCAAATTGTTCTTTCAATTTAGATGTAGGGAGCAAATCCTTTTCTACAGAACGGTGTAATGTTCCCATCCCATTAAAATATTTTACATAGTCTGCAATAGGTATAAACTGGGAAACTTTAATACTTTTCCCTGTTATGCAGGTAATTGCATGGAAATTTTGACTAATCATTAAGTGACCAATTTGCCATGCAAAATTAGAATCTGTATTTTCAGGAATAGTGTACTACAAATCCTGTGGTATTTCTGAAATAAGTCGATTTACAAAATTTCGTGATTCGATAATTTGTTCTCTTAAAAAAATAACTCTATTCATATTCTTAGCAATTTAATTACTTATTAGTAAGTAAGTGCTTGTTCCAAAAAAATTATATATTGAGTAACCCTTCTTGAATAGACTTATAGACATCATTATTTAATACTTTATTCATTTGTAAGGATGATAACAATGCAGAATGAACTAAATATGCTTTTGCACGTGGTGTTTCACTGAATGAAAACACATTCGTTCTTAATCCATTATCCAATAAATCAGTAAGCCATTCTATAATTCTATTAATCAGTCTTTGCAACTCCTTTTGCATATTATCGGGCAATGTATCATAAGATGGAGCAAGTGACCCAACAATACAAACCCAATGATTATTTATAAAACTGTCATGCATATGAATGTATTTAAAAAATTGCTGTCTATAATCTAATCCTTTCCATGTTTCGGTTAGCTCTTCAAAAACAATTAGGTTTTGTTTTACTATTGCTACTCCTAAATCAGCTTTTGAAGGGAAATAATAGTGAATAGCAGCATTTTTTATACCCAATGTTTTAGATATATCAGCATAACTAAAAGCATTGTAGCCAATGGAGCGAATTAGCTCATTTCCTAATCTGATTATTTCACTTCTTGTATCATTCATGCTGCAAATATAGAAAAATTTACTTAGTAGTAAGTATATTCCTAAAGAAAAATATATTATATTTGCAAAAAGTTATTTGAAACAAAGCATAGTTCAGCGAATAAAGGTTGATAGCACGTTGCTAAACCGTTACCCTTTTTCAAAACTAATTCTGTAACAAATTGAATAATAGGGTTATAGCTCATAATGTAATAGTAGTAGCAAACGTATGTCGGGCTGCATGTGTGGTCAGATTCTTTTTGATGCCGCAGAAATCCGCAATTTCCTTCAGGTAGCTGTTTGCCTTCTGATTGCAGACAACAGGAAGGCATGTCCCTTGTTTAAGACATATCGGATGTGATTCGTATTTCTTCAGTATTGCCAATGGAACAGGAAGAAGCGGAACATTTGCTATGGAACTTGACTTTCTTCTTCTCTCCAGCTTTACACGTCCTTTTCTTATCCACCAGTCACCGTTATTGTCCTGCTCCAGATGTTCCGGTCTCAATGTGGATACATCAGCGAACGCCAGACCGGTGAAGCACGCAAACAAAAAGATGTCCTTGACAAGCTCCAGCCTCGGAATATCAAATTCCCTGTTCATTATAGCCTGAAGCTCGTTGTTTGTCAGGAATACCGGATCAGTCTCGTCCTGTTCCATCTTATATCCGTAAAACGGGTCTTTCCGCATCCATTCTTTGGCTATTGCCATATTGGTGATTTTCTTCAGGCATTTCATGTAGCGGACTATTGTGTTGCGGCACAGTCCGGCTTCTGTCTTCAGGAAAACATCAAAAGCCTTGATGAAATCAGGGGAAAGTTCATGGAACGTAATATCATCCTTCTCATAAAAACGCGGCACAAACGTTTCAAGTTTTCTGAGCACATTCTTATAACGGTTGATGGTGACGGGAGAATAGTCTATGTCAACAACCTTTTCCATAGAGGAAATTTCTTCTTTGACTGTTCCAAGCAACGTTCGGACAGTCTCATCCTTTCCGAACACACGCTTTAATATCGTCTTTGGAGTTATCAGTGCCGATTCAAAGGTCAGTTCCTTGTGCTTTTCGTATGCGCGTGTAGTGAGGGTGGAAATATAGTTGTTCAATTCGATGGAAGCCCTGTCTTTTCCTTTACTGCATCCCTTGGCCGGATTCCAGTTCTTTAATGGAACGCTTCTCTGTATTCTTATTTCTTCATATTGCCCGTTGATGGTAATCCTCATTAGGATTGGAGCCTTGCCATTTTTCAGCAGTTTTGTTTTCAGAACGAAAAATAGAATGTTCATTGTTCCTTGTTTCATGATCATTTTCTTTTTGAAGTTGCACATTCGGTTATTTCGTCAATCCTGAATTGAGCGGATGGCTGGAGAGAAATGTTAAATTCGGTGGCTTTTATTATTGCCGGCTCTAAAAAACCACCGATTTTTGTTTCTCTTAATATTATCCGCCTGTAGGTACAATCATTATCATCGGATAAGAAAGCCTGTAGCAAACGTTGTATTTCATCCGTCATTCAGTAGGGTATGCAAATGTAGAATTTCATCCCTGAAAATGATTCACGCAAATCGTTGAGAATAAGTGAAGTATGGTACATATCGGTGGTTTTTTCATGGGACTCAAAAAAAGCCACCGAATCAGCAATTTTTTATTGCACCAAATTGCATATTTTTGCGGACAGTACATAAAGAAAAAACCGCTGAAATAACTGTATTTCAGCGGTTTTCATGATTTTTCGTTTTGTAAAAGTGGTGCCACCAGCAACCGAAAATCGGTTTGTATAGCACTATTTCTCAATAAGTTATATCTTTATCACGATGTTAGTCCCT
>ERZ1026986.523-NODE-523-length-14108-cov-5.791788_pt1 | contig 14108 bp, 18 predicted proteins | sample MGYA00519455_ERZ1026986 | MGnify/ENA primary metagenome ERZ1026986 (study PRJEB26926, sample SAMN06164548) | human gut metagenome | biome: ENVO:00009003; feature: ENVO:2100002; material: ENVO:00002003 | host: Homo sapiens | place: USA | collected 2012 ...
TGGGCTCGGAGATGTGTATAAGAGACAGGTATAATAAATATAGAATTATGTGGATGGACAAGGCCGCGCCTTTCCCTTTGAGGGAAGGCGCGGCCTTTATTTTTTATGTTGTTAACGGCATCCACTATGAAATGCGCCGTCAAATCCTTTTTTTACGGAACAGCAGCACGCTCAGTACTGTAAATAGGACGGTTCCTCCCGCCGCGAAGACAATCGGGAGAGTGAAATCGCCCGGGGGAGCTCCCGCGTTTAAGAGCGCCGCACAGCCCGATGCAAGCATTACGGGATTAACCCTCTGCGCCTGCGGCAAAATATTCAGAAGGAAAAGCGCGCCGGTAAAGCCAGCGGTAAGGAGCAGGCTGCCATAGCTGTTTTTAAACAGCACGCCGCCGAGAAAGGCAACCGATAAAAGCAAAACGCCGAACAGCCAAAGGCACAGCGCCGCTAAGCCTAAGCCTGTAACGCGCTCCCCCGGAAAAAGAAACACGGTATAACCATAGGTCACGCCAAAGCACAGAAGGTAAGCGCCGCTCCAAAGCAAAATAGAGCATAAAAGCTTTGCAAGCGCCACGCTTGAACGCGTAAGCCCCTTAGTCAGCAGGTTTACAAGCGTTCCGTTTTGCAGCTCGCGCGGCAGCATGCCGCTGAACACGACGACAAGCACGATTAAACCAATTTGGGGGACATTTTTAAAAAACTGGAGATAGGAGTCTAACGCCTGCGGCTGCGCGAGCGCAATCGTCATGCCCTCTGGCATCATCGCGTTTACAAGCTCGGGCAGGAATTTCGCGGAAAGGGGGTTCATTATGCCTAGCAGGAGGAACACCGCGCCGAGAATCAGGATTCGGTAGGAGCGCAGCGCTTCCACCCATTCTTTTCTGAGAAAAGCCGCAAATCCGTTCATTTTACCGCCTCCATAAAAAGGTCCTCTAGCGCCGGCTCAAGCGTTTCAAGCCTTAGCGGCTGGACGTTTTGCCGAGAAAGCGCATCAATTATATGCGACTGTGTACCGCGCGGGTCGTCCGTTTTTAAACGGAGGGAGCACTCTGTCTCCCGCGCGCCGAGCAGGAGGGGGCGTACCGCTTCATCAGCGGAGAAACGCGATTTATCCTCCGGCGTATAAAAATCGATGATGACCGTATGCCCGGCCGTATGAGATTTGAGTTCTGATAGCGTGCCGTCGCATATCAGCCGCCCGCCGTTCAGGATAGCGACGCGGTCACAGACGCGCTCGGCGTCCGGAAGGATATGCGTGGAAAACAGCACGGTCGTTTCAGCCCTGACGCGCTCTAAGATAGAAAGCACGTCGTTCCTTCCTACCGGGTCTAACGCGGACGTCGGTTCGTCACAAATTAGCAGCCGCGGGGAAGACAGCAGCGCCTGCGCAATGCCAAGGCGCTGCTTCATACCTCGGGAATACCCGCCGATGCGCTTTTTTCTGTTTGAAAGCCCCACAAGCTCCAAAAGCTCAAGGCTTTTTTTCTGCGTTTGCGCCCTGCCAAGCCCCGAAATCCTTCCGCACAGAGCCAGGTATTCCATAGCGCTCATATACCCGTAAAAGGCAGGGACATCCGGCAGGTACCCGACCATGCGGTTGGTTTTTGTTTCCCCGTAGGTAACGGGTTCCCCGCAGATGGTAATTTTTCCGCCGCTGGGCCTGAGCAGGCCGAGTATCAGCTTCATGGCCGTGGTCTTGCCCGCGCCGTTTTGCCCGAGAAAACCGTAAATACAGTGTTCGGGTACGCTGAGTCCAAGCCCGTCGAGCACGGTAAAGTCACCAAAACGCATTTTTAAATTTTCTATGGTCAGGATATTCATTCTTCTTCCCCTTTGCCAAAGATAAAGTATAAAACCGGCCCGATTATCTGCACAAACAGCACCACGGCAATCCACACGGGCTTGCTGCCAAACCGGTAATGCGGATGGCGTATTACATGAACGAGCGCCGTAATCGCCAGAGTAAGCTGGATGATTAGTACCGGAATCAAAAGCGGCAGGTATGTTAATATTTGTTCCATAAAAACACCTCATTTTTCAGCGGAGCCGAGCTTATCCAGGATGCTTTGAAAACGGGGGTCCTGCTTAAGCGGGGCAAACGCCGGATTTTGTACAACCACATCGGTTATGCTTTTGCGCACTGTTTTTTCATCGCGCGGGATTAGCGTACCAAGCTCAAAGCTTTCAAACCAACTGCCGAGCAGGTCAAAATAGCTGTCTCCGTGCAGCTCGAGCTTTGCAGGCAGCTCCTGAACGAGGGAGCAGTACCTTTTCAGCATACCGATTGCCTGCTCCGTCTTTCCGAGCGCGCAGTAGCCCTGTGCCGCGGTAAGGACAACAGATAGCAGTATGGTGGGATGGAGCCGCTCTACCTGGTACAAATCGCACAGCCCGATTGTACGGTGGACGATTTCCTCAAATTTGTCCGGGTCGTCCAGGTACAAGGAAAAGAAAACAGACGCGCCGTCTATTAAAGATATGAGATGCTGGTAAGCGCTTATCTGCATGGTTTCCTTTGCTTTTTCCGGTTTGCCGAGCAGCATATATGCGTTTGCAAGCAGCGGCTCCGGCGAAAGCATGGGGACGGTCGAGTTTTCCAGCAGGCCGAGCACCGGTTCCGGTTCCTTGAGCAAAATCTGGCAGAGGGCCTCCATGTGGATGGCCTGCCGGCACAGCTCGACGTCGCCGCTTTCCTCCTTAATCCGGATAAAAAGCGCGCGGCATTCTTTAACCAGCTCCCCCTGCCTTTCCTGTCCGGCAATTGTTATGCTGTAGTTGATAAGCAGCATGGCCATCTGGAACAGCAAAGGAAAGCAGGAGTAATATTTTTTGATAATGCAGCGGCATTTTGCAAGTACCTGGTCGAACGGCTCGCTTGCAAATTCCCCGCAAAGCTTACGGTACAGCTTGCGGATATCCTGTGTCGTCATCTGCGGCTCGTAGCCCACGAGCTCGTCGATACTGATATTAAAATAGGCGGCAAGCTGGGGGAGAAAGGTAATATCGGGATAGCTTTGCCCTGTTTCCCATTTGGACACGGACGCCTTCGACACGCCGATATATGCCGCAAGCTCTTCCTGTGTGACGCCCTTTTCCCTTCGCCGCGTTAAAATTGCTTCTGCGATATGGAGTTCTTTCATATAACCACCCCTTTCTCTTCATTATATGGATTTATAAAGGGAATTCAAAGGATTTACAGTTAACTTTCCTTGACAAAATCAACCATTGGGAAACGCATACGCAAAAAGGCCGCCGGATATCCGGCGGCCTTCCAAGTATATTTGTTACATGCTTTCAGGGGCGGTGATATTAAACATCTCAAGCACGTTATGGATGACTGTGCGTACAGCGGTGCAGAGGGTGAGCCTTGCCTGTGTCAGGCTTTCATCGTCTCCCTTGACCCTGCACGCATTATAGAATTTATGGAACAGCGAAGCAAGCTGCAATACGTAGCGTGTGATTTTTGTGGGGTCGTAATCGCGCGCCGCGGCAATGATTTCATCTGTGAACGCGGCGAGATGGTGAATTAGCTCCCTTTCCTCCGGCGCGTTTAAAAGCAGCAGCTCTTCATCCGTGCAGCGGCGCTGTGAAACGCCGTCCGCGGCAAGCGCCTTAACGATGCTGCAAATGCGCGCATGCGCATATTGGACGTAATACACGGGGTTTTGGGAATCCTGCTTGACTGCAAGGTCGAGGTCGAAATCCATCTGGGTGTTTGCCTCGCGCATATTGAAAAAGAAGCGCGCCGCATCGACCGGGACCTCGTCGAGCAGGTCGGCAAGCTGGATTGACTTTCCCGTGCGCTTGCTCATCTTGACGGGCTTGCCGTCGCGCACAAGCTTGACAAGCTGCATCAGTACGACGTCGAGCCTGCCGCCGTCAATGCCGATGGCTTCCATGGCGCCCTTCATGCGGGCGACATGCCCGTGATGGTCCGCGCCCCATACGTCTATACAAAAATCGAAGCCGCGCTCTAAGAGCTTATTGCGGTGGTAAGCGATATCGGCTGCAAAATAGGTGGGGTTGCCGTTCTGGCGTACGAGAACGTCGTCCTTGAGCTCAAGCTTATCGATTTCCTCCTGTGTTTTGCCCAGCGCAAGCAGGCGCTTTGTCTGGAGCTCCTTGTTTTTATACCACAGCGCGCCGTCCTGTTCGTACACCATGCCGTTTTTCTTTAAAATCCCAATTGTTTCATCGACCGCGCCGCTTTCATGCAGCTCGCTTTCAAAGAACCATTTGTCGTAGGTGATACGGTATTTTTTCATATCCGCCTGCATTTTTTCAATGTTGCGCGGCAGCGCAAAGCCAACAAGCGCCTTCCTGCGTTCCTCCGAAGGGCGGGAAAGCAGACTGTCTCCGAAGGCGTCGGCATACTCCTGCGCGCGCTCTCTGATGTCCGCGCCCTGGTATCCGTCCTCGGGGAAGGGGACGTTATCTTCGCCCTTGAATATCTGGAGATAACGCGCCTCGAGCGACACCGCGAATTTTTCTATCTGGTTGCCCGCGTCGTTTACATAAAACTCACGCCAGACATTGTAGCCCGCGGCGTCCAGTACTGCCGCCAGGCAGTCGCCCAGCGCGCCGCCGCGTGCGTTGCCCATGTGCATAGGCCCCGTGGGGTTTGCCGAAACAAATTCCACCATCACCTTTTTGCCTTCGCCGTAACCGGAACGGCCATAATCCGCGCCTTTTGTCTCGACGTCGCGCAGCACATCCGCATAATACTGCGGCTTGTAGAAAAAGTTGATAAATCCTGGTCCCGCAATCTCGATACGGCCGGCATAGGTGCCTTCCAGGTCAAAATGCGCTTTGATTGCCTGCGCGATTTTAAACGGCGGCATATGAAAGGCCTTTGCGCCAACCATCGCGGCGTTCGCCGCAAGGTCTCCGTGCGCGCGGTCCGCCGGCATTTCTATGATAAACGCCGGCAGCTCCGCCTGCGGGAGCTCGCCCTGCCCGATTGCTTTTTCCACTGCGTTTTTAATTCCGGCTTGAATTTCGGCTGCCGCCTTCTTTGCAATCTCTGACATAATATTTCACCCTTTGTACGTATTTTAAACTTCCGCAGCGCCCGCGCGCTTGACATCGATATGGAATTCGTTCCGGCTTGCAAGGTCTGAATTGAAGTCGAGCGAGTAGCTTACGTCGAGCGTGCCGCCCTCGTCGTCGAGATTCATGGCAATGCGGTCGGTAAACACGCCGATCATCAAATCGCCCGCAAGCGTCCTGTAATGGCACTGGTGACGGCGCCCAAGCTCTAAAAGCAGGCGCGACTCATACAGCCCCGGGCGGATAATAGCAATTTTCCCGCCGCTTTCCACCTTGACGATTGTCGTCTTTTCCTGGCCGCTGTTTTCGTCGTCGTATTCCTTATACATAATATAACGGTGCCCGTTTTTCTCGGTATAATGGCCGAGCGTCATGACCTCGATTTTATCCTCTTCGCTGTCTATAAACTGCTTTCCAACAATGTTGATAACAAAATCCTGCCGCATGATTTCTCCTTCTTAGCCCGCACAGGGGAAATTTACCTATTCGTATTGCTCAATATCGATGCGTAAAACATCCTCTTTGATTTCCCGGTTTAAAAACATACCGGCAATATGTGAAAAGCCCTCCGGCGTGTCGCTGACATAAAAGCTGCACCTGCCAGCCTTTTGCCCTGTGTTTTGCAGGCCGCGCTCCTTTAACTGCTTTGCGGCATAGAGCGCCGTTTCCCTGCCGGAGTCGATTAAGGCCGTATTTTCTCCCATAACATCAGAAATAACGTCCCGAAGCAGCGGATAATGGGTACAGCCGAGGATAATAGTGTCCGCCCCCACAGCTTTAAGCCGCTCGAGATAGTGCTTTACAACCATGACCGCAATCGGGTCGTCCCGCCTGATAAAGCCGTTTTCCACAAGCGGGACAAAAAGCGGGCAATCCTGCTCATAGACGCGTATTTTGTTATCTAAGCGCTCTATCTCCCTTTTATAGGAGCCGCTCCTTATGGTGGCGGTCGTGCCGATTACACCGATTTTTCCAGTTCGTGTAGCGTTTGCCGCCGCCTGGGCCGTCGGCGCGACGACGCCTGTAAACGGCACGGCAAAGCATCCGCCCAAATCACCCGCGACAGAGCTGACGGTTCCGCAGGCGGCAATGATATACTTAACGTTTTTGGATAGCAGGAATTGAGCGTCCTGCTTTGCGTATTTCATGATGGTCTCCCGGCTTCTGTTGCCGTAGGGCACCCTGCCCGTATCGCCGAAATAGACAATGTCCTCATTGGGCAGTACATGTAAAAGCTCCTTGACGGCGGTTAAGCCCCCAAGGCCGGAATCAAATACCCCGATGGGATCGCATGACATAAGCGTGTAAGCCCCCTGTCCGGAATTAGCGCCGCGCAAGCGGCAATATCTAAATTCATATAATAGCATAGAATCATCCGTCACGCAATAAAAAATAGTTATTTTTTCAGCCGGTAACGTCTTCTCCATAAGCTGAAAACCGCATGGTTGCTTGGCTCCTGTAATATGTAAAGCGGCAAAATGGTGCCGATTGTGACAGTAACATGAAGTTGTGATACGAAATGAGCTGTTTGACATTTCCGCACGCTGATATTAGAATGGAAAGGGTTAAGTTGTGTTTGTTTTTGGCAGAAAAGGCAGGGTAGTGGAGGGCGTCTTGATGTTTAATGAAATCTGTATTTATGAAGCAAAAATTGACAAGCAGGATGAAATTGAAGCTCTGATGAAAGAGGTCGCAGAATTTTATCTTTCGCAGCCCGGAGTTATTGATGTAAAGTACATCAAGCGTACCCATCGGCAAGAGGACTTCCATGCCGTGAAAGAGGGGAAGCCGCCCATTCGCCTGACGAAATGGATAGGCAAAGTCACTTATATTTTGCACTGGACACTTGAAAATGAAGACGTTCATGCACAAGTGTCCAAGCTCGGATTGGAACAGTTTTATAAACGTTGGAATCGCTGTCTTACTACCATGCCTAAAATACTGCTTGGTGAGAATATCGTGTAGGTATCTTCTTGAATTAAGGCACACTACGCTATATTTGTTTTCAATAGTGGCTCGTAGTACACACGAAACGATTTTTCACTTTTTCGTCTTCGCAAAAACCTGTAAAATCTGCTAATGGATATTTCAATAAAATTTCTCGTGACAAACCTGCAATTTCGCTGTATAATAAATCAGAATAAGCGGAAAAACTGAGGTTAGGAATGATTTGATGTTAGAAAAGGCTTTTCAATTAATAAGCGATAAAGTGGAAGAGGCGCTGAAGCAGCAGGGCTTTGAACGCGTCGGCGTATCCAATACGGACAGCAGCGAAATGGTTACGCTCTATACGTCGGAGGCCATCGCGTACAGCGTCGTCTATTATAAAAGGAAGAAGCACATGGTGCTTGAAACGTGCGGCATGACGGACGAAGGCCCGGATAACGACTGGAAGACGCTCGCTACCTGGATGTTCGACCCTGAAACCGATACGGAAAAAGACGCCCAGAGTATCGCTAACGACTTTATAGATACCATAGCCGCGCCTGTCAGGAAAAAGGCGACAAAGGGCGCAAAGAAAAAGAAGAAGGACGAGGAGGGCAACGCCGACCCGCTCTTTTTCTCTAAAAGGCTTTTCAGCGTGTTCCCTGAGCTTAAGGAAGAGGTTAAGTCCGAAGAGGACTGCTATGACCCGTTCCGCGGCGTGACCTTTGCCAAGGCCAGCATCGTCCCAAAGGTAAACGAGCTGCTCAAGTCCGGCTCCAAGCAGGACATTACCAAGCTTGCCGCCGTTTTAAACGCGCAGTACGATGCGGGCGACATGGATACGCGCTCCATTATTACAATCGTTATCCTCAATGGAATCGAGACAAAAGAGCAGGAGGACGCCCTGCTTGCAGAGCTGAGCGATACCCTGCAAAAGGCCTGGGGCAACGCCAGGCGCTTTAAAGGCAAAGCGGTAAAGCCTGAAAAAAAGAAAAAGCCGAAAAAATCATTTGTGCCTACGCTGAACCAGTAATGAAAATCAGCCGCCGCCGGATACCGCTAAGGTCCGGCGGCTTTTTGCTTTTTCCCTTGACTGGAATATTCTGCCGGGCTGCTTACGCCAAACTGCATAAAGTTGAAAAAATCCTTGACGTATTGTAAAGATTATGATATAGTATTACTACCTCAAAAAAGGGGTTTATTTTTTTGTACCCATTTTGAGGGAGGCTGAATAAAAACCGCAAATCGGGGGTGCCGTTAAAAATGAGAGTAAAGATTACATTAGCCTGCACAGAGTGCAAACAGCGTAACTACAACACAATGAAAAACAAGAAGAACGATCCGGACAGGCTCGAGATGAACAAGTACTGCAGATTCTGCAAAAAGCATACTCTGCATAAAGAAACCAAATAACGCAGCGGAGGGAATGACAATGGCTGAAAAAAGCGCCGAGAAAAAGGTTCCGAACAAGTCCGAAAAGAAATCGGACAAAAAGCCGAACATTTTCTCTAGAATAGCGAAATACTTCCGTGACTGCAAGGGTGAAATCAAGAAGATTACTTGGCCGGCACCGAAAACCGTGTTTAAAAACATGGGTATCGTTCTCGTCGTAATCATAGTAATCGGCCTGTTCATCTTCGGACTCGACCGCGGCCTTTACGCGCTGCTTGGTCTGATTATGAATGTTGCTACAACCTAATAGACACGGAAGGGTGGATGACAATGCCTGAAGAAGCAAAATGGTACGTTGTTCATACCTATTCCGGGTATGAAAACAAGGTCGCTTCCAATCTTGAAAAAACTGTGGAAAACAGGGGACTTCAGGATTTGATCCAGGAGGTCAAGGTTCCGACTGAAACCGTGGTGGAAATCAAAGATGAAAAAAGCCATGAGGTCGAACGGAAAATCTATCCCGGATATGTATTTGTCAAAATGATTTGTACCGACGAGACGTGGTATGTCGTACGCAATATCCGCGGCTGTACCGGGTTTGTCGGTCCGTCCTCAAAGCCTGTTCCTCTTTCTGATGAAGAGGTCTTGAGAATGGGAGTGGAAACCAGGAATATTGAGGTTTCCTACGATGTAGGGGATTCCGTGCGCATTATCGACGGTCCGCTTGAGGACTTTGTCGGAATTGTGGACGAAATCGATAAAGACAGGAACATCGTGCGCGTGACCGTTTCTATGTTCGGGCGCGAAACGCCGGTCGAGCTGGAGCTTGCCCAGGCGGAGCCGATGGAATAAGAAGGTTAATAATCCGGTTTTCCGGTTATTATGGAGGGGCAACGCCCCTTGTGGGAGGAACGATTAAGAGCAACCGTTCCGCTGTTGAACCACGAATTATGGAGGTGCAAAGAAATGGCTCAAAAGGTAGTAGGCTTTATCAAGCTGCAAATACCTGCCGGTAAGGCGACCCCGGCGCCGCCAGTCGGTCCTGCATTGGGACAGCACGGCGTCAACATCATGGCGTTCACGAAGGAATTCAACGAGCGCACAAAGAACGACGCGGGCCTGATTATCCCCGTCATTATCACGGTTTACGCAGACCGTTCGTTTACGTTTGTAACGAAAACGCCGCCTGCGGCAATCCTGATTAAGAAAGCATGCGGAATCGATAAGGGTTCAGGCGTGCCGAACAAAACAAAGGTTTCAACGATTACCCGTGAGCAGGTCAAAAAGATTGCAGAGCAGAAAATGCCCGACTTAAATGCCGCGACCATTGAAACGGCGATGAGTATGATCGCAGGTACTGCGCGCAGCATGGGCATTGATGTTGTCGATTGATTAAGCCCGGGTGGGAGGAAATAATCCGATTTTACCACTCAATAGGGAGGAAAACCAATGAAACACGGTAAAAAATACGTTGACAGCGCAAAGCTTGTCGACAGAGCAAAATTATATGACACTGACGAGGCGCTCGACGTCTGCGTCAAGACGGCGAAAGCCAAGTTTGATGAGACGGTCGAGGTCCACGTAAAGCTGGGCGTCGACAGCCGCCACGCTGACCAGCAGGTCAGGGGCGCAATCGTCCTGCCCCACGGCACAGGTAAAAACGTCCGCGTCCTTGCTATCTGCAAGGGCGAAAACGAAAAGCTTGCGCAGGAGGCGGGAGCCGACTTTGTAGGCGCGGAGGATATGACGCAGAAAATCCAGAGCGAAGGCTGGATGGATTTTGACGTTTTGATTACAACGCCCGACATGATGGGCCTTGTAGGACGTCTCGGTAAGGTCCTCGGCCCGCGCGGACTCATGCCGAACCCGAAGGCCGGCACTGTTACGCCCGACATCGCCAAGGCAATTAAAGAGGCGAAGGCCGGTAAAATCGAGTACCGTCTCGACAAGACAAATATTATCCACTGCCCGATTGGAAAGGCTTCCTTCGGCGCGCAGAAGCTGCAGGAGAACTTCGATACCCTGCTCGGCGCAATCGTAAAGGCAAAGCCGTCTGCGGCAAAGGGACAGTATATCAAGTCCTGCGCCGTAACGACCACGATGGGTCCCGGAATCCGCATCAACCCGAACAAGGTCGGCGGACAGAGCGAAGCTTGATTTCAGGCATGCTCTATCGTACGGGTTGCCGTACATTTAAAAAGGTACTTGACAGGGCGCCTGCCCTGTGGTAGTATTATACACGCTGTTCTTTTCCTAAGACAGCAGGCGCATTGTGCGTAAAGGTTTTACCTGCCTGCCGAGGTTTAGACTTGTGATTGTTATAAAGCTTTCTTACGCTTTATTGTGATTTTAAGTCCCCTCTGCAAAATGCAGGGGGGCTTCTTTTATGCATTATCCTTTATTTGGAGGTGAATTCATTTTGCCAAGTGAGAAAATTCTCGAACAAAAAAAGGCTATAGTCACAGAGTTGGCTGAAAGGCTCAAAAGCTCCGTAGCAGGCGTGCTTGTCAACTACAAGGGTATTACGGTTGCCGACGATACTAAGCTCAGGAAAGAGCTTAGGGAGGCGGGCGTTTCCTATACGGTTGTAAAGAACACACTGCTTTCCAGAGCTGCCGAGCAGGCGAACCTCGAAGGGCTCAATCCTGTTCTGGAAGGAACGACGGCTCTTGCAACCAGTCCTGAGGACTACGTTGCCGCCGCGAGAATCCTTTCTGGGTATGCCGAGAAAAACAAGGATTTCCAGATTAAAGCGGGCTTTGTTGACGACGGCCTGCTGAGCGTAGAGGAAATCAAGGACCTCGCAAAGCTCCCAAGCAAAGAGGTGCTCGTTGCGAAGGCTTTGGGCGGGCTCAACGCTCCCATCAGCGGTTTTGTTACTGTGCTTAACGGTAATCTCCGCGGCCTTGCTTGTGTTCTCAACGCAATTGCGGAACAGAAGCAGAGTGCGTAAAGCTACACAAAATTGTGCGTGTAAACGCGAACATTAAAATTATTTTTGGAGGTTTCAATTATGTCTGATAAAGTTGTAAAGTTAATCGAAGATGTTAAGGCTCTTACCGTTCTTGAGCTCAGCGAGCTCGTAAAGGCCCTCGAAGAGGAGTTCGGCGTTTCCGCTGCTGCTCCGGTTGCCGTTGCTGCTGCTCCTGCTGCGGGCGGCGCTGCTGCTGCTGAAGAGAAGACCGAGTTCGACGTTGTCCTCAAGGCTGCTGGCGCTGAGAAGATTAAGGTTATCAAGGTTGTCAGAGAGATTACGGGTCTCGGCCTGAAGGAAGCTAAGGAGCTCGTCGACGGCGCTCCGAAGACCCTGAAGGAAGCTGTTTCCAAGGACGACGCGGAAGCCATGAAGGCAAAGCTTGCTGAGGTTGGCGCAGAAGTTGAAGTAAAATAATTCGTTTGACTGCAAACCGGACAGGGTTTCTACCCTGTCCGGTTTTTTTCGTTTTTTGCCGTTTATGGTTGCCGTCCCTTTAAAACAATAGTATAATTATATTAATATTTTGGTTGTTTAAGGATGATGTGAATGAATGGTTCGGCAAAAAAACTGGCATGTCTGGTTACAACGGTGCTCCTGGTCACGGTGATTCTCGCGGCTGTCTGTCTGAATGCGGACGCTATGAAGAGCGTCCAGCCAGAAAATAACAGCCTGGAAGCTATGGGACAAGCTGCCGTACAGGGCATGGCGGTACGCGACGACGGAGGCGACCTGATATACCCCGAAGACCTAATGAGCGCGGGCTATATTTACAGCGGCGACGGCGCTAAACTTGAAGGGGATTACCGCAGCGTGCGTTTTTCAGCATCTGACCTTGATTTTGAAAAGAAGGAATACCGTATCAATGCGGGCTGTTATGTAACCTTCTGGAAAAATCCCGGCGAGTTTGCAGGCGGATATGAAATCAGAAGCGCGTCGAACGACCATCCGGCGCAGATTACCCCTGTTTCAGAGGGGTATGATTATATCCTGATTGGCCTGCTGGATGAGGACGTGCGGATATATGCGCTCGGCAAAGGCGCGCTTACGGTGGATTTTCAGGAAAAATTCAAGGAGAGCCTTCCAAACCGCTACCGGCTTCAAGATACGGTAACAGACGCCGCCCTGATAGATTCCTATGAGATTTCCCCGTACGGCAACCTCATTGATAAACGGATGCTTTCCAAGGGCGCCGCGCTTCTCGACAATGGAACAGAGAAAGAGGACGGCGGCATTAACGAAAGTGCCTTTGTGGAGCTTTCAGACAATACGGAATACCTGCTCAATTTTGAATCCTACATAACCTTTTTCGATGAAAATAAAAATTTTATCGGCGGCTATACAGAGGCCGCGGCCAGTGTAGAATGCCCGCAGGCGCTGAAGGACATTCCTGATGATGCATGCTTTGTACGGCTTTCGGTGAAAGCGACTGATACGGAGACGGCAGTATTTGCGCGCAAAGACTGCTTTTCAAACAGCCTTCCCGCGCTCTATACGCTTGGCCCCGTTGGAGAAAGCGGCACTTATCTTGCTCAGAAGGACATAAACCCCCTGTATGGAAAGACGGCGGTGTTCTTCGGTGACAGCCTTTGCCAAGGGAAAGGGGATGCTTTTGGAGGATGGGCGAGCTGGATTCAAAGGGAAAACCCCTCCATGGACTGCGTCAACTGCGGAGTAGGGGGCTACACCTTCCTGCAGGGCAGCGAAAAATGGTTTGACGGCGGGGAAAACCAGGCAAGCCTTCCGGATGACGCCGACTATATTATCATCCAGGGCTACACCAATGGGATGTACGGGAAGAAATCCAAAAAGCCGCTCGGCACAATCGATGAGGACGACTATACCGTTACAGTACAAAACTGCGACACAAGTACCTATTCCGGGGAGATGGAAAAATTCATCCTCCAATGTTTAGACCGCTGGAACGGGAAAAAGCTCGGTTTTATTATCAGCTATAAGGCGGCTGCGCATCTCGACAGCGGCAATCCGTACCGGCAGTTTACCAAACAGATGCTTGCGTGCTGCCGGAAGTACAGCATCCCCGTCCTGAACCTGCAGGAGGAAAGTACGATTCCATGCTATACGCAGGAGGATATTGACGAATACTTCTATAAAAAGGAGAATGCGGCGCATGGGGACGGCATCCACCTCAATTCGAAAGGCAACGCCATTATTTCTTCAAAAATTGAGGCATGGATGAAAACACTATAGAATAATAGCAGGCAATAGACAGTTTTTATATTGCCAATTCATATCACCAAAGAGCAGATATCCCAACAGCCCCGCAGGCACGCCCTGCGGGGCTGTGCCCTTAGCAGTCGAATGCTGCGTATAATATTGATAAAAAAAAGAACCGGAATGGAAGAAAAATGTTGAATTTTATCCAGCCGGAGAGTATAATAAAAATATTACGGTAGGAGACCTGCCTGCATGGAATAAGGAGGACTTGATAATGGTTTTAGGAAAAAAGGCGTTGTGCCTTGTGCTGTCCGGTATGATGGCGGTATCAGTCGTTGTCTGCGGAACCTTGTCCGCAGGAGCGGAAATCATTAAAATAGGAGATGTAAACGGCGACGGCGAAATAAAAGTTGCGGACGTTTTGCTGACGCAGAACTTTATTGCGAAAAAAATCACCTTTACCGACAGGCAGAAGCTTGCCGCAGATGTAAACGGCGACCGCGAGGTAAAGGTAAACGATGTCCTGATTATGCAGAACTTTATAGCTGTCTCTTATACACATCTGACGCTGCCGACGATATGCAGTGTGTAG
>ERZ1026986.540-NODE-540-length-13756-cov-6.395519_pt1 | contig 13756 bp, 8 predicted proteins | sample MGYA00519455_ERZ1026986 | MGnify/ENA primary metagenome ERZ1026986 (study PRJEB26926, sample SAMN06164548) | human gut metagenome | biome: ENVO:00009003; feature: ENVO:2100002; material: ENVO:00002003 | host: Homo sapiens | place: USA | collected 2012 ...
ACCGGAATCAGCTGAAAATATCGTTCCAGCGCCCGCACCTGCTCATCCCTGTTATTGCCGCCGCTGTACTTGCAGTTCTCCCCCAGCAGGCAGGCGGAGACCAGCAGCTTAGGCTTCGTCATAGTCATAGGTACATACCTCGCTTAAATAAGTCTTGGTCATAACGCCGTTTGTATAAGTGATATAAAACCGGGCGCTCACCTGCCCGGTGGCAGAGGAGGAGCCGTACAGCAGCGCCTTGCGCCCGGGGGTACAGGCCGCAGGCATTTGCTTGACCGCATAGCCCTGGGCGTTGGTTGCACCTACCCGCTCCGGCACTAAATCCGTCTCAGCCATATTCTTACCGTACAGGAAGCCGCAGTCCACGACCCGGTACTCGTTAAAGGCGCGCACATTCACCTCAAATTGGCGGCGGTAGGCACCATTCTCCTCTGCCGACTGGCGAATATACAGCACACCGATCTTGGCCTGCACGCCATAAATTCGATCCAGCGTCACCTTCGGCAGCGCCCGGTTCACCGACAAGTTGGCACCATCGCTTGGGCTGACCTCTTGCCGCTGAGCCAGCACATCGTCCCGTGCGTTTACATAACCGTCGCCGTTCAAATCACCCACCAGTAACAAAACAGCCGCCGGTGCGGTGGTGTTGCCGCCGCTGACAGACAGGGGCACACGGCGGGGCACGCAGCCGTCACCGCAAAAAGTCAAAGTATAATCCCCGCACGGTACGCCCTCAAACAGAAACACGCCGTTCTCGTTGGTCACCGCCACCGGCGTGCCGTTCAACGATACGGAGATGTTTTCCAGCGGCGCACCGGCCTTGTCCGTGACCGTGCCCTTGACAAAATGCCCCTCCGGCTGGGTGGGCGACAAAATGTTCGTTTCCTCCGTACCACAGCGAGTACAGTAGCGCTGCACGCGGCCTGCCACACAGCAGGTGGGCGCCGTATAGGCGCGCTGCACCCAATTGTGACCCAAAGCCGGGGTGTCTGCGGTGTAGCTGTCGCCGCACACGGTGCAGGTGTAATTGGAACACCCGATTGCTGTACAGGTTGGCGCCGTTTGCACCGTCTCCGAATAAGTATGACCATTGGGGGGCAGCTCTACCGTACCCAGGTCTGCGCCGCAGCGGGCGCAGGTGCGGCTGCGGGTGGCGCCTGACGTGCAGGTGGGCGCCGGTCCGCTGTCCGTATAGATTCGGTGCAGGCAGCCCAGCGGCACAAAGGTCAGTCCATGCTGTCGGGCATAGTCCATCACCGAAGTGTCATAGTAGCCATACAAAATCAGACCGTCCCCCACCCCTGCAAAGACAGCAGCCGGGAACACCGTGTCCGTAGCGGTAACCGTCAGTTCTGTTAAATCCGGGCAATGGGCAAACCAGTTGGCGTCCATTTTCTCTATACCGCTGCCCAGGGTCACCCGGGTCAGACCGGTGCAATTGGCAAAGCTGCTTTCCGGCAGGGCGGTCACGCCGTCCTCCACCGTCACTTGCCGTATCTCTGCACCAAACAGTGCCCAGGGCGCCACATCGGCGGCAAAGTCCGCCACCGGTCCGCTGCCGCTGATCGTAAGCGCCGTTGTGTCCAAATCATACTGCCAAGCAGTTTCCGCACCGCAGGTGCCGCAGTTCACCGGGTAAAAAGGAATAGCCGTGCCGCAGTAGGTCTCCAGCACAGAGCCGGGCAGGCCGTACACCGTCAGCGCCCGGCGCACAAAGCCGTCAGAAAAGGCAGTCCCCAGTCCGTGGGGCTCCACGGACACGGCGGCCGTGGCGTACACCGTACGCAAGGTATGATTCAGTAAGAACGCGCCGCCAGCGATCAGCACCGCCCGGCGCAGCACAAGGGTATCTTGATGGAACTGAGGCAACGCCATCCACAGAGTGCGCCCATTTTTGCCGTACAACAGGCCGTCTGCCGTAACGGTCAGAACGGCAGAGGCACTCTCCACCTGTTGCAGCTGCCAGGCAGACAGAAACGCCGCCGCATACACGGCAGTCACCCCATTGGGAATCGTAAAGTCCGTAGCCACCCGACCACCGGGATAACAGATCAGCTCCGTGCCGTCCCCGCTGTACAGCACACCCTCTGCCACCGTATAATCATCGCCGGTGACAGAGAACGCCGTCACCCGCCGCATATCCGCAAAGGCGTAACCGGTTACACCGGTGACGCCCTGGCCGATGAACACGCTACTCACCGTATCCGCATAGGCAGCCCAGGGCGCAGCGCTGCTGCTGTAAGCAGACAGCCGCCCGGCGCCGGTGATCTCCAGTTGCCCGGTGGCATAGCAGGTCCAGTTCACCCCACGGCCGCAGCTGCCGCTGCCCAGCACCTGCGGCTCCGCATAAGGCTCTGTATAAGTATCGCCGCACACGGCGCAGGTGTAGGCCAGGCTGCCCGGATCCGTATCTGTGGGTCGCAAAATCTGACACACATAGTTATGCACACACCCCAGGGGTAAGAACGCCGCCCCTGCCGCAGCCGCAGCCCGGGGCGCAGGGGTGTTGCGCCAGCCCCGCACCGTCAAATCGCTGCAACCGGAAAAGGCGCCGGTGCCCACCTGTTCCACATTGCGGGGCAATGTGATGGTGTGCAGGCCCTTGCAGTTTTCAAACACATAGGCCCCCAGCCGCTGCAAAGTCTCCGGCAGGGTAAACGCTGCGCTTTGGCAGCCGGAAAAGGTAAAATTGCCCAGCCCGGTGACCGTATCCGCCACCGTAATCTGCTGTAGTTCTTCCGCCCACAGCGCCCAGGGCGTGGCTGCCGCACGGTCATAATCTGCGCCGTCACCGATGCCGGTGAGGGCCAGCGTACCCTCCGGCAGGGTCAGGGTATAGGTTAGGTTGCCTGTGGTGCCGGTTTGAGTCAGGTTGTCCAGCCGCAGCAGACCGTTGCCGTAAATGGGATCAAAGCCCGGGTCACCCAGATCCTCCGCACTCCCTTGCAGCAGCGCGTTCAGCTGGTCCAGAGTCAAATTCGGGTGCAGACTCAGCAGCAGCGCACAGCAGGCCGCCCCATAGGGGCAGGACAGAGAGGTGCCGGAGGCAGTTGTAGCAGCAGGAGCACCGCCGCTGTCCATGGTGGCCACGGTAATGTGGCTGCCGGGGGCGCAGTAATCCACCAGGCCGCCATAATTGGAAAAACCCGCCACCGTCTTGTCCGCCGTCACTGCACTGACAGTAATGGCCTGGGGCAATGCCGAGGGATAGCGATTGCTGATCTGTGCACCCACATTGCCGGCAGAGCAGCACACGGCCACACCCAGTGCTGCAGCCTTGTCCATCATGGCTGCAAAGCCCGCCCGATTTTGGCTGGTGCTCAGGCTCATATTCAGCACCCGTGCGCCCTTCGCCACAGCGTCCTCCATGGCGGCCAAAACCGCCGAGGCAGCGCAGGTGTCCGTACCGAAGCGCACCACTTTATAGGGCAATATTTTTACATTCTCATCTGTATTCCCGGCCAGCACCGAGGCCACCGCCGTGGCGTGCCAATAAGTGGCGCCCCGCTGCCGGGTGTCATAAGCCGCATTGGCTCTACCGTCGCCGGACAGATCTATGCCGTCAGACACCAGCCGCCCATGCAGCGCCGGGTGATCCAGCATAAAACCTGTATCAATTTGAGCGATAACCACCCGGTGACCCGGGATCTGCCGCCGGGCGCAAAAAGCGGTGGTACCCACCATCTCCCCCGCCCAGGGGCAAAGGTTGCCGGTCAGGTTCGTATTCGTCTCTAATTGGCACAGGCTGTCCGGCTCCGCCGTGGCGCCGTCCTGCGCCAACTGTACCGCCGCCTTGCGAGCAGCCAACGGTGTGTCATATTGCAAAATCGCCAAGCCGTCCGTCACCGCCGCTGCCACAGCGCCGTAGTCCTTGCCGCCGTAGCCGGTAACTACCAGGCGGCACAGACCATAAGGATCACGCTCTAAATCCGCCTGCGCCACCGGGGCTTTCTCCAACAGAGCAGTATAGGCAGTCGCAAAGGTGCCGGAAGCGGCACCCGATTTTTGCATCACAGGCAGAGCCGCCCCCAGCATACTTACCAGGAGCGCCAGTACCAGCAGCAGCGCCGTGCTCCGCCGGGTGTATCTGCGACTCATCGGTTTCGTCTCCCGGCCAGCCAAAAGAACACCACGCAAAACACCACCAGCAGACAGGCCAGCACAAAGGCGATCCACTTGCCGATCAGCGGAATGGCACCAAAAAAGCCGATCCCCAGTACCAGCACCAAAAACAGAATCACAAATATCAGCACGATGGCGGCGATTTTTTTGTTATTCATCTGCATTCTCCTTCAGTATCTCTTGCCGAACCACTCGAGCAACACCCTCCCGATCATTGGATGGCGCCAAAAAACGGGCAGCCGCCTTGGCCGCGTCCGTACCGTTCTCCATGGCATACGACCAACCGCAGTAGCGCAGCATATCCACATCGTTACCGCCGTCACCAAAGCACATTACCTGGGCCGGGTCATAGTCCAGTTGCCCGCACAAGGCAGCCAAGGCCGTGGCCTTGCTGGTGCCCACCTTGCCGGCCTCCACATTGCACCCGATGGAGGAGGTGATCTCCACATGGCCCATGGTTTGCAAAAACGCGCGCAGTGCTCGGTTTTCTTCCATCGGTATAGTAAAGAGATTGAGCTTTTCCACCGTCATACCGACCAGTGCGTCTGCCACACTGTCCCGGTACACCACTTTCTCCAGCAGTTCGTCCACAAAGCTGTCCGGCACTCCGTCCAGCCGCGCCATGCCCTTGCGCCGGGCAGGCGCCACCGGCACCCCATCGGCATAGAATTCATAGTACACCGGGCGGCTGTCCAAATAAGCACAGATCTGCCGGGCGTCCGCCAGCTGCATCGGGTCACTGTGAATCCGCTTTTTGTTCTGCACATCCCACACACCGGCACCGTTGCTGAATACAATATAATCTAAAAAAGGCAGTTGGGCCTGTACCGGCTCCGTCAGCGCCAAGGTGCGACCGGTGGCCAACGCCAGGCGCACACCCTGTTGGTGGCAGGCAGCCAATGCCCGGCGGGTGGTCTCGCCTACCCGCTGATGGTCCGGCAGCATTAAAGTGCCGTCCAGGTCCATTGCAATGAGTTTGATCTGCATACAAATTCCTTCCTTTGATGATCTTATCAAACCCATTGTAGCATATTTGCGCAGTGTTGACTACTTCCATTCTATGTAAAAATCCGGTTATTTTTATGCAGATTTCTGTACATTTTCATTGACGGCAGGTAGGTGGCTATGGTATCTTAGTATTGGAATATTCTGTTCTAAAAATAAAATACAGAGGGGGGACGGTCACATGAATCATACAAATCATGTGCCGAAAAAAGAATGGATGGCCTACTGCGTCGGCGCACTGGGTCAAGGCATGGTCTATGCCATTATGAGCAGCTATATCTCAGACTTTTACATTAGCGTGCTGAAGCTCACGCCTTTATTTGTGCTGTTGCTGATGCTGCTGGCGCGGGTGTGGGACGCCATTAACGACCCGATCATGGGCTATATTATGGACCACGCCAATCCAAAGAACGGCAAAATGAAGCCGTATCTCATTTACACACCCATTCCCATTGCCATACTGACGGTGCTGCTGTTCTACGCACCCAATATCAGCGACACAGCCAAGATGATCTACGCCGCCGTTACCTATGTGGCCTGGGGTATGATCTACACCGCCTCGGATGTGCCCTTCTGGGCACTGCCCAATGCCTTAACGCCCAATGCAGACGAGCGGGGCGGCATTATCAGCAAGGCGCGCACCGCCAACGGCGTGGGCTCTGCTGTACCTACCGCTTTCTTTATGGTACTGGGCTTTATTCTGCCCAAGTTCAATTTGTCCGGCACGGAACTGGAAAAGACGAAGTATATGTGCATTGCCCTGTTTTGCGCCATTGTGGGCAATCTGCTGTTTATCCGGGTATATTTTAAGACCAAGGAACGGGTGAACATTCCGATTCCGCCTAAGAAGGACAAGAATCAGCCCTCTGCGCTGAAGCTGATCTTCACCTGCAAACCCTTAATGCTCACAGCACTGATGGGTATTCTCTCCGCCGCCCGGTATATGTACCAGGCCGGCGCAGTGCACGCCGCCCGTTACAGTTTTTATATCGGCAAGGACCTGACCGGTCTGTCCGCCGCGGAGCAGGAGGCGGCACTGCAAGGCAATATCTCGCTGGTGAGCACCGTGTTTAGCGTGGCCAGCGCCGTGGGTATGTTCGGCGCCATGCTGCTGATGCCGGTGCTGTTTAAGAAATTCAACTACAAACAGATCATTATTGCCACCAGCCTGCTGGGCGCCGTATCCAGTCTGATTATGTGGTGCATCGGGTATCAGCATTTCTGGGCCTGCGTGCCGTTTTTGGTACTCAGCTGCGTGCCCTGCGGCGCCATCAATGTGTGCGCCTTTGCCATGATCGGCGACTGTTTGGACTACATGGAGTGGAAGACCGGCACCCGGCTCACCGGTATGGGCTCTGCCATTCAAAGCTTTGTCACCAAACTGGGGGCGGCGCTCTCCACCTCCTTTATCATTCTCATGTACATTATTGTAGACCTGGATGTAGGCTCCATTAACGCCTCTGTCACCGCCAACCCGCTGCTGATGAGTCATGGGGTGCGGAGCGGTATATTCAGCGTGGTATCGCTGATCCCCGCCATCAGTCTGCTGGTATGCACCATTCCCATGTTCTTCTACAACCTGACCGGCGACTTTAGGGAGAAAATGGAAACGGAGCTGGCTGCCCAGCGGGAGAAAAAAGGCATTACCATTACAGACTAAATTCACATAAGGACGAAAAAAATGACCGCATACACCAAACGCTTACAAAAAGTGACCGCTGTTCTGTGCACCACTGCCCTGCTGGCCGGGTGCGCCGCCGGCACCTCCGACAACACAGAACCTGCCGCAACCACCGCACAGGTCAAGACCATCACCATTGAACCAACCGCTGCCTATCAGACAATGAACGGCTTTGGTGCTTCTGCCTGCTGGTGGAGCCAGGAGGTAGGCAATTGGGAGAACGCCAAGGATATTCTCTCCCTGCTGTATGACGAGAACAGCGGCATTGGGCTGAATATTTACCGCTACAACCTGGGCGCCGGTTCCAAGGACGACGCCACCATCACCGACCCGGACCGCCGGGCAGAAGCCTTTATAGACAAGGACGGCAGCTACCACTGGGAGCGGGACGCAGCAGCGCAAAATGCCCTAGCCCTGGCAAAAAGTATGAACAAAGACCTACGGGTGACCCTGTTCTCTAACAGCGCCCCGGTGTTTTACACCGCCAACGGCAAAGCCTACTGCGACTACCTGCCGGACGAGGAAAACTATGTAACCAACCTGGAGCCGGAGCGGTACGCAGACTTTGCCAAGTACAGCATTGCCTGCGCCAAGCACTTTACGGAGGCCGGGTATCGGGTCACCGGCCTGTCTCCCATTAATGAGCAGGAATGGAGCTGGCGGGGTTATGAAGACGGCACCGCCAAGCAGGAGGGCTGCTACTACTCCAAGACCCAGTGCCGGGATCTGTACAAGGTATTTTTGAAGCAAATGGCGCAGGAAGACGCGCTAAAGGACTGTCAGCTGGAAGGCTGGGAAAGCGGCCACATCGGCACAGACACCTGTATGGCATACCTCCAGACCATGTTCGGCAAAAGCGGTGTCAACGGACTGAAAAACAGCGCCCTTCGCAAGGGTATGCCCACGCTGGCACTCCATTCCTACTGGGCCAGCCCGGAGGAGAAGCAGACCTTTGCCAATGCCATAGCCACCACCTACGGCAGCAATTACAAGCTGGCGCTGACGGAATACTGCCAAATGACCGAGGACCAAAACAGCGGCGTGTACGACCTGATCCAAAAGAACGGTATGGACAGCGGCCTGGGCATGGAATACGGTCTGGCACTGGCCGGGATCATTCACCAGGATCTGACGGTGCTAAACGTGGCAGAATGGGACTGGTGGACCGCCTGCGCCTTTGGCGGCTACACCGACGGACTGGTGTATCTGGACAAAGACAGCCATCAAGTCGAGACCTCCAAGCGGCTGTGGGTACTGGGCAACTTCTCCAAATTCACCGACGAGGGTAGCGTACGCATTTCCATTATCCTGCCGGAAGAACTGAGCGATGTGCAGTCCGTGGCATTCAAAAACCCCAATGGCACCGTTACCGCCGTGTTCATCAACAACACGGATAAGGCCCGCAGCACCACCCTGGCGCTGGACGGTTACACCCGCCACACCACCTATGTGACCGACAAGGACAACGACTTGGCAAAGACGGACAGCGGCACCGCCACCGATGCCTTTGCCCTCCCTGCCCGCTCCGTCACCACCCTGGTGTTGGAAAAGTAAAAGCAAAGCAAAAAGGAGCCTCGCTTCATCAGCGAGGCTCCTTTTTTGTGCGTAAGTATGGAAAAGCGGGCGGCAAATTGCCGCCCCTACGAAAGCGTTATTATAACCAGATGACCGTAGGGGCGGATAGCATCCGCCCGCCCTGTGTGTCAACGATGCAGAATACAATACACATCGCACCGCGGCCGATATGGGCATTTGGGTGGCCTGCAATTCACAAAAAAGCCACCCACTGCAAGGCAATGGGTGGCGGTGGTGCAAAGCACCTTACTTTTTATTGATCTCTTTGGAATACTTGGCCAAATACACGGTGCGCATCAAGAAGCACTCCACCTTGGGCACATAATGGGGGCGATTGAAAATATCCGTGTCAATCACGGCCTCGCAGCCCTTATCCATAATGATCTCCAGCGCCTGCATATCCCCATCGGAATTGCCGGTGATCATGGCGCCGTTGCCCTGAATCAGGATTGCATTGCGGCTGTCCATGGCCTTAGCAATATCTTTGGCACAAGCGTCTGTATCACCGTCGATCCACGGACGGTTTTTCACATCCACGCCGGCGATCTGTGCAAAGTCGTCGATCATAGGAATCATATCTTCACCTGTGCAGGACACAGCGATCACATCCGGATCGGTCACATGCTTGATGATGGAGCAATCCTGGCTGTCATAAATGGCCTTATGGATCTTGGCGCACTTGGGTGCAATGCCGGTAATGCCCAGCCCGGTCTCCAGATCCACATCAATGGTCTCTCCGCCAACGGTCAAGCTAAAGGTCTTGCCGTTGCGAACGGAGGATCCCAGATCACAAATGCGCTCCGGCATAGCCACAGCACCATTCTTTTTCAGGTAAAAGTTGCGCTTACCTTCGTCAGAATAAGTCTTTGCCCAGGAATGGCGCAGATAGTTGTCCTTGATCACCCGCTGGCAGCACTTCTCCAGTGCGTCTGCAATCTCAAAGGCCTGCTCATAGGTATCGCCCATGCACAGAGTGCCATGGTGCATCAACATAATGGCACGGCAGCCCGGGTTCATCATAATGCACATCTCCACCTTCTTGCGCAGAGAATTGGTGGTAGACATAGCATAATCGGCGCAAGGCACCTTATTGCCCAGGACCGGCTGAAATTCCTTGTAAACATTGCGGATCTCCATGCCGGTAATGCTGACGATGGTGGCCGCCTTCTGGTGCGTGTGGATCACAAAATCCACGGTGGGATGGTGGCGATACGCCGCAGCGTGCACACCCTTCTCGGAAGAGGGCTTAATATCGCCCTCGTAGGAGCAGTCCTCAATATTAACCACAACCACTTCTTCCGGCGTCAGCGTTTCATACGCCCGACCGGAGGGTGTGATCACAAACTGGGTGTCAGAAATACGGGCGGATACATTGCCCCAGGTACGGGCGATCAGACCGCTTTCCACCAGCTTTTTGCCGGCCGCAACGACCAGCTTTTTTGCTTCTTCTAATTCGTAAGCCATGTGTTTTCCCCTTAAAATCGTATTTTTGCCCCGGGGGCAAAAGCACCAAAAGGACGGCCGGGCATCACTGCCCGGTACCGCCCTTGGTAAAAAATCTTACGCCTCGATGCAAACGCAGTTCTTGAACACATTCTCAAATCTGTTCAGGCAGTCGTCAATCATCTCTTCCGTATAAGCGGCGGAAGTGTACAGACGAGAACCGGCCAAAGTTACCAAGCCCTCTGCCATGTAAGCAGCGCCCATGTGCTCCATCTCGGACTGACGCTTGCCGGTCTCCTTCAAGGTGTGCGGAATGGTCCACGGATGCTTCCAGTCTACCTTAAAGTGCATGGTGCCAACGGTATCCAAGTGGCATACAGAACCCTGGTTGAAGCACACGAAGGGCAGGTCATACTTCTTGATCAGTGCCTGCAAGCCGTGTACCAGACGATCCGCCATCTTACCGGCTACCTGGCAGGCGTTACGCTTCTCGATCTCGCAAATGGCAGTGTAACCTGCGCAGCAGGAGATGGGGGTGGCAGCCATGGTGCCGCCGCACATTGCCTTATGAATCTTCTTGCCGGAGCCGTTGCCCTTATCCAGGCCGGCGCCTAAGTATTTCATAACCTCTCTGTGGCCGCCGATGCCGCCTGCACCCGGGTAACCGCCGGCAATCACCTTACCAAAGATGGTGATGTCGGGATCAATGCCAAAGTAGCCCTGCGCACCGGACACGCCGATACGGAAGCCGGTCACAACCTCGTCGCAAACCAGCAGAGCGCCGTACTTGCGGCACAGTGCCTGTACGCCCTTGGGGAAGTCCTTGTCTACCGGACGGGTACCGGACTCCGGACCAATGGCCTCAATGAACACGGCAGCGGTGCCGCCGCGGAACTTATTCAGGATCAGCTTGCGCTCCAGGCTCTTCAAATCATTGGGGAAGAACTCCTGGGTGTGCTTGAATACGAACAGCGGTACGCCGTGAGACTGCAAATTCATGGTACCGGGCACACGCATGCCCCATGCCAGCTGATCGGACCAGCCGTGATAAGCGCCGCCCATCTTGATGATGTTCTTATGGCCGGTAGCCAGACGGGCCACACGCACAGCGCACATGCAGGCCTCTGTACCGGAACCCAGCATACGGAACATCTCTACGGAAGGAACACAGTCGGAGATCTTCTTGGCCAGCTTGTACTCATATTCATGGAACAGACCGGTGGAAGGACCGCAATCGTCCAGCAATTCCTTAACCTTCTCCTTCACCACATCGTCGTTGGAGCCCAGGATGGTGGGACCGCCGGCCTGCAGGAAGTCGTAATACTCGTTGCCGTCAATATCATAGAGTTTAGCACCCTTGGCCTTGGTCATCACGATGGGGAAAGGATAGTTAAACGCCAGGTTGTGCTGCACACCGCCGGGAATGATCTCTTTCGCCTCGGTGATCATCGCCTTAGACTTCGCGCACTTCTTGTCGAAGTATTCTTCTTCATACTTCTTCAGTGCAGCCGGGCTGATGGAATAAATGGGCTTTTTGATGAGCGCGTCCAGCTGAGCGGTGACCTGCGCTGCATCAAGATACTCAGAAATTGCAAATCGGGTATCCATAATGGTCGTTCCTCCTTAAAATTCATGAGTCGTCGCTCACCCCAAGGGGCGTGAGCCATCGCTCACATAAAATACACCTTTAGTATATCACTTTTTAATGATTTGTCAAATAGATACTTGCAATAATTTGTTCAATTTTCCCGCATTTTTATTCAGATTTCTTGCAATAATGGATAAATAATGATAATATAAGAAAAGTGAATTGCGGTTCACGCTTTACAGAGAGGGAGTATTTGTACGGATTGCACAAAGGGTTTTTCCGTTCTTTGTGCAAGGCTACAAAATTTTTTGAAATGGTAAATAAACATCACAAGGACGCATTTGACCGCATTTCCGAGGAGCGACGGGAGCGCATACTGGAAGTGGGCACCGAGGAGTTTTCCTCCAAAGGGTACGAAAACGCCAACATCAATGTGATCGCCAAGAACGCAGGGATCAGCATTGGGCTGATGTACAAGTACTTTGCGACCAAAGAGGATCTGTTCATCACCTGCATTCAGCGGGGCATGCGTATTCTGACCCAGGTAATCGAGGAGATTATGGCCAGCGATGACAAGCTGCTGGTCAAGGCAGAAAAGCTCATTCGCGCCACCTGCGTCCATTCCAAGCGAAATGCCAATTACATTCGGCTGTATAATGAGATCGCCTCGGAGAAGGACAGCGAACGCACCCAAATGCTGGTGCGGGAGATTGAGAGCGAGACCAGCGGCATCTACACCACAGCCATCGCGCAGGCGCTGGCCAAGGGAGATGTGCGCCCGGATCTGGACCCCCGGCTCTTTGCCTTCTTTTTGGACAATCTGCTGATGTCCCTGCAATTCTCTTACACCTGCGACTACTACAAGGAGCGGTTCAAGTTCTACACCGGCGTAGATGTGGAGGAAATGGACGAGGAGCGGGTGATCGGTCAACTGCTGAAATTTGTGGAGAGCGCATTTACATTTGAAAAGAAGTGACGGTATTTACCGCGTACAACACCATGGGAGGATATTTTATGAGCAAATATGTAATCACCTACGATGTGGGCACTACCGGGGTCAAGACCTGTCTGATTGAGATCGGCGACACCATGCGCATCCTGGCCTCTGACACCGCAGGCTACGGTCTGTATGTGGATGATGAGACCGGCGTAAAGGGCGGCGCCGAGCAGGACGCCGATGAATGGTGGAGCGCCATGTGCAGCACCACCCGCAATGTGTTCAATAAGTGCGTAGGCGTGACCAAAAACCAGGTAGAGGGCATCAGCTTCTGCTCTGCCATGCAGGGTTTGGTCCTGGTAGACAAAGCGGGCAATTGCATTCGCCGCCCCATGACCTATATGGACCAGCGAGCCGGCGATGAGCTGAAGAAGGGCATTGCCCACGGCGTACAAATCGCCGGTGCGGAAGTGACCAAGCTGCTCAAGTACCTGCGCTATACCGGTGCCGTATCCTCCTCTGTTAAGGACCCCATTTGGAAGTACCGCTGGGTGCGGGAGCACGAGCCGGAAAACTTTAAGAAAGTCTATAAGTGGCTGGATGTGAAAGAGTATCTCATCTGCCGCCTGACCGGTGAATTCGTGATGACCCAGGATTCTGCATTCGGCACCCTGCTGTATGACACCCGCAAGGGCCACGAGGGCTGGTGCAAGCCCATTTGCGATATGGTAGGCGTGGATATGAAGCACCTGCCGGAGATCAAAAAGTGCACCGATAAAGTGGGCGAAGTCACTGCCAAGGCTGCCGAAGAGCTGGGTCTGGCTCAGGGCACCGCTGTGTACGGCGGCGGCGGCGACGCCTCTTTGATCGGCGTAGGCGCCGGAGCGGTAGAGATTGGCGACGCGCACATTTACAGCGGCACCTCCGGCTGGGTGGGCACCGTTGTGCCGGAACAAATGGTTGATACCGGTGCGATGATGGCTGCCATTGTAGGTGCCAATCCGGAGACCTTTAACTACTTTGGTGAGCTGGAGACCTCCAACAAGTGCGTAGGCTGGGTCAAGGATCATTTGGCGCTGGACGAGATCGGCGTGTTCTTAAAGCGCTACGGCAACGCCACCGACAGCCTGGAGCAGGTAGAATTCAATATGTATGACTACCTGGAAGAAGTGATTGACACCATTCCCGCCGGTTCCAACGGCGTGATCTTTACCCCCTGGCTCCACGGCAACCGCTGTCCCTTTGAGGATCCCAATGCCGCCGGTATGTTCTTTAACATTCGGCTGAATGTAGGTAAAACAGAGCTGATCCGCGCCGTTGTGGAGGGCATCTGCTTCCACATGCGCTGGATGCTGGAACTGTCTCTTATACACATCTGACGCTGCCGACGATATGCAGTGTGTAG
>ERZ1026986.542-NODE-542-length-13743-cov-5.460257_pt1 | contig 13743 bp, 15 predicted proteins | sample MGYA00519455_ERZ1026986 | MGnify/ENA primary metagenome ERZ1026986 (study PRJEB26926, sample SAMN06164548) | human gut metagenome | biome: ENVO:00009003; feature: ENVO:2100002; material: ENVO:00002003 | host: Homo sapiens | place: USA | collected 2012 ...
GATCTACACACTGCATATCGTCGGCAGCGTCAGATGTGTATAAGAGACAGTCGCAATTCTCTTGGGCCGTTTCGGTCATAAAATACACCTCGTCACTTACACTTCGACCGGAGCCAGTCTCATGCTACGGGAAATAGGTATCTGTCTTTTCTTAGCCAGTGTAGGTATATCGGCAGGAGGCGAATTCGTCAACACGATTATGTCCGGCGGACTCATTTGGGTATGGTGGGGATTTCTCATCACCGTGATTCCTCTTCTCATCATCGGAATTATTGCCCGAGCCCACTACAAGATCAACTATTGCTCTATCATGGGATTGCTTTCAGGAGCTTGTACCGATCCCCCCGCCCTCGCCTATGGCAACAAGGTATCGGGGAACGATGCCCCATCGGTAGCTTACTCGACGGTTTACCCGCTCGCCATGTTCCTGCGGGTGCTTTCGGCTCAACTGCTCATTTTGCTTTTCTATTAAAGTTATAAATAACAAATATTTAGAGAGGAAAATTCCAGTCGGAATTTTCCTCTTCCTTTTTACAAAAATAAAAACATAGAATACTTTACCCGTTTATCGATAAAAGAAGATACTTTATCCGCAAAAAAAGGGACTCTTTCTATTACTTTTCTTTCATCATCGGCTAAATGTTAAATTTGAATCAAAATTTAACGTATCGATAATGAAAAAATTAATAATATCCACCGGAGTCCCCCTGCTTCTATGCAGTACTGCTTTATGGGCACAAGAAAAAATACCCTCCACATGGACATTACAAGACTGTTTCGAATACGCCCGTGACCACAGCATCACCCTGCAACAAAACCGACTGTCCGTAGAAGAAAGCGAGGTTAACACCAAAGAGGCAAAAGCTCAACTTTTTCCTTCGTTCGACTTCTCGACCTCCCATAATTACAATAACTATCCGATGGCTGATGGCAGCCGGTCGGGGAAAAACGTCTATACGGGAACCTATGGAATCGACGCATCATGGACAATTTTCGATGGGAAACGGCGAAACACGATTAAAGCCAACCGAATACAAGAGAAGCAACAACAATACGCATTCAAAGAAACACTCGATAATTTGCAAATAGAAATCCTCATCGACTACCTCCAAATACTCTATGCCGAGGAAGCCGTGAACATTTGCAAACAGACAGTAGAAGTTTCTCTTCGCCAAGTAGAACGATCTCGCGAATTACTGGCTGCCGGCTCTATTTCCAAAAGCGATTTGGCCCAGCTCAAAGCCCAGTACAGTAACGACAAATACCAATTAGTCACAGCCGAAGCCAATCGAGACCAATTAAAACTCGAACTAAAACAATTACTCGAACTCGACATCAATCAAGAGATGAATCTGGCAACTCCCGAAATCGACGAAAGCAAAGTTCTCGTTCCCCTACCCGATAAAAGCACGGTCTACACTACGGCATTAGGATTCGTCCCCTCCATACAGAGCGGTAAATTAGAACTCGAAGTCGCCGAACTGAATATAGCGAATGCCAAAGCCGGCTACTACCCCAATCTCTCCTTGAATGCCGGTATAGGCAGCGGACACAATACAGGGAACAACGGGAGTTTCGGGACTCAAATGAAACAAGGATTCAACGAATCGGTAGGAGTGACGCTATCCGTCCCTATATATAGCCGCCGCTCTAACAAATCGGCTGTCGAACGGGCAAAAATTCAACAAAAAATCAGCCAATTGGATCTTAAAAATCAAGAAAAGGATTTGCTGAACCAAATAGAAAACGCATGGCTCGATGCTTCGTCTGCCCAATCGAAATACCTTGCGGCAAAAGAACAGCTCAACGCCACAAAGACCTCCTACGAACTCACCGAAGAACAATTCTACCTCGGTATGAAAAACACGGTCGAGATGCTCACGGCGAAAAACAACTGGCTGTCGGCTCAACAAGAAGAATTGCAATCCCGTTTCATGGCATTGCTCAATTTGAAACTACTCGACTATTACGAAAACAAACCTCTTACCCTCGACTAACTCAAACTCGAATATAAACTGTCATCGAAATATGAAATCAAAAAAAATCATCATCGCTACCGTATCGACCATTGTCGCCATCGCCATACTCTGGTTCTGTTTCGGCGGGAAGTCGAAGAGCGCGAACTATGTTATCGAAACGGCTCAGGCTGTACGGGGAGATGTCTCGGAAGCCGTCACGGCAACCGGGACAATCGAGCCGGTCACACAAGTCGAAGTCGGGACACAAGTATCGGGTATCATAGACAAACTGTATGCCGACTACAACTCCATCGTAACCAAAGGACAACTCATCGCCGAAATGGATAAAGTCACTTTGCAAAGCGAACTCACCTCCCAGCAGGCCACGTACGACGGAGCAAAAGCCGAATATGAATATCAAGAAAAAAACTTTTTCAGAAACAAGGCCCTGCACGAGAAACAACTCATCAGCGACACCGAATACGAAGAGTCGAAATACAACTACGCAAAAGCTAAAAGCACCTTCGAAAGCAGCGAGGCAAATCTGGCTAAGGCTAAACGAAATTTAGCTTATGCCACTATTACTTCGCCTATCGACGGCGTAGTCATCAGTCGGGCGGTCGAAGAAGGACAAACCGTAGCTGCCGGATTCGAAACGCCGACCCTCTTTACCATTGCTGCCGACCTGACCCAAATGCAGGTTATAGCCGATGTCGACGAAGCCGATATTGGCGGAGTGCAAGAGGGGCAAAGAGTCATATTCACCGTCGACGCTTACCCCAACGACACATTCGAGGGGACAGTCACACAAGTGCGTTTAGAGGCCACGGAAGAAAGCAATGTAGTCACCTACGAAGTGGTTATATCTGCCCATAATCCCGATTTGAAATTAAAACCGGGATTAACCGCCAACATCACCATTTACACCGCCGAACGCCGCAATGTCGTGAACATACCGCTCAAAGCCCTTCGATTCGTTCCCGATCCGCCATCGGGTAAAAAACGCCACGAACCGGAAGATTTGCCTCAACAAGAAATATCCGGAAACGACAGCTTGAAAATCGTCTGGGTACAAGACGGGAAAGAATGGAAACCTCGTAAGGTCGTTGTAGGCATGGACAATAGCGTAAACGTCGAAATTTGCTCCGGGTTGGAAGCCGGTGAAACCGTAGCCATAGACCGCAAAAGTAATATAAACGCTACCAATCGACAATCATCGGAAGAGAAAGAAGAAAGCCCGTTCATGCCCAAACCGCCGGGAAAAAAGAAATAATCAGGAAACCGACATGACAACGAACGAAATCATTCGATTAGAAAACATAAGACGTAATTTTATCGTAGGGAGTGAAACCGTACATGCTCTGCGAGGCGTCAATTTCACCATAAATTCCGGTGAGTTCGTAACCATTATGGGAACCAGCGGCTCGGGAAAATCCACTCTGCTCAATATACTCGGCTGCCTCGACACCCCCACATCAGGAGAGTATTACCTCGATGGTATTTCGGTTCGAAGTATGGGTAAAAACGAACGGTCGGTTTTGCGAAATCGGAAAATCGGGTTCGTATTTCAATCCTACAACTTGTTACCCAAAACGACCGCCCTCGAAAATGTGGAATTACCCCTCATGTACAACTCCTCCATCTCGGCCAAAGAAAGACACGAACTGGCATCGAAAGCTCTTGATGCCGTTGGACTGTCCGAGCGAAAAAATCATAAATCCAACCAAATGTCGGGAGGGCAACAACAGCGGGTAGCGATAGCTCGCGCATTGGTTAACAACCCTGTAATCATTCTTGCCGACGAAGCCACAGGAAATCTCGACACCCGGACTTCATTCGAAATTTTGGTTCTCTTTCAGGAACTGCATGCCCGGGGACGTACCATTATCTTTGTGACCCACAATCCTGAATTATCGGCATACAGTAGCCGAAACATCGTATTACGGGACGGGAAAGTAATCTCCGATACACGGAACGAAAAACAAGCATCGGCTTTGGAAATGCTGCAAAAACTACCGGTGGAAACCGACTAAGGAATAATATTATGAATCTGACCAATCTGACTAAAATAGCTCTAAAAGCGCTCAATAACAATAAGCTACGTTGCTTCCTCACCATGTTGGGCATCATCATCGGCGTGGCATCCGTTATCACGATGCTGGCCATCGGACAAGGTTCGAAACGAAGCATACGAGAACAAATCTCAGAAATGGGTTCAAACATGATCATGATACACCCCGGCAACATGGAAAGAGGGGGTGTAAGACAAGACGCATCGTCTATGCAAACACTCAAATTAAACGATTATAAATCCATCTCCGAACAAGCTGAATACGTGTCGGCTTGTTCCCCCTCGGTAAACAGCAGCGGACAATTCATATATGGAGCGAACAACTATCCCAGTACGATATACGGTATTACCGAAGATTATCTGGATATTCGTAAAATTTCTTTGGAAGAGGGAAGCATGTTCACTCCACAAGACGTCATCACTTCTGCCAAAGTCTGTTTAATCGGGAAAACCATTACCGACAATCTCTTCCCCAATGGAGAAAGCCCGATCGGAAAAGTAATCCGGTTCAATAAAATTCCCCTTAAAGTCATAGGTACTCTCACGCCCAAAGGATACAACAGCATGGGTATGGACCAAGACGATATGGTACTCGCACCGTATACTACGGTACAGAAACGCATTCTCGCCATTACCTACTTGCAAGGCATCTACTGTTCGGCATTGTCGGAAGAACTTACCCCTCAGGCAACCGAAGAAATCAGCGAGATTCTACGAAAAAACCATAAAATAAAAGAAGGAGAAGATGATGACTTCGAAATACGTTCACAAGAAGAACTAAGCTCCATGTTAAGCTCGACAACCGACATGATGACAATCTTGCTCGCTTGCATTGCTGGTATATCGTTATTAGTAGGAGGTATCGGAATCATGAATATCATGTATGTCTCCGTAACGGAACGCACTCGGGAAATAGGGTTGCGCATGTCCATCGGAGCCAGAGGTATCGATATCCTCGCCCAATTCCTTATCGAAGCCGTTCTCATCAGCGTCACCGGCGGCATTATCGGGGTCGTCTTCGGAGTAGGTGCATCGGCAATCGTCAACGTCCTGTTCAAATGGCCTGTCTACGTACAAGCCTATTCGGTCATACTTTCTTTCTTCGTTTGTACGATAACCGGGATATTCTTCGGTTGGTATCCGGCTCGTAAAGCCGCTAATCTCGATCCCATCGAAGCGATTCGCTACGAATAATTTCACTTTTACCTTTCAAATGAATATATTTGTACAATGGCATCCGATAAGCTACATCTAAGTAAAAAATGGAATACCGTCTTTATACATCTGGCGGCATGGAGTATCTTGTTTATTTTTCCACTCTTGTTTATCGAACGGTTCGGGAACATCAACCGAATGCACAATTTCAGCCTGATAAAATTTTATATCCAACCGATTTGCATAGCCTGTATTTTTTACATCAACTACTTATGGCTCATCGATAAAGTCCTGTTTCGTAAAAAAAACATACGATTCATTCTCTATAATTTGTTACTGGTAATCATGGCCAATATAGCCATCTATTTGGTACACCGCATGGTCATTCCCGAGAGCATTCTGCATCAAAGACCCACTCCCATTCCCCCTCCTCGTCCGGGGTTCATGCAATGGCAAGATTCCATTACACTGGTTCTGGTCGTTGGGCTGAGTGCCGCTATTAAAGTCACTCAAAAATGGATCACAACCGAAAAAGAACGTAAGCAGTTGGAACAGGAACGTACCGAAGCAGAATTGAAAAATTTGAAAAATCAACTCAATCCTCATTTCCTATTCAATACGCTCAACAATATCTACTCGCTTATCGCTATCAGCCCCGAACGGGCCCAAAGCGCAGTTCTTGAACTGAGCAAGTTGTTGCGTTACGTCCTCTACGAAAATACACAACCCTATGTTCCTATGGAAAAAGAACTGGAATTCAACCATAACTATATCGAGCTCATGCGATTGAGGCTCGCCCGCCACGTCCAAGTAGATGTAAATATTCCTACTGGCTTGTGTCGAGGGTATAAAATAGCACCGCTGCTTTTCATCACACTCATCGAGAATGCTTTCAAACACGGGACCAGCGCATCTACCCGATCTTTCGTAAAAATCAATATGTCCGAACCTTCACCGGGAGTTATCGAATGCGATATAGAAAACAGCAGCTTCCCGAAAAATGAAACCGACAAGAGCGGTTCGGGTATCGGACTAAAAAATCTATCCCGACAACTCGAACTTTTATACCCGGGAAAATATAATCTGCATGCCGAAAGCGATTCGCACATCTACCGCTCCATGTTGACTATCGACCTGAATTAAATAAACACTGCGACTATGATATTGAAATGTTGTATTATCGACGATGAACCCCTTGCAATCGAGCTACTGGAAAGCTATGTCAAGAAAACGCCTTTTCTACAATTGGAGGCTTCGTTTACCTCGGCCGTTCAAGCGATCGAAAGAATCTCGAAAGGAGATATAGATTTGATATTTCTCGATATACAAATGCCCGAGCTGGACGGTATGGAATTTTCCCGCATGATAGAAGGGAAAAGCCGCGTCATTTTCACTACGGCATTCGGACAATATGCCGTAGACAGTTATAAAGTCAACGCCGTCGATTATTTGTTGAAACCTTTTGCCTACACCGATTTCCTGAAAGCGGCACAAAAAGCGTTGCAATGGTTCGAATTATCGTCCGGGACGGGTGAAATGCATTCCCCAGACAAATCATATATCTTTGTAAAAAGCGATTATAAACTTAAACAGATTCCCCTCGATAAAGTACTCTATATCGAAGGGCTGAAAGATTATGTAAAAATTTACCTCGAAGACGAACCGCACCCCATTCTTTCCCTGCTTAGCTTGAAATCTCTCGAAGAAATGTTACCCGATAGCCGGTTTATTCGGGTGCACCGGTCGTTCATCGTACAGGGTTGTAAAATCAAAATGATCGATCGAAACCGAATCGTATTTGGTAAAGAATACATTCCTATTTCGGATACTTACAAAGATTCTTTCGCCGAATTTATCTCCCGCCACACTCCGCTATCCAACAAATAGAACGAGAGACATAAGTCTTGTTCGACCCATGCCTCTCGCTCGTTACTTAAATTTATTTCAGTTTTAGGAAGCATCATAAATCCTGCGCAGAAAGGAACCCAACTGTCCGACACACAACCCGCAAGCCACAGACAATCCCATGTAAGCCAACCAAGTGTGTGCACAAGTCCAACAAGGATTGTAAATCATTTCTTTGGCAAATATCAGGCATAGAACCGTACAAATTGCAATAACAAGTACCGAAACGACAAATGAAATTTTGGCTTCTATGCTCCATCGCTTGCGAGGCAGTCTATTCAACACCCTACGAGTGAACCACTTATCTGTCCGAAGTTCCAACGAATGATCGCCGAAAAACTCCCGCCATTGATTGTCATTCCATTCATTCATATCCGTTTTTCTTTAAATATTCACCCAATTTTTGTTTTGCACGAAATAAATGCGACTTTACCGTACCTTCCGATATACTCATAATCTCTGCTATCTTTGCCACGGCAAGGTCCTCGACGAAGAATAAGGTTATCGCCGTTCGCTCCTCGGGGCGTAAAATAGACAAAGCTCGCGATATATCGATATTCCGGTCCACACACTCAGGAGGTTGCTCCAACAGATTGGCCGCCTCGTCCACAGAAGCATCTTCCCATTCCCGACTCTTTCGTAACTCATCGTAAAACACATTGTAAGCTACTCGATAAATCCATGTCGAAAAAGAAGACAAGCCTTTATAACTACGCAAATTATAATAAACTTTGATAAAAGTCTCCTGCGCCAAATCATCGCTGAGCACTGGATCTCCACTGGTAAGATTCAGGAAAAAGCGTTTCAATCGCACCTGATACTTATCGACAAGGCAGGCAAAAGCCCGCCGATCGTCGAACAAAGCACAACGAGTCACCCACGCTATATCCTCGTTCTTATTCATCGCTCCGGCCTACTCGATTTCGGTAGTTTGCTCATCGGTATCACGAACTTCTTTTCGCGATTCTACCCGATAAAGAATCAGTTTTCCTATACCTATCAAAGTGAATATAGCCGCCAAACCAACCAAAAGAGCCCCGAAACCTTCGTCCAATTCATAAGCCCCACCTATACACCATATAAAAGACCCGATTCCGACAGCCATACAAACAAGACCTTGATTCAACGTGGAAAATTTACTGGGTCGCTTCGACTCCGGTTCGTCGAAAAAGCCTTCGGGTAATTCTCGACCCGACTCTATCGCTTTCTCCATCACCCGATAGCGGGATTGTACTTTTTTATTACGATAATAAATATAGAAAAAGACAATTAAAAAAGCGATAAGAAAAGGTGAAACAATAGCAAAAAGAGGAATCAAAGAATCTATTATATCCTCGGCATCCGGCTCATCTTGAAAGAACGTTTTATCCCGTTCAAATTCAAGTTCCTTCATACGTATTTGAAAAGCCTCGCTCGGAGTCATACCGTTAAGTGTGTCGGCTACGACCGCTTCTTGTTGTGCCACAGGGCCATTCGATTTCAGAGGAGCTGTTGCCTCGGCTGCCGTTACGGCTCCTGTCCACGATACGATAGACAAAAGCATCATCATAAACATCTTTTTCATATTCTCTTCTATTTTAATTTTATAGGTTATTCATAATCGTTCTCTTTCCGGAAATTCAATCATTAGACGTAACCAACCACTCGTTTGGTTGCAGAAACCTTGAATTTTTTTTTCAAAAATAGTCTAAATGAAGAAACGACACACCTTATCTGCATGAAAATGAGATTAAAGAATGTTCTCTCTTTCTGTTGTTCCCGTATCATCGCAAAATGGAACATCGACGACATAAAAAAGATGAAACTAATCAACAGAAAGATTGATTAAAAGAAGGCAAAGGAAGTACCCAAAAGGGAAGTACATATTTTATAAGCGAACTGTATAAAATACCCGGCATAAAGAAAATCGAAACAAAACGGACAACAAGCGGGTAAAAAAAGTAATTTTGCATACCTAAACCAAACAAAGGATTCATGAAACAAAAAGAAATCAATAAAGTCGAAATACGCAATCTTCAAAAAGAAGATTACGACCAACTGGCTAACTCTTTCACCCGTGTCTATGCCGACGGTAGCGACGTATTTTGGACTCCCGAACAAATCAACAAACTCATTCGCATATTCCCCGAAGGACAAATCGTCACGGTCGTCGATGATAAAATCGTGGGCTGTGCCCTCTCTATCATCGTAAACTATAACGATGTAAAGAACGACCACACCTATGCCCAAGTCACTGGAAACGAAACATTCGACACTCACACGCGGAAGGGAAATATCCTGTATGGTATCGAAGTGTTCATACACCCCGATTATCGGGGCCTACGTCTCGCACGACGTATGTACGAATATCGCAAAGAGTTGTGTGAAAAGCTCAATCTGAAAGCGATCATGTTCGGCGGACGTTTGCCGAACTACCACAAATACGCCGACCGAATGCGCCCCAAAGAGTACATCGACAAGGTGCGTCAACGCGAGATATTCGACCCGGTGCTATTGTTCCAACTCTCCAACGATTTCCACGTCCGTAAGGTAATGCGAAACTATTTGCCCAACGACGAGGAGTCGAAACACTTCGCCTGTCTGCTCCAATGGGACAACATCTACTATCAAGAGCCTACCGAAGAATATATATCTCCTAAGACCACCGTGCGGGTAGGCCTCGTACAATGGCAAATGCGTAGTTACAAAACGCTCGACGATCTTTTCGAGCAAGTGGAATTTTTCGTCGATTCCGTAAGCGGCTATCAAAGCGACTTCGTCCTCTTTCCAGAGTATTTCAACGCCCCGCTCATGGCTCGGTTCAACGATGCGAGCGAGTCTCAGGCTATCAGAGGATTAGCTCGATATACCGACGAAATACGAGAACGTTTCATCAATCTTGCAATTCGGTACAATATCAACATCATTACAGGAAGTATGCCGCTGATTAAAGAAGACGGACTGCTCTACAACGTAGGTTTCTTATGCCGTCGAGACGGTACTTACGAAATGTATGAAAAACTACATGTCACCCCCGACGAAATGAAATGCTGGGGATTGAGCGGCGGCAAAGCCATTCGGACTTTCGAGACCGACTGCGCCAAAATCGGAGTCTTGATTTGTTACGATGTCGAGTTCCCCGAACTCTCCCGAATCATGGCCAGCGAAGGTATGCAAATATTGTTCGTTCCGTTCCTCACCGATACCCAAAACGCCTATTCCCGTGTAAGAGTCTGCGCACATGCCCGTGCCATCGAGAACGAATGCTTCGTAGTCATAGCCGGTAGCGTAGGCAACCTGCCCAAAGTACACAACATGGATATTCAATATGCCCAGTCGGGAGTTTTTACTCCCTGTGATTTCGCATTCCCGACAGACGGACGCAGAGCCGAGGCTACCCCGAACACCGAAATGATTCTTATATCGGACGTCGATTTGGATCTTTTGAACGAATTGCATACCTACGGTAGCGTGCGCAACCTCAAAGATCGCCGCAACGATCTCTATGAAGTGAGAATGAAGAAATAACAGAAACGAAAACGGTCTCTTGAATGTTCAAGAGACCGTTTTCATCGAGCGGCAAACGAGACTCGAACTCGCGACCCTCAGCTTGGGAAGCTGATGCTCTACCAACTGAGCTACTACCGCAGTTTTTCATTTCTTATTACGGGGACAAATGTAGAAGTTTTTTTTCTACTTTACAAATTATTGCCGTATTTTTACCACATAGAAAAATCATAAAAACAATATGGTAAAAATTGGTTTGTTGTCCGATACCCATGCTTGGTGGGACGACCGTTACGAAAAATATTTTGCCGAATGTGACGAAATCTGGCATGCCGGAGATATAGGCTCAGTCCAAGTCGCCGACCGGTTCGAAGCCTTGAAACCATTTCGGGCGGTATACGGGAACATCGACGGTCAAGAGTTACGGATTCGCTATCCTCAGCACCAACGTTTCAGCATCGAAAATACCGATATATGGATAACACACATAGGGGGCTATCCGGGCCGATATGCACGCGAAGTGACCCCGGAAATATACATACACCCTCCCCAATTATTCATATCGGGTCACTCGCATATCTTGAAAGTTCTTTATGACAAAACCCTACACTGTCTGCACATCAATCCGGGAGCCGCAGGAATGTACGGATTCCACAAAAAACGTACATTGGTACGCTTCGCCATCGATAAGGGAGAATTTAAGGATTTGGAAGTTATCGAACTGGCTGATAATCGATAAGTACAAAAATCAAATATTCAACTCCTGACGAACGGTTTCGATAAATTCCCAAAATACCGAAGCGAAAGGTTCGATAATAGAGCGTTTCGGTTCACCCGATGGAATGAGCGCATGCAATCCACCCTTGAAACAACGCACATCTATGCGGGTTCCCATCTCTATGGGCTCTCCGTCGAGGTGTATCGCACCGGGCTTTTCCCTCTTAATCGTGAGCGATTCGGTCGTGAAGCTCTTGATATTGGAGTCTTGATCGATATGTTTGGTAAATAGCAAAAGAGCCAATGCAGCCGTATCGAACGGGGTAAAGGGCATAAGCACCGTGACATCGATTTTCCCGTCCTGCATGCTGGCATGAGGGGCTATATAAGCATTATTACCATATTGCGAGGCATTGCCGCAGGCAATCAAGAAAGCCTTTTCGGTCACCGTCCCGTCAGGCATTTCGATTTGATAAGTTTCCGATTTATATTTGAGATACTCCGTAAGAGCCTTAGCCACATACGACAATTTTCCTCGGCGTTTTCCTTGCGCGAATTTCAAGCTCACCAATGCATCGAAGCCGACCCCGCAAGTGCAGAAAAAAGGGCGATCGTTTGCCGTACAATAATCCAAATCCACGATCTGCCCGTCGTTGATAATTTCGAGAGCTTTTCGCACGTCCATCGATATACCCAAATGGCGGGCAAGCCCATTGCCCGAACCTACCGGAACGATAGCCAATGCCGTGGAAGTATCGATAAGCTCCCGGGCTATTTCGTTGCAAGTTCCGTCTCCGCCTACGGACAGCACGATGTCCACACGTTCGTCCACGGCCCGGCGAGTCAATTCGGCTCCATGCCCCGCATACTGTGTAAAAACACATTCCACCCGATATTTCGAAGGGTCTATTACCTCCCTTATCAGAGCAGGGATTTCTTCCTTATCTTTTGTTCCCGATATAGGATTTATAATAGCTAAGAGTCTTTTCGGTGCAGACATAGAATTTTCTGTTTTCGAAAAAGCATAGGCAAAACCCGTACATGGAATGAATACAAGACATTCGAACAATCCCGATTCATTAAAACTTAACGGCCCGATTGCCATAGCGGGTGACAAAGGTACGAATTTTTCCCAAACTTTTACAAACCTATAACACGCTTCCGACTTTACGTTATAAACTAAATGATAAAATGGCCAACAAAAAACTCGTATTTCTCAAACAACTTAGTACCTTTGTAGAAGATAGGAGTCTTTGGGTAGAACCAAATCGGAAATACGATTTCCGTTTGTCTCCGAACCCTCCTTTCACTATATTTGTAGAATATAGGCTGCGGTTCGACATAGTCAAGTTGGAAATAAAATTTCCTATTGACTTTGCACTAACCTTTCACTATATTTGTTGTTTATAATATAAAGCGAACATTAACTAAAAAAGATATATTCCATGAATGCTTTTCAAAACCCATTAATACGTATTATAGCCTCTATCGCCGTAGGCTTGTTACTCATTTTATATCCGAATGCCGCTCTGCCTACGATTCTTTTAATCATCGGTATTCTCATCGGATTACCCAGTCTATACGCTCTACTCATTTATCTATTGAGCGAGGATAGAAATAAGTTACCCTTCCCCGTTTTATCCTTAGTGATGTTGCTGTTCGGTTGTACGCTTATGCTGTTTCCCGGCTGGTATATAGGCATTACGGTATATGTTTTGGGTGGAGCGCTGGTATTGATAGGAGTTTATCAAATACTCTATCTGCTGACACTTAAAAAGAATCTGAGGAGCAAAGCGGGTTGGCTCTCCTATCTGTTACCGGCTATCGTTCTGCTCATCGGCATAGAAATTTTGGTCAATCCGTTCTCGGCGACCGAGAGGGTTATGGTGATTACTTTCGGAGCGGCAACACTTCTTTACGGTATCACTGACCTGATTTACTATATCCGGTTGAAATAAATTCCGTAAAAATTATTGCTCAAAAATCTATGGAAAGCCTCAGATTTATCTGACGGCAAGTAAGGTAATTGGGCACGGCATATTGCGCATTGGTAATATCCGTCACCCAATAGTACGAGTTCACATTACTTATATCGAACAGGTTAAAGACATCTATTCCTATCCACACGCTTTTCAAATGACGTAAAACGCCTTTCTGCAAAAGTTTATCTTCGCCTCCGACCAAAATACGGGAAGCTCCTATATCGACACGCTTATATGCCGGAGCGCGGAAATAACCTGCCTGTCGGCCTTTCCGGGGCGAACCCACCGGCAAACCGTCGGCAAAAATAGCCCGTAGACTGAATTTATACTTCGGGAACCGAGGTACATAATCTTGAAAATAAAGCCCCACACTATATCGTTGGTCGGTAGGTCGAGGTAATTTCACGCCATTGATTTCCTCCTGTGTCTTCATCCTGTCTCTTATACACATCTGACGCTGCCGACGATA
>ERZ1026986.581-NODE-581-length-13201-cov-19.724935_pt1 | contig 13201 bp, 9 predicted proteins | sample MGYA00519455_ERZ1026986 | MGnify/ENA primary metagenome ERZ1026986 (study PRJEB26926, sample SAMN06164548) | human gut metagenome | biome: ENVO:00009003; feature: ENVO:2100002; material: ENVO:00002003 | host: Homo sapiens | place: USA | collected 2012 ...
ACCATGAACAATTTTTTAAAAACCGCAGATGATTACTATAACAGAACGATAGCGGCAAGCTTTGCCAGATTGATAAGGTACGTGGCAGCCTTTATGTCATTTACATTGCCGGGGCTTTATCTGGCGGTCACAAATTTTCATACACAGATACTGCCGACACCACTCATACTGGCGTTTTATGAAGCAAGACTCGGCTGCCCATTTCCACAGCTCATAGAGGTGCTCATGATGGAGCTGTCCTTTGAACTGCTTCGCGAAGCCGGCATAAGACTTCCCGGAGCCATGGGAAATACGATAGGCATAGTCGGAGGCCTCATAATCGGACAGGCAGCAGTGGATGCAAATTTAGTGAGCCCTATAGTGGTCATCCTGGTTGCATTCACCGCACTCTGTTCGTTTGCCATACCGAGCGAGGAGTTTGCATTTTCATTTAGGATACTCAAATTCGCTGTAATAATGATGTCGGCATGGCTTGGATATTTTGGATTTTTAATAAGTCTGATGGTGATACTTTTGCATCTCGCAAAGCTCAAAAGCTGTGGTTACCCATACATGATGCCATTTGTGGGCAGCGAGCTGACAGGTGGCGAGGATGAAAAGGACAGTATTATACGATTTCCGCTTCGCAGACTATGGAGGCGGCCTGTATTTGCAAGGGAAAAGGAGTGCAGAAAGCTGAAAGGAAATAAGGATGACTAAAAATATGAGCACAAGCTACACATTTGCACAAAACGAAAGCATATCGCCCCACCAGCTATACAGGCTATACGTCTTTAACCTGCTTGGAGTCGGCACACTGGTGCTTCCAAACAATCTGGCGAAGCTTGGAAAGTATGCTTTTATCTCAATCGCACTCGGAGTTTTCATGGCATGGCTATTTATGTGGATAGTAAGCGAGGTACGAGAACAGAAAAAAAGTATATATGACAGAAGCTTTGGTAAAACAGCACATGCAAAAATGTTAATTTATGATTTAATTATTGCAATATACGAGCTGTCACAGGCTGCATTTCTTGCATGGATATTTGTAAAGCTGATACGTGACAGCCTTATACCGGATGAGTCATTTACAGTTGTACTCCTTGTGATAATGGCGGTATGCGCTTATGCGCTAAGTGGCGGAGTGGAGTGCCGGGCCAGGGTATACGAGGTAGTATTTTTCTTTGTGCTGATACCGCTTGCTGCTATGCTTTTGTTTGCGCTATCGGATATGAGATTAGACTATCTGATGATTAAGGACAGAGTCGGTGTGGACTTTGGCATAGCGGATATATTTGCGGGCGCATACTATGTGTTTGCAGCATCCATTTCCGTGTTCAATATACTGTTTGTAAGGGAGCGCACTGCCTCACAGATACGAGGGAGTGTGAGTAAAGCAATATTCACATATGCAGGCATTCTTTTTTTATTGTATGCAGTATTGCTTGGAAACTTTGGAAAATATTCACTGTCGGAAATAGAGTTTCCGGCTGTCGTACTGATGAGTGATGTGCAGATAAAGGGAAGCTTCTTTAAGAGGGCAGATGCACTGATGCTGTCGGTGTGGTTTTTCACGCTGTTTTCAGTACTCAATATGAGCCTTTATTATGCGGTTTTAAGATGTGAGAATTTTGCTGAAAATACGGGGAAAATTATATTTACATTTAATAAAAACCGGCATTCTTGTAGCAATAAGCAATTTGGCTCTGACAGACAGAAAAGCCATGACAAGGAAAAGAGCACTATGAGAAGCTGGTGCATCATTTTTGTCATAGCAGTCACAGTGACCTTAGCATATATTTTTGAAAGTGGAGGTGAAATCGTGAAAAAATATCTTGGATTTTTATTGTGCATAGCGATACCGGTCATAGTAGTGCTGACGATAGGTCTCATGCTCACCGGCTGCAGTGCAGTGGAACTTGAGGAGCGCTGTTTTCCGACACTTGCGGCGGTCGATATTGTAGATGTAGATACTGATGAAATAACCGATAAAGAAGTAACTGATAACAAAGCATATGTTAGCCACAGAGATGTTTCGACAAATGAAAATAGCGGATATATAGAGTTCTACTATAACATGGACAAATCATACGAACCGGAATATGCATATGATATCAAAACAGCCGTGGACAGCTTCGAGGATCGGCTGTCACAGAAAGCCGATACCAATCATTTGAAGGTGATTTTAATAGGAAAAACACTTAGAAATGATAAAGCAGCTTATGCAAGCTTCATGGAATACTGCAAGACATCCAAAAAATTTCCGAGAAACACATATGTGTGCATAGCAGATGATATAAACGATATCTTTGATAACATGGGTGATTATTATGAGCAGAAAATGAATAAGGAGAATCATGAGGATGGGGAACCGATAATTACACTTGGCACCTTATTGGATGACTATACGAATGAAATTCATGGAGCATGGTAAAAATTTCAAAAAGGATGAATAATTTTTTCAAATAAGGCAATACTTGTTTACATGAGAAAGAAAATAATAATAACAACCATAGCAATAATATCCCTTACGGCAGCGATAGCTGCAAAAAATCATACACCTGCCGCAAACACCAATAGTATAGCGTGTACAGCCGACATGCAAAAATCCATCGCCGGCAAAATCCTGCGTTTCCACGTGCTGGCAAACAGCGACAGCGAAGCAGACCAGAATGTGAAAAAGCAGGTGCGCGATGCAGTAGGGGCTTACATAGAGCCATATCTGCTGGAGTGCGAAAATATCGAAGAAACCAGAGCCACCGTAAATGACCATATGGACGAAATAATAGCGGTATCAAAGGAGACGCTTGCAGCAAACGGTTTTACATATGGCGCATCGGCAGAGCTTACACACACCGATTTCCCGGAAAAGACGTATGGGGACTATACATTTCCTGAGGGAAATTACGAGGCGCTTGAAATAACACTGGGCGATGGAGCCGGTCATAACTGGTGGTGCGTGCTGTATCCAAACATGTGCTTTAGGGGCAGTGTGTACGAGGTGGTGGAGGACGAAGCAAAGGAAAATCTTAAGGAGGTACTCACTCCGGACGAGTATGAGAGCATATTTGACAGTGGAAAATATGAAATAAAACTAAAAATCCTTGATATTTTCAGATAAAACAGTTAGTATATTCATGCTGAAAAAATATATTAAAAGAAAATATGTGATGAGAAATTATTTAAGCGTGAATTAATTTAGATATGCAAGAGGATAAGGAGAAAGAAATGACAAAGGATGTAGTAGTATCATTAAAGGGCCTGCAGCTCGCACCGGACCAGCAGTCGGATGCGGTAGAGGTGATTGCCCCGGGAGAGTATTATATAAGAAATAACAAGCACTATGTGCTTTTTGAGGAGATAATGGAGGGTGAGACCCAGACACTCAAAAATATGCTTAAATTCAATGACAATTATCTTGAGTTCACCCGCAAGGGACCTATGAGTGTACATATGATATTTGAGAAGGGAAAGAAAAACCTGACATATTATTATACACCGTTTGGAAGTATCCAGATAGGTATTGATGCCACAAGCATAGAGGTAAAGGAGACTGAGGACGAGATAAGGGCAGAGGTAAAGTATGCACTTGATGTCAACTATGAATTTGTAGGCGACTGTCACATCAATATAGCTGTGAAGAAAAAAGGAGCAGCAGTCAAAATTGCATAAAAGTCTGCCAAGCCTATGGGGTAAAAAATATATAAAGCATATATGGATAGAGCATATAAAAAACAGAGCATGTGAGGATGAAAGCCATCCCACATGCTCTGTTTATGTACATGAAAATTAAATCATGATATTATTTCTGCTTGGCCTTTTTGGCAGCCGCTTTAGCAGCTTTTCTTTCAGCCTTTGCAGCCTCCTCAGCCTTGAGCTGTTCGTTGGCCTTGCTGTAGTTTTCTGCCATTCTTGCACGGAAGCCTTTTTTCTTCTTAGGCTTCTCAAGAGGTCCTCTGATACCGCGGACAGCTGTGATGTAGATACCGCTGACAGAAGCCTTAACCTCTTTCTTTAAAGGAATCTCATCAAAGATCTGCTCGTCTGCGATAAGAGTCATGACTCTTGGTCCGACCTTGGCCTTGACTACAGGCAGCTTTGAGCGGCGCATAAGCTTTGGTGTCTGCTCAATAATCTGCTGTGGGAGACCGGCATCCTTTAGCTTCATACGCTTTTTGTCAATGATTAGCATATTGACAGTCTGTGATGCTGCAGCTATCTGCTCGTCCTGCTCTTCCTTTCTTTTTTGTGCTTTTTTACCGAGGATTGTTAATACTATAAATGCTACCACAAGCACTACTGCGATAACAATAAGTACGATTAATGCTGGATTCAAAACGTATCCCTCCTAAAAATTTGCTTATTTAAATTAATTTTATCAAATATGCTAAAAAAAATCAATCTTTATTGCAAGAATAGGTAAAACCGTAATATAATAGAACTATATTTTGGGAAAAGTCTTTAGAAGATGCAAAGGGGTACTTATTAATGAAGAAAATTGCTCTTCTGGCTGATGGCTGGAGAAGATATGTAATATATTCGTGGGTTGAGGGTATCATGGAAGGCTCTAAAGAGCTGGGACTGGATGTGTGCCTGTATTTTTACAACACCAACGGAACCTGGAGTCAGGATTCAAAGTTTAACAAAGGCGAGTATGCGCTGAACGATTTGCCTGATTTAAACAGCTTCGACGGAGTGGTATTTGACTGCACCAATACGATCAACCAGGATGAGATACATTATATGGTCAGAAAGCTTCAGTCGGTAAATGTGCCGGTAGTGAGTATCGGGTATAAGGTTGATGGGTTTTACTATGTAGGCAACGATAATAAGAGGCTGTTTCGCAAGGTAATGGATCATATGTACTATGCGCATGGCTGCAAAAGCTTTGTGTTTGCAGGTGGTCCGCCGTATCATTATGAGAACAGAATGCGTTTTGAGGCCTTCAAGGAGGCTTTAAGTGATTATGGCATACCACTTACAGCTGATATGTACATGTTTGGTGATTTTGATTATCAGACAGGCGTCAGGTATATGAGTGATTGGCACGAGAGCAAAAAAACGTTACCGGATGTGTTTTTATGTGCAAATGACAATATAGCAGCAGGACTGTGTGCGACAGCAGAGGTTCTTGGATACAAGGTACCACAGGATTTTAAGGTCACAGGCTTTGACAATCTGGATAAGGCTGCGTATTTTAACCCACAGATTACAACAGTGGATAACAACAGGGGCAATATAGGCAGAAATGCTCTTGAGATATTTAAGGCGCTTTGGAATGGCACGGGCGATGCTTCTGATAAATACCTTGATTCTGAGTTTATCCCGGCTGAGAGCTGCGGATGCCCTAATACCGGCAGAGTGGATTATCGTAATTACATAAAGAATATTATCAAAGGCTCCGTTGCAAGAGAGCAGGAGGAGGATGCAGTAATGATCCTCCAGAAAGAGCTCGAGGAGTGCAATGAATACTATGATTTGTTTGAGAGATACTCTGACTATATACAGAGCATGAAGTGTGACGGAGTGTATGTGGTCGGTGTTTCTGATCTGGCAGCTGCAAGGAACAATGCACACTTTAGGAAGCATGGCTATGATATTGACGACGAGGTTGTACTCTATGCGGATGACAAGGACAATGGAAAGCTTGAGTTTAAGAGTGTAAATGACCTTATGCAGTACATGCAGAGTGTAGATAAAAACACCTGCTATATGTATTGCTCGCTGCATTTCAGGGACGAGATAGTGGGCTATGTAATACTCAGGAATCCTGAGTTTTTGTACGACCATCCTGAGCAGTTTGATATACAGTCTGCCCTGCTCAAGAGGCTTGAGAATCTTTTTAAGCAAAAGGTACTTGAGAATACAAATAATGAGCTTAAGAATCTCTACAACCATGATGCGCTCACAGGCCTATACAATCGTGTGGCATGCAATGAGATGGTCATTCCTATGTTTGCTGAGCTTGAAGCTCAAAATGTCGGCTGCACCATAGTATTTCTCGATGTGGATGATTTCAAGGACATAAATGATACATACGGACACCAGTACGGTGACGAGCTTTTAAAGACTGTGGCGAGGGTGCTTGATGAGCAAAAGCCTGAAGGAAGTATGGTATATAGATTCGGTGGAGATGAATTTATTGTGTTTATCCCCGGGGACAGACATGACACTGCTGAGAAGTATATAAAGCGCGTGTATGATATCATGGAGCAGCACAGCCTGTTTATCAGTCACGGCATCATATATACGAAGCCGGGCAGTGGTAAGAGCTTTGACGATTATCTCGTAAGTGCTGACACAAAGATGTATCAGCTTAAGCAGCAGCACAAGCAGAAAAAGGATAGCAATTTCTTAAAGGGAGTGGATATTTCATCCGTTCCTATGATGGTTGACAATAATATACAAATAATGGATAGGGAAGGTCATGTGTGCAGGGTATTTGATTTTTTAAAGCTGAATAATGTAAATTCAGTCCGTCTGCGCATATGGAATGAGCCTGATAAGGTGCCGGAGTCTAAGGGGTATTGCAGTCTTACATATGTTCTCGAGATGGCTCATGTCATTAAAAAATACAAAATGCATTTTCTGCTTGATTTTCATTATTCGGATTACTGGGCAGATCCGGGACAGCAGAATAAGCCTGATGCGTGGAAGAATTTAAGCTTTGATGAGCTGAAGGAGGCAGTGCACAAGTACACATATGATGTGCTATACAGATTAAAAATCATGGATTGTGCGCCGGATATGGTTCAGATTGGCAATGAAATAAGGAGTGGTATGCTGTTTCCGGATGGTGCAGTGCCACAGTACAGGCAGCTTGCTGCGCTTGTAAATGAGGGAATCAGAGCTGTCAGGGAACTGCTCCCGGAGACAAAGGTCATGATTCATCTGGATCAGGGAGGCAGATATAACTGTATTATGCCTTGGCTTGATTCTATGTTTAATGCGGGCATGCTGCCGATTGACGCGATTGGCCTTTCCTTTTATTCGTTTTGGCATGGTACCTTCATGGATTTGAAGGATACTATGAGCAGGCTCATAAAATTATATAATCTGCCGGTTTATATTGTGGAGACAGCTCATCCGTGGAGGCATTGCAAGGGAGATCATATCTCGAAGGAACTCATGGAGACTGCAGGCCTTGATGCAGGCAGTGCAGAGCAGAAGAAGTCTCTTGAAATAATCATGCAGATAGCAGCAGAGGTGTCAAAGGATACCGGAAAGACCGGTGTATACTACTGGGAGCCTGTCGGTGTGCCTGGTAAAGGCATGGGAACCTGGTTTGAGAATATGGGTATGTTTGACGAGCATGGCAGGGCTTTGCCGGGCTGGGATGCAATCAGGGACTTTGATCCGAAAAATCCTCCGATTAAAGAGCTTGATAAGTATATTGAATCACTTTATGAGTATGAAGAAACACCGGAGGTGGAGGATTTCATGAAGCTTCTTATGATTCATGGAAATCTAATCTCAAATCCTGAATTTAAGGATGGATTTAATAATTGGCAGATTGAGACAAACCTCGAAGAAGGACAGTATACACTGGGTAAGGATGGAGTGTTTATCTCTTCAGATGCCAATTTTGACTATTCGATAAGCCAGACGGTGGATATTGAATATACCGGTGAGTATATAGCAGCGGTTGACTATAGAGGAACCAATACAACAGGTGTCGAGGTTAAGCTGTTTATGGATGTGGAGGATGAAAGCGGCGTTCATACATATACAAGCGACATTTTCCCGGCTGATGTCAGGTTTGTGACACATCTGCTTAAGCCGGTAAGGCTGCAAAAGAATGCCAGGGTGACAGTAGGGCTTAGGATGCATACTCCTCCGGTGTTTGCAAAGATAAAGAAATTTTCACTCGTTGTAATTTAACCTGATATGTGATATTGTAGACAGGTATAGTGTTTTGCGGATGCGTTTTTGCAGTGGCAGGGCATTGTACATATAAATAACATGACTTACAGATTTCAGGAGGATTCCAATGAGTGAGAAAAAGAATACAGGTAAGAAGGCAGTCATAGCAGTGATTGTGATTGCACTTATCGTGGTAATTATTGCGCTTGTTGCTGTGATAAGCGGCAAGAGCAAAAAGGGTGGCTCAAAGAGCGCAACAGAGGCAGGCAGCGAGACGATGCGAAGCGGACAGTTTGACATAGACTACGCAAAGCAGGTTACAAAGCTTGCAGACTATTCAGGTGTTGCAATTACAGTCTCAAACGATTATGAGATAAACGATACAGCAAAGCAGACATATCTGACCAATGTGCTTCAGTCATATGGTGCAGATGCGTACAAGCAGGTTACAGATCGTGATACAGTTGCAGATGGCGATTATGTCAAGGTTGATTACACAGGATATAAGGATGGCAAAGCATTTGATGGTGGCTCAGCTACAGATGTGATGCTTGATGTGACAAACAACAGCCAGGTCGGCGGTTCATCCTTTATTGATGGATTTACAAAGCCTATAATCGGAGCCAAGGTGGGTGACAAGGTTAAGGGTGACGTGACTTTCCCTGAGGATTATGGCAATGACGACTTAAACGGACAGACAGTTACATTTGAGTATACAGTAAAGGGCATTTACTCAGCAGATCCTGTTGCACTTGCTGATATGACAGACGAGCAGGTCAACACAGTGTTTGGAAAGGCCGGAGTGACAACTAATGCCCAGCTTACCACACAGATTGAGAAAGATTTGAAGCAGCAGCTCTACAGCGCTGAGGTGGACAAGATAAAGAGCTACATGATTGAAAACAGCACAGTCGAGATTCCTGATGAGTATCTACAGGCCAGACTCAATGAGTATATTGCTTCATTTACCAAAGAAAATGTCAAGGATGGACAGACACTTAAGAAATATTTAAAGTCCAACTACAACATGACAGTGGATCAGGCCACAGAGAAGTGGAAGGAGAATCTGACAGACCAGATAAAGACAGAGTTCATCTTTGGACTTATCGCTGAGAAGGAAAATATCAAGATGGATGATGATGCCTTCAACAGCTATGTGGATTACATCGTATCAGCCAGCAATGGTCAGTTCAGCAAGGCTTCTGAGGTATACAAGTATTTTGGAAGCGGACACAAGGATGAGGGAAAGACATACCTTAAGAACCAGTACCTTGTAAACAAGGCTATTGATACAGTCACAGAGAAAGCAAATGTGACATTTGAGGATGGCAGTGCAGCGCCGGATACTTCAAGTGGCAGCGCGGATGCCGAATAATAACGATAAATATGCTGCCTGTGGTGATGCGCAGGCAGCTTAAATGGAGGATTAGATAATGGAACTTACAAACATACGCGAGATTTTCCGCAACAAGGACAAATTCGCTGACAAAGAGGTGACTATCGGAGGATGGGTCAGAAGCAATCGTAATTCAAAGAATTTTGGATTTATCGTGGTAAACGACGGTACATTTTTTGAGCCAATCCAGGTTGTATACGGAAATGGCTTAGACAACTATGATGAGGTTGGCAAGATCAATGTCGGAGCTGCAATTATCGTAAGAGGTACACTTGTGCTTACTCCGGATGCAAAGCAGCCATTTGAGATTCAGGCAGCAGAGGTGACTGTTGAGGGTGCATCCACACCGGATTATCCTTTGCAGAAGAAGAGACATACATTTGAGTATCTTCGTACAATCTCACACTTAAGACCTCGTACCAATACTTTTGAGGCAGTTTTCAGAGTGCGCTCACTCTGCGCATATGCTATTCACAAATTCTTCCAGGAGAGGGATTTTGTGTACGTGCACACACCGCTTATCACAGGAAGTGACTGTGAGGGTGCAGGAGAGATGTTCCAGGTGACCACACTTGATTTGAACAATCTCCCTATGACAGAGGATGGAAAGGTGGATTTCTCAAAGGATTTCTTTAATAAGCCTACCAACCTCACTGTTTCAGGACAGTTAAACGGCGAGACATATGCTATGGCATTCAAGAATATCTACACCTTCGGACCTACCTTCCGTGCGGAGAATTCAAACACCACACGTCATGCGGCAGAGTTCTGGATGATTGAGCCTGAGATTGCTTTTGCAGACCTTGAGGATGATATGATGCTTGCAGAGAGCATGCTCAAGTATGTTATCAACTATGTGCTTGAAAATGCACCTGAGGAGATGGCATTTTTCAACAATTTCGTGGACAAGGGACTGCTTGACAGATTAAGAAATGTTGTGGAAAATGATTTTGCCCGTGTGACATATACAGAGGCTATCGACATCCTTTCAAAGCACAATGACAAGTTTGATTACAAGGTATCATGGGGCTGTGATTTACAGACAGAGCATGAGAGATACCTTACAGAGCAGATTTACAAGCGCCCTGTATTTGTCACAGATTATCCGAAGGAGATAAAGGCCTTCTACATGAAGCTGAATGACGACGGAAAGACCGTTGCAGCAGTTGACTGTCTCGTGCCGGGAATCGGAGAAATCATCGGTGGAAGCCAGAGAGAGGATGACTACGATAAGCTTCTTGCCAGAATAAATGAGCTTGGACTTTCAGAGGATGACTACAAGTTCTACCTTGACTTAAGAAAATACGGCTCTGCAAGACACGCGGGCTTTGGATTGGGCTTTGAGAGATGCGTAATGTATCTTACAGGCATGGGCAATATCCGTGACGTTATCCCATTCCCTAGAACAGTTAATAACTGTGAGCTGTAATCACGAATGAATTTCATACATGAATAATTACCGCCCTTTGCACATATATATGATGTGTGGAGGGCGTTTTTATGTGGAGAAAAATCAAAGGTCCTGTAATAACAATATGTATCATGCATCTTACGGCGCTTTTGTGCCTTATCATACTTTCTATAGTACAGTGCTTTGTCGACATGGCGGAGTGGATAAAGTTTGCACTTGCCATGGCGGTCAATATAGTGGTGGGGCTTGTGTGCGGATTTTTGCTCAAATGCTGCTTTCACCGCAGACGTTTTATCAGGGTGACGGTCGTAGCATACTGGATAACGTATGTGATAGCAACAGTGGTCATAGATATAGGTGAATCAAAAAATATATTCGAGCTTTTGATAATACTCCTTCTGGTAATGTTTTCAGCGCTTGTTTTTCGCTAAAAAAGGACTTTTCATATTGATAATGCTGTGATATAATGTTGAAAGCAAATATGATGTGTCAATCAGACATCGTTAAATGAAAAGGAGATAAAAATGAAACACGTAAAGACATTAAATACAAGAAAATTACAGAACACAGTTAAAAAGGGCGGATGTGGCGAGTGCCAGACATCATGCCAGTCAGCTTGCAAGACATCTTGTACAGTTGGAAACCAGACTTGTGAGCAGTACAAATAGTCATAGGTGAAGCGGATTTAAAGAGTGTGCGCTGATAGGTGCACACTCTTTTCGCAGTGTAATTTTAAAATGTGTATAGAAAGAGAGGAATATTGTAGTGGTTCATCAGTACAGGAACAACGGCTATAATATTGTCTTAGATGTCAACAGTGGCGCAATCCATGTGGTGGATGATGTCACATATGACGTTATTGAGCTGTTTGAGGACAACTCAGCTAAGGAGATTATTGAAAAGCTTGTGGACAGGTATCCACAGACGGAGATAGAAGAAGCAATACAGGAAGTAAATGAGCTTAAGGATAATGAAGAGCTCTTCACAGAAGATACATACAAAGAGCGTATCATAGATTTCAAGAAGCGCCAGACAGTTGTAAAGGCACTTTGCCTTCACATCGCGCACGACTGCAACCTTGCCTGCAGATATTGTTTTGCAGAGGAGGGCGAGTATCACGGCAGACGAGCTCTCATGAGCTACGAGACAGGAAAACAGGCACTTGATTTCCTGATTGCCAATTCAGGCAGCAGAAGAAACTTAGAGGTAGACTTCTTTGGAGGAGAGCCTCTTATGAACTGGGATGTGGTGAAGCAGCTTGTGGCATATGGAAGAGAGCAGGAGAAGCTTCATGACAAGCATTTCAGGTTCACACTCACTACAAACGGTGTGCTCTTAAATGACGAGATTATGGAGTTCGCCAACAAAGAGATGGACAATGTAGTTCTTAGTATCGACGGACGCAAGGAGGTTCATGACCGCATGAGACCTTTCAGAAAGGGTGCCGGCAGTTATGACCTTATTGTTCCGAAATTCCAGAAGTTTGCGGAGAGCAGACATCAGGACAAGTACTATGTGAGAGGTACATACACACATTTCAATACTGATTTTTCAAAGGATGTGCTTCATCTGGCTGATTTAGGCTTCAAGCAGATTTCGGTTGAGCCTGTGGTGGCACAGCCTACAGATGAGTATGCACTTAAGGAATCTGATTTACCTGTGCTCTTTGATGAGTACGACAGACTTGCAGCAGAGATGGTAAAGAGAAACAAGGCAGGAAACGGCTTCAATTTCTTCCATTTTATGATAGATTTAGAGGGAGGACCTTGTGTATATAAGCGTCTTTCCGGCTGTGGCTCAGGAACAGAGTATCTGGCAGTGACTCCATGGGGAGATTTATATCCATGCCACCAGTTTGTGGGCAATGAGGACTTCCTTATGGGTAATGTCTGGGATGGCATCAAGGCCATTGACATCCAGGATGAGTTTAAGTGCTGTAATGTTTATGCCAAGGAAAAATGTCGCAACTGTTTTGCCAGATTCTATTGCAGCGGTGGCTGTGCCGCCAACTCATACAACTTCCACGGCACAATCACTGATGCCTATGATTTAGGCTGCGAGCTGCAGAAGAAGCGTATAGAGTGCGCTATCATGATTAAGGCAGCAGAGGCTGATATGGCAGATGATGCACAATAATTTGAATTTGTCACGGGAAACGGATAGCGGTATTTGTGACCCGTGTGCGAATATATTTGCCATCTGTATACCTATATGGATGGTAGCAAAATGACAGGAAGGTATAAGAAAATGAAAAAAGGAAAGAGTTGGGTGATTATCCTTGTGGCAGTCATTTGTATCGGCTTGCTGGGCTGGTATTCCACTGCAGTAATCACCGACACAAAGCAAAAGCAGGAGGCAACTGCTAATGGTGAGAGCACCAAGGATAAGGATTATCAGAATATCAAGCTTGGTCTCGACCTCTCAGGTGGTGTTTCAATCACCTACCATATCAAGGACAAGAATCCTTCAGACAAGGATGTAAATGATACTATCGCAAAGCTCGAGGAGCGTGCAGAGAGCTACACAACAGAGTACTCTGTATACAAGAGCGG
>ERZ1026986.586-NODE-586-length-13166-cov-22.246282_pt1 | contig 13166 bp, 9 predicted proteins | sample MGYA00519455_ERZ1026986 | MGnify/ENA primary metagenome ERZ1026986 (study PRJEB26926, sample SAMN06164548) | human gut metagenome | biome: ENVO:00009003; feature: ENVO:2100002; material: ENVO:00002003 | host: Homo sapiens | place: USA | collected 2012 ...
ATTTCCTTATCATGTTCGTCTATTTTAGCAACTTGTTCGCGAGTTAATATTTTCTCATATTTCTCTTTATCTAAATCTCCTAATATTTCTTCTGGAAAAGGTATTGCAAGCTGAGTTTCTGTATCATTAGGTCTTTTAGCCAAAACATAAATATTCCCTATAAAATGTTTAAACATTCGCCCTGCTCTTCCAATAAGATTTTTATATGCAAAATTACTAAATTGCAAACCTCTTCCAGAGGTCATCCATACAATAACATTTTCTGCAGATGTGTTAACACCTTCGATTATTGAGGATGTTGATATTAGACGATTCAAACCTTCATTTTCCTCAAACAATTTAATCTGAATTTGACTTAATGAACGATGTAATGAACCATTATGCACACCGACTCCTCGTTTAGCTAATAAAGTAAGATTCCAATTATAATCGTAATTCTTTCCCAACCAATCAGAAAAGTCATTTAACAATACTGAATCAATTTTAGGAGAGGTTTCTAGTATTAAATTTGATAAAGATGTTATATTAGAGAAAGATCCAGCATATATTAAAGTCTTACCTTTCAATGTTCTATTTAGATTTAAGAAATATTCTCCTTTTTTTTGAGTATCAGTACCTATTTGAGGATAATAATCTGTAACTTTAAGAAAAACAGTATTAAAGTCCATTTTCATGAACTCCATATCTTTAGTAAACTGATTATCCTCTATTTTAGTTATATTAGGAGCTAAATAATATTTTTGCTTTGCAATTTGACCTAGCTTTATAATGGTCTTTATCAATGATGCAGATCTTTCTTTTTCAAAATCTTTACTTGATTTGTAAAATTCATCAACAATCAATATGTCTAACGAATCAATCTTATTTACATAACATAGTGCTCGTTCTTGTGGAAATATAAAAATATTTCTTTCTGCTAATGGAATATCGGTTGTAGTTATTATATTATATTCATTTGCAAATTTCTTATATATTCGTCTACGCGTTTCATCAGTTAATGCTATTGTTGGGACAATTATTGCTACATTTCTAGGCTTCCGCAATTTAATAAAAGCATCAATAACAAAACTTTTACCAAAGCTAGTAGGTGCACTTACAGCAATATTCTTACCTGCTAACAAAGAACTTAAAAGTCTAAACTGTTCTCTATGCAAAACTTTTTCTTCGTTCAAACCGATGTCTGCCTTAAATAGATTGTAAACAAATGCATCTTCCCATTCAGAAGAATTAACATCCATATAAGGATACAATCCAACTTCTCTAATTAGAGAATTCAACAGAGGGAAGTATTGAATATTATTTCTACCAACATAATCTAATAGTTGAATTAACAAATCTCTTGCCTTAGGCTCATCTCCATCTATTAGATAATCATTTATTTCTGAACACTTATAAAACAAATCTTCATTCATAACTATTATTAAAGTCTAAAAATATTAGCACGATTCGTAAACATCTCAACAATTTTAGATTTCTTTGGAACAGGAAAAATCATTAAATGAAATTTGATTTCAGAATACATATACACATCTGTAGCGCATTTTTCAATTTGTTTCTTAAAATAAGAATTAACCCGATCAATATAAAAATCCCGCATAGATTTTATATAGCTTTCTTCGAGTCGTGTTGCCTTTGATGTAATGTTGCATTCATGTAATATAAGAATAGGTATATGTAATAAAGGCTTTATTTTGTCAATGGAAATATCTTTATTTAAAAGTTTCTTTATGTCTAAAACTATATTATCGGGTATATCTAATGTAGATAATTCATTAATGCCAATAATAATAGAATTTTCTTTTTTTATTTTGTCAGTAGACAAAGTATTATAAACAGAAGTAACAATTGATGTCAAGCGTGTATCGTCTATAGAATCATAAAATTTTGCTTCTCCTAACCACAATGAAAATTTATCGCCTGGCTCCAATACAATATGGACACTATCTGCGCCCTTTGCATAATCATTCACATTCTGCTTATAGTAAATTTTGGGCACAACAGGAAGCGCGTTATAATAATTACGCATTATAGCATACAACAAAATTTCTGCTATTTCTCCACCGGCGATGTCATTGTCTGTAATTCTAAGATTCTTTGCAGCCCGAACTAACATAGAAGAAGGACGGCTACCTAATGCCATTCGTTCTGCTTGGTTTAGTGCAGTTTGAGCAACATTATCCCAAATATAGTCTAGAAAATCATTAATTCTCCATGCACCATCTTCGAAATCCTGCACCATACATAAGGTATCCTTATTCTCAATCGGAGAGATAGACGTATCTGATAATATATCTGCAAATGGGCAAGATAGCACAATGTGAAACGGCCTATACATACGTACACTATTTTATATATTTATGATTTTGAATATAAAGGTACGGATTATTCCTCATATGTTTTTACTATCAAGACATAAAATAGTATCTTTGCTTAAAAATATTCACAATGATAATCACTATCGTATCTCTTATTGATCAATTTTTAAATATTAATATACCAACATACAAAAATTATCAGTTTTTCTCTTACTTATTTGAATCTAATACTAAAGGAGATATTTTGAGAGTCCAAGTGGCAAGCAAAAAATTCAAGTCTCGTTTGAAAATATTTGACGAGCTAAGCAGGGCTAATAGAAAGTATTTAGCAATAAAAGCTGTATTTGACAGGATACCTGAGGATAGCAAATTTATTGTTGTACCTGGAAAAATTGATGATACTATTTTACTATATCATTTAAGAAATGAAGTAGATAAATTAAATGGCATAGAAGATACGACCTCTAATTTGGATAAAACAATTAGTCAAATAGCATCTTTGTACTACACTCAAAGTTTTAATGGCAATGCTAAACGAAGACAATATATAGGTGAAACAGACAAATCTAATCGAATATGTAGATTTTGTGGTCAACAAGTTCCAATAGTTTCATTTAATAATACAGCTCATGCTATTAGTGAATCCCTTGGGAACAAAAGTATCATCTGTAGAGAAGAATGCGATAATTGTAATGAACGATTCAGTAGAACAATAGAGCCGGACATTGCAAATATGCTTTCATCTCTTTTAACTATTTATTCTATTCACGGGAAAAATGGAATTAGAACAACCGCTGGTAAAAATTTCAAACTATCATTAAATGAAGCAACTAAAAGCGACACTAATGTAGGGACCATAACAATACAACTGCAACAAAAATTTCCTGAGAATATAGAAGATTTTTTTAAAGAGCAGTTATCACTAGATGCTAGCACCCTAAAATACATTCCTCAAAATGTATATAAATGCTTATGTAAATATGTAGTAAGTGTTGTTAATAAACGATACTTAGCAGATTTTAGGAAAACTATTGATTGGATAAATTCGACAACAAGGTATTGTAAGTTGCCAATAGTTGCTATTGGGGATGCCCAGATAAAAATGGAAGCCCCGTATTTGATTGTATCAATACGCAAAACAAACAATTACAATTATCCATATTGTTTTGCCTTATTTGCGATAGCCAACACCATATTTGCATTTATTATACCCTTTACATCAAAGGATAAATATCATTTCACCACACCGAAGAAATACAAAATCTTTCAAGAAATGATTCAATCTTGGTATAATAGGATCAAATGGTCTTTCAATAAATTATCATCATCTCAAAGGACATACACACGAGTAGATTTTACGCTACAAATTCCTCCAGAATGTAAATTAGGGAAAGATTACTTTGTACTTAATAAGAAAAATAATCTTTAGCCGGAATCCCCTAATTATTAGATTAATTAATTTTTGTAATTATTCCAGTTTCAGGAATCCCATTAAAAAAGCATCAGGAAAAATAAACTTCTTTTCTCCTAATGTAAATCTGACATAGATAAACTTCTCATTCTTATTGATTTTTACAACCGTTCCTTTGCCAAACTTCTTATGAACTACAGTACTGTCAACCGCTAATTTCTCAAGTTGTTTTTTGAGATTACCATCCTCTTTCGTTGATTGCACAGATGGTGACTTCGCAGTAGTGAGCTCATTTACAGGGAGAGATTGTACAACTGGTACAGAATGAGGTTGTGAGGTCTTTGTTGTTCCTTGTTCAGTTTGTTTTTTATTGACTGTTTCAGTACCTTTTGAATAGGAATCAGAATCTACCTTTGTCATTGAGGATTGCTGATTGTAGAAGAGTTTTTCATACTGCTCCTTGCGGATGGTAGTATCCCAGCCACCTACTTCGTCTGCTATATGCCTATTGATACCAGTATATGTCAGACTAGCATCTTCATAGCGTTTGAATTTGAAGATAGCGTCGTTCATCAGCGGTGCATTAAATACACCGAGTGAACAGAGCATATTAAAGTCCTCGACACTTAAACCTGTAACTTTCTTGAACAGACCTGGCTCCAACTGTGTAATGACATCCTTCAGGCATCTTTCACGGTAGTCAGTCAAATACATAAATACAGGAATACGAGTAGCAAACTTTATCAGTTTCTCTTGAATCTGTTTGCGTTTACTCTTCATTTCCTTTTCCTCGTCAGAAATTTCCTTTTTCTCCTTTGGGGTTGGATTGGGATTTTCTTTCTTTGCCTTTTTAACGACCTCGGATTTATTGATGATGGTAGTAAGGTCATTGTTCAGGTTACGGAACCCTTCTATATTCATCAAGGCTTTCATGGCTTCAGGACTCGCAAGCAAACGTTTCAGTGTATCATTGTCTACATTTACAAGCAGGGCTGATTCCCACCGTTTTGCCAATAACGTAGCCGAAGTTCCTGCCAAAGCGATATCCAAGATGTCTTGTGCATCAACTTCTTTCATGCTGCTGCCATCATAAGCCAGCACAGGAAGAAATTTTATGAACTCACCGACTTTCGCCTCTGGGTTGGATTCATTGATATCCAGTCTACAACTGTAATCGGATATTTGCCGTAACGCTCTGTCAAGGGCAAAGTCAAAGACATAGCATTCATTTTTCATTATGACACGTCTTCCATCCTCATCCTTTACTTCCCATGGACTCTGAACTCTAAATGCTGCCTGAAAATATGTTTCCGGACTTTTCAAATTCCGTAGCATGAATATCCCAGTCCAAGGTTTCACGGTAACACCTGTTGTCAGTTTGCCACAAGTCAGTGTTATTGTCTTTGTCCTAAGAGGATCTCCCATATTCGCCTGAACCGGATACAAAGCATCCAGACCGATTCCGGCTGCAGTTCCAGCACATACTATCACTTTGTAATCGTGGTAAAATTTGTTTTGCCGTTGAGCAAGCAGATTTGCCATAGCAAAACAAGATGCGATATTAGGCAGAAACCAAATTGTGTGTGAAAGTACATTGAGCAATCGAGTATCACTGAATGGCATTGGAGGACGTTTATCCTGTCCTAATTTCATGTCATCTACACTAGCTGGAAGGTATGAACCACGAATAAGATTCAGCCATTTCTGTACCTCGTTCTCATATTTGAATCTGGCATTTGCACCTTTGCCTTCTGCTGCGAAAAACACATTCAGGTCAAACTCATCAAACTCACCTTGCTTTGCTACTTCCTGTATTTCATCGGGCATACGGTAAGTAAGCATTACCATTCGTGGCAGAGCTATATAAGGATTACCGTTACCTTTCCATTCCGTTTTAGCTCGCTGCTCATCAGAATAAGTCCAGTTAAAGATCTGCTCCTCTATAAATTCTCCGGTATTGATGGCTCTAAATGGTGTTCCTGAGAGAAACAGATAATATCGTGTTGAAATAGGAAGCCATGTTTCATTAATGGCATTGCTTGCTTCATCTTTCTGATATTTTTCCACATCAAAATCTACCTCATTTTCTTCATCCTCCTTTTCAAACAATTCCTTCGCTCTCTCTTTCCAAGCTCCGAAGTGATATTCGTCAAATATTACCAAATCCCAATTTGTCGAATGGATAAACTCATTTTTTGTCTTTATTCCTCCACTTTCGTTTGTGCCAAGCAAATCCTGAAACGAACCAAAAACGACAATGGGCCTTGATTTATCCGTACGATTAAACTCCTGGTCAATATTCAAATTATTGTTGCGTGCATCTTTATTGGATATGTACTGCCATCCTTCAAAGTCGATATGAGATATAAGGTCTTCTCTCCAGGCTGATTCTACAGCAGGTTTGAATGTAAGGATTAAAATCCGCGACAACCCCATTTTCTTTGCCAGCTGATAACTGGCAAATGTTTTCCCGAAACGCATTTTTGCATTCCACAAGAACTTTGGTGTGTGACCAGGCTCTTCCTTGAGTGCCTGATCAAAATATTTTTTAGTCTGTTCTATGGCACGAAACTGTTCAGGACGCATCGTGAAATTCTGTGTTCTGTTCTCAACATTGTCTGACCCTGTACGAAGGGATAATATAGCAGCTTCAACATCAGATACTGAACACTTGAACCACTCATCGGTTTTGTCAAGAGGATTCAGTCGATGACATCCTTTGCTTTCAAGAATCCTGTGTATGTCCTTATCTGTAAAACAAGATCCGTCATTAGCCATTGCAGACTTGACTAATACAATCTCATACTTGATTTTGCTTGTGTGGAGCTGCTCTTCAATACGTTCCTGGGCAGTACGGTTGGTATACCCGATTTTCAAATATCCTTTGTGTGACTCTACTCCAGGCAATCTGTAGACATATATTGTAGGAGTAACAGCAGGTCGTTGGGGAAAGAAGTTATGTTCCATAATATTACTCCATTGGTCGTATCATTGATTTAATAAACGCAATCTCTTCTTCAGTCAGTCCATACTTAGCATATAATTCTTCATCAGTCCAGGATTTAGAATAATCTTGAACTGGAACAAATGCAAAAACGCCTTTAGATATATTTTGAGTATTCTTTATCAGAGACATCATAAATCTAAAGAACCTCGTGGTCATATATGAAATTAGGTTTTGACCTTCGACCTTGTTATTAACAAAATCTACAATCAAATACGTTTCTGTGCAGACTGTATTTACATCTGCATATAATGGAGTAGAAATAATACTGTGGGGATATTCATCTCCACCAGGACTAGCTTTGGAAACCAACACTTTCTTTTTATCTTTCCAAGCAATATTTTTAGTTATATATCGTGATTCTATAAACACTTGTTTCTGAGAAGATTTACTTCTATCGCTTCGAAATAGAGTTATATTTGCTTTGCTTGATTTTGTCAATTCATAATTCTCAAAATTCGAAGGTATTCCAAACGGTAACCTTGATTGCACTCGATTATCCATTGTTTCTTCTTTAAAACTGCGTACTTTATTTAAGATAGAGATAGCTTCATTGTACCTTATAAAAGTTGTTGAATTACCTTCAAGTAAAGGTCTTTCTAAAAAAGATGTAACAATGTTACCTTTATGGTTGTAAATTAGACAATCCCCTTTTTGATTCCTATCCCATAAGAAATAACATACTCCGCCACGAATGTTAATTCCTGGGAAGCAATCAGATGTTTCTGGAAAATCATGAATTATGCGTAGATGTCTATCATTCAGCATTTCATCTCTAAAACTATCAAGTCCTTTACCACCTGAGTACCATCTTGCGGGAATAATCATCGTTAGATACCGAGGATTAAGCTTTATGGCGTTTTTAACAAACTTATCATATATAGGAGTGGCACTACTGCCTTCTCCTCCTCCATCATTCATTTGATAAGGTGGATTGCCTATAATCACATCAAATTTCATATTGAATACTTTGTGTACATCTAAGTTGTGGATAAATTGATAAGCGTGGGTTTCAAGTTCCGTTCCACGATCATATTCATTTTTCGAAGCCCCGCAATAGATACATTTACCATCTTTCCAAGTATGTCTAATACGTTGGAAGATTATATTTCCTTGAGGCTTTTCTTCCGAAAACTGATATACTGAAAACTCCCCACTCGGATATTTACTACAATAAACACTTCGACGGGAAAGTAAACTCGTGAGTTCTGTAATAGCAATACCAAAGAGTTGCTTTGAAAATATGTGCTCTATACGTTTTTCAAGATTAGGAATTTGTTTTTCAAGCCCTTTTATCAGTCTTTTGGCTATTTCCCGTAAAAACACACCGCTTTTGCAGCAAGGATCAAGGAATGTCGTATCGGGATTCTCAAACAACTCTTGCGGCAACATATCAATAATCTTGTTAGCCAATTCCGGTGGGGTAAACACCTCATCATTACTAAGATTTGCAATACAAGACAGCACATCAGGATTATATACATTTTGAAACAAACTATTCTCCATAATCCTGAACCTTTTTATAGTGAGTAATATATCTTCTCAGGAATATTCCACCTTCTTCCTTTTGCTCTTCAGTGAGTGCGAATAGATTGCCCTCACTACTATCATTGTAGAGAAGGAGGTCTGTCATTGTGTAGTCAGAGCGTTGCATCTGAGTGCTACCGATTAGTGTCCATTCTGAAAAGACTATAGGAGCTGTGGTATCGTTGCCATCAGTATCGACACACATCAGTGTTAGCGCATTTCCGTTGATGATATTTCGGCTTATAATAAACTTAGCCGCTTGACGAGCTTCGTCCGAAGCCTCGGCTTTACAATGGTCGGTGTATTCTTCATTCCAAATAGAGAATAAGCGTTCACGACAAGCATATACATTGTCGTTCATTATATCTACACCGTACAAACTGCCTATGGCTACGATCGCTTGCTTTTCGTAGTCACGGGGGCTCTTCTTATATTTTCTTCTTAATTCTGCGAGTTTACGTCTGAGTATGGCAGAAAGGAAGTTCCCGTCACCACAAGCTGGTTCCAGAAATCGGGAATCCGGTCTCAAACACTCATTTTTTACAAGGTCCAACATTGCGTTTACCTCACGCTCTGCTGTAAATACTTCACCTCGTTGTGCAACTCTTTCTTTAGACTTTATCTGACTCATATTCCATCTTGCTGAGTCTCTCTATATAAGAGGTAGTATGACAGATGGAATATCCTGGTTATCAACTGTTGTTTAAGTCTCAAAACTAGAATCTGATAAACAATTCTATGTTTTTGAACATTACAATATGCTTTTATTGGCTCTTAAATAATAATAGTTGCTATATTTTACGTAATTTCGCAACATATTATGTCTCTCTTATATAGAATGTAGTCGTTTTACTAAACACTTAATTGAGCCCTACAAATCCATTAATATCTGTGCGTTAGCTTTGTCTACTACGGAGTTATCCAATGAGGCCAGATAAATTTGTGTGGTAGCCTCGGAATCATGTCCCATTCCTTCACTGATGACAGAAATAGGAATGTTCTTGCCTTTGGCTGCGCTTGCCCATGAATGACGGGCACAGTACATGCTTAGAGGAACGGATATATCGGCCAATCTGGCTATTTCTTTCAGGTTCCGGTTTATTCCGGACATGACACTCCTGTAATGCTTGTGCGTATCCTTAAAAGGATATTTCAATACCGGCAAAATATAAGGACTGAGGCTGTCTTCCGGGTATTTGCCGACAATCTCCTGCATACATTTTTCCCACCTAACAACCAGCTGCTGCCCGGTCTTTCGTCTGCGATACGATAAGAAGCCGTTCTGAAGATCTTTCTTTTTCAGGTGAGCCATATCTACGAACGACATGCCACGGGTATAGAAGCTGAACAGGAACATGTCCCTTGCAAATTCCAGATTAGGCTGTAAGGACAAGTCCAGATTCTTCATACGCTTGATGGCAGATAAAGGAACGGCACGCTTGACGGTCTTGTCCACTCCCGTATAGACATGCCAGAAAGGATTGCGCTGTTCCATCAGTTCCTTTTCCAAGGCACGGTTATATACCGCCCGAAGGATACGCATGTAGAATGAACTGGTATTCCGTACGACACCTTTCCCATGAAGGTAGGCTTCATAAAGCTGCATCAAATCCGAATCGATTTCGGACAGCAGCACATCCCTGTCCCCTCTGAACTGCATGAAACTTTTCAGAGTACAGGAATAATTTTCAGCCGTACGTATCTTGCCCATCTGTTTTAGACGGGCTATGACGCCTTGCATGAAGTTGAAAAGCGACTGTCCCTCTGTATTGCTTTGAAAAGAAGCGATAATATCATCTGCCGTATATCCGGCTTTCCGGTTATCCAGTTGGCGGATAATCATGTCCAGCCGTTTCAGGTCCCACTCCATGCGTTCCTGCAAGGAAAGGAGCAGGTTGCTTCGTTCCGAACTACCGACAATGATACAGCTTCCAGCTTCGTTCCATTCGTTCGTAAATATCCGGTAATCCGTCTTTAACTGACGGATTACACGGTTCTGGATAATCTGATAATAGATGGTACCTTCCTTTCCCTCTATGGTGGAAGGTCTGAATTTCACTTTGACACTGGCCATGGGCTTACTTTTTGGGTTCGTCCGTAATAGACTTGTCCTTGATGGACTTCGCCTTGCTGTCCAGTTCTCTCGCGGCCTGTTCTTTCAGCCGTGCCTGCTCGGTCAGGGTGGCCTGTCTCTGTACCGCTTCCTCGTAGGCTTCCACGTCCTCACGCATTTGTTCTATCCGTTCGTTGTCCCGGTTCGGTCCAAAGAGGTTCTCAAGTTCCACAAATTGTTCGGGGGTAGCCTCTCCTTTCATCTTGACATAACGGTACTTCAGATCATTATCGGCCTGCACGTTATCTGTCCTCACAGAAAAATAGAGAGTCACGGACAGAATTACGATTGTCACGAACATCACGAAAAAACTCCCGAGAGTGTACGGGGATTCTACACTCAGGCTGAAATGATGGTTGATGTTACTTGTCTTAACTGAATTCTTTCTGACTGTGTCATTGGTCTCACAAAACAAGGCTTCCACTTTCTCCTGGTGCTGACGCTGTTCATTCCGTATTTCTGACAAGACCTGTCCAAGTCTTTCCTGTGACGAGTTCTTCCTGTCCATGGAAACTATATCGTTCTTGATGGCGGCAAGACCCTCGCACATGCGAGCCAACAATTTGCGAAATGTCTCATGACCATTCCGGACTTCATTCAGCACGGACTCATCCTTTTCATTGTTAACTGTCGGGCAATTCCCTTCCGGCAAGGGAACGGACAACCCGTTGATTTTGTTCTCGATTCTTTCCAGGCATCCGAAGATGCTCTCGATATATTCTTCCAATTTCATATTCCTACAATTTTAATGTTCATGAATAATTTGAATGAAGAAAGGACTGGCTACAGCCCGAATCCTTTCCTCCTTTTCTTTTTCTTGCGTCTGCGCAAGAGTTCTTCTTGATGTAACGGCTCTTCGGGAACGGTGCCGTTTGTCGGACTGAACAGTCCCGGTCCTGTACTTACGAGAAGATGGCCTCCGTCCGGTATCCCTTGCTGCACCTTACGTTCGGATTCCTGTTGGGACTCCGAAGTCTTCCAACTCAACAAGGCATTCAGCCTGGCAAAGCTGAACTCCCGGCTGATTTGCGAAGCCTTGAAGGTTTGCCCGTCCTTGGTGAACCGGATTCCCTGTATATCCTCCGGCCTTTTTATCTCCCTGACACGCTTTACAAATTCCAGCCTGATGCCCCGGCGAAGCAGATAATCGTTGAACTCTTTCCATGTTTTGGAATGCCTCAAAGCTGCCTTAACGGTATTGAAGATTTCGTATTTCACACGCTCTGAAGCATGGAGTTTCTCCACATTAGTCTTGCCCTTGTCCTCGGCATATGTCAGCCCGTACTTGTTCTTAAGCAGTTTCGTGGCGATTTCATTACGCTTGTAATCGCCTTGGGAAGAGATTACCTTGCCGTCATATCCTATGCGGTTGTAAACCAGGTGACAGTGCGGATTGTCTGCGTTATGGTGTCTTACCAGAATAAACTGAGTGTTTTTTATCCCCATCAGTTCCATGTATTCCCGGGCTATTTTAGCCATAAATTCATCCGTCAACAATGCCTTATCCTCAGGTTTGAAACTCAATGCAATGTGTCCGACAGGCTGTTTTATCTTCGGATTAAGCTCACACTGGTAGTTGAAACTGTCCGTTATTTCCCGGATATTTCCCAGCAATACGCCATCTGAGTCAATAATTGCCGCGTTGTCCTTGCCCATCACGTAGCGGATACAGCCGCCGAAGGATTTCCCTTTCTTGATTTTGCCAATCATGACGGCCTCCTTTCTCCGTACCTGTACCGGACAATAATCTCCTTGAGTTTCTGCAGGAGTTCTGTCACTATCCTTTGGGTACGGTGGAACCCGGCCTGATGGGACAGTCGGGTCAGCTGGTTCAGGTTGTTTGCCATACCCGTAAGGCTGCGTATGACGGCTGTCTCTTCGGCCGAGTGCCTGGCCGTTATCGTCGTCTCAAAGGCTGATACGCGGAGAAATTCCGCCAACGTGAGGTTAGCCTGTCTGCTGCGTCGGCATAACCGTTCATAGTCTATCTTGGAGAATTTCACTGTAACGGCTTTGCTGAGTTTGCACACTCCGCTTACTTTTGGGCGTCCCCTCGGTCTGTTTTTCTTTCTGTCATTCATATTTTCTTTGTTTGATTTTTGATTATTCTTTTTCTCACAATCTGCGAACACCGGGAGCGGATTGCCTCCACTCTTCGGGAGTGGAGCGAGGTTTTCGGGATGCCCGAAAGATAACCTCGCTAACTCCCAAAACTGAAGTTTTGTCCGTTACCCCCTCAGGTCGGCTACAGACTGTCTGAATATTGTAATGACTGGAGTCAGTAAGTCTGTCATTCAGGAAAATATCACAGTTTTCTCCACTGCTCGAAGTCTTCCGAGTAGATTTCAAGATGCTGTCGGGCAATGTTCTCAAGCAGTCCTGAAACGCTCATCTTGCGTCCTCCCAACCTGCGGACAAACTCGTCCAGTCTGTCACGTACCTCGCCGCTAACAAACACGGGCTTGCGGTCTTCGATTCTCGGGACCTGAAGAAAGGCTTTCCGGTATTCGTCCAGGGAAAGCTTCCTCTGCCTGCTGCTTATACGACGCTGAGACGTTGGAACGGCTTCTTCTTTTCCTGTTGATGGTTGCAGGTTCTCGGATGTGGTGTCGGTCTGTTCTACCGTTCCTTCTGACTTCTCTTTTCCTATATCATTCAAGGATGATTCCCTGGCAGTCTCAATGCTGCCATCTGACGGGAGTATGAGTGACATATCCGTACCTGTCATGGCCTCCCATTCTTCTTTGGTCAATTTCTTTTTTGTTACCATACATTTTTGATTTTAATCGGTTTACT
>ERZ1026986.595-NODE-595-length-13028-cov-6.754721_pt1 | contig 13028 bp, 8 predicted proteins | sample MGYA00519455_ERZ1026986 | MGnify/ENA primary metagenome ERZ1026986 (study PRJEB26926, sample SAMN06164548) | human gut metagenome | biome: ENVO:00009003; feature: ENVO:2100002; material: ENVO:00002003 | host: Homo sapiens | place: USA | collected 2012 ...
TTCCTCTACGTCTCGTGGGCTCGGAGATGTGTATAAGAGACAGACTACGTTTCATGCTAAAATAGGTCCCGGGACTACGCAGACATCGTTGTTATTGACGGGGCCCGATACGACATTGACGGTTTTTTATTTGACGGTAGATCTTACCGATCCTTATGTGGATATAAGGACAGTGTGCGCTACGGATCATTTAGCCGGTGCTCAAACTGTTACACAGATGGCGGAAAGTCATAGTGTGGAGGGCGAAAGTCTTTATTTTGCGGGAATCAACGGTGGTTTTTTTGCGATGTCGGGGACTGCGAACGACGGAAAAACCAGTATTGTCGGTAGGCCGCATCATGCGTCGGTTGCCGAAGGTGAAATTTATAGGACATCTACATCGGCGATATGCCGTCATTTTGGAATTACGTCCGATAAAGTACCGTACCTTAGCAATGCTTCGGTCGATTTTACCGGGACGATTACTACGGCTACCGATTCGTATGAGATATCGGGAGTAAATGTTAACGCCGGAAATAATAAAATTATTCTCTATACCGATAAAATGCCGGGGCAAGTGACGCAGGTGACAGGTAGTTCTTTCCCGATGTATTATGAGGTCGCGTTGATGCCGAAAGCAGGAGAACGCTTAGTTCCCGGGAAGCCTTGTAAGATGACCGTGAAAGGAGCATGGGCGAGAGGGACCAATATGGCAATTCCCGACGGTGGGTACGTAATTAGCGGAAAAGGCTTGGCAGGGCCTTTTATTCAAAGTTTGAATGACGGGGACGAAGTAGAGGTGAATTTACCTATGTCGTTTGATGGCGAGACCGTTATGGTGGAGCATCTGACTACCGGTAATCCTAAGATATTGGGAAACGGGGAGGTATTGAATACGGAAGGGGAGCGAGCTGATGCCATAGAGTGGCATCCCCGTACTTCAATCGGGTACAGTAAGGATAAGAAGAAATTGATTATGTTGGTCTGCGATGGTCGTACCGAAATTTCGCGAGGCGTTCGTACCCGGGAATTGGCAGACTTGATGCGATATGCCGGAGCCGATGAGGCACTGAATTTAGATGGAGGAGGTTCGAGTACATTGTATACCAGTATGTTGGGGGTAAGGAACTATCCCAGTTCGAAAGGTGTGCAGCGTAAGGTCGGCGATGGTGTATTCGTGGTTTCCACAGCGCCTGCATCTTCGTTTGTCGGGGGAATAGATTTTGCGACACCTCCGCATGTCATATCCAAAGGAGAGGAATATAGTCCGATTGTTTACGGGTATAATGCCTATGGACTGTTGATAAATACGGAAATGTCTAATTATACGATTACTTGTGACGAACGGATAGGATATGTAAAAGCCGATGGTAAGACTTTTGTTGCCGACGGTATAGGTTTGGGTAAAATTTATGCTCGTACACCGGCCGGATATACTTGTGAAATGGAGGTCGTGGTGAAAGAGGATATAGATAATATTGTTTTCAGATTGGATTCGATTGTGAGCGATTGTCATTATGAGTATCCGGTGGAAGTGTCGATGACGAAAAGTACCGGCGAGGTAGTGCCTCTTAATCCGAGTGCGCTTTCGTGGAGCAGTTCGGACGAGCATGTAGCTTTTGTGGAGAATGGTGTTTTGAAAGGCTTGCAAAACGGAATGGTCGAGATATGTGGCTCTATATCGGGGGTATCGGATACTCTGAAAGTGAAAGTGCAGGAGCCCTCGAAACATGTATTGAATATAAATGACGGAACTCCCGATTGGCTGAAAGTTTCTTTCACAACCTCGGCCGGGTTTAAAAATACGTTGGTAACTAATTCCGAGAAAGAGGGGTTACAAATATCGTTTTTATATAACAGTACTTCGGCGAAAACGATTTCTTTGGCAGGGGATATTCCTCTGTATAGTCTGCCCGATACATTACGGATTCATATAAATCCGGGAGAAGCGAAGGTTAAGACGTTTTCTTGCACATTGAAACTTCCGTCGAAAAAGACAGTCGCAGTCGATTTACCGATTCCCGAAGCGAATAAAGAAAATATATGCGATATAGCTTTCCCCGATGTTTTGGGCGATGTTTTCGATATAGCGAATTATCCATTGGTGCTCTCGCATTTTACATTGGGTATGGATATAAATACGTTGGGGCAAAATTATCGGATAGATATTCCGGCCGTGGAATTGGTTTATAATTATTATAATGAAAATGCTTCGGACGTTCAGACGATAGAAGGTAAGTCTTTGGATTTGTCTGTATCGGGACGGACGATATTGCTGGGTAAGGCGGTTGATCGAGTCGAGTTGTATAATGTTTCGGGGTGTTTGATCTCTTTGACCGAAAACAGCAATCATATATCGGCTCCGGGAATAGGTATGTATATAGTGAGGATAGTGACCGAAGGCAAAGTGTTCTCGCAAAAAATATGGATAAACAGATAGTTATTTTGAATATGAAAAGCAGATTTTTATTATCGGTGGTATTCTTTGGCATGATAGCCGGGCTTTCGGCTTCGCCTGTGTATAGAATGGGGTCGTATAATATCCGAGGGGAGAATGCGGCCGATACGGGAGATAAAGATTGGAATGTGCGGAAAGAATATGTGGTTAGAAATATTGTGGAACATGATTTCGATGTGGTGGGCTTGCAAGAGAACAGCATCAAGATGTTGCCTCAATTGGAGGAATTGTTGGGCGACGATTATGCGACTCATTCTTGGGGAGCGATTTCCGAGACGAGCGGTACGCATACGACAATCGTATACAAAGCCGGGAAGTTTACTTTGCTGGATAAGGGTCAATATTTCTTGACATCGAACCCGGCGGCTCCGGATTTGTCATGGGATACGGCGGTACGCCGAAATACCGTGTGGGTGAAATTACAGGACAAGACGACCGGCGATGTATTTTTCTATTTCTCCACGCACCTCGACCATAAGGGCGTGCTTGCACGTGCCGAAGGGGCGCGGATCAATGTGCAGAAAATGCAGGAAATAGCAGACGGTTATCCCGCTATTATCGTGGGTGACTTCAATGCCTACTATGCGGAGAAAGCGATGTATAACACATTCAACGCTTATTTAGACGATAGTCGCAAGGTGACGCAGACGGCTCCGGTTGGACCGGGTACTACGTTTGCACAGTGGAATCCTGCCGTTACGGGTGGAGAACCCATAGACTATGTGTTTTGCGATCGGGTGAATGTGCTTTCTTACGAGACGATTACAGAAGACTTCGGGAGAGGGATTACGCCTTCCGATCATTTACCCATTTTGATTACTTGCACATTTAAAGATAATTTGGAGCGGGGCAAGTGGTATGTGAGCACGACTCCGTCGGCTGTTCCCGATGGTTCGAAAAACGCTCCGTTCAATAATTTGCAGGAGGCTATCGATGTCGCTTCGAAACACGATACTATTTTTATGACAGAAGGCGTTTTCTATCCGGTGGAAACATCGTCGCATGCAGGTCGGCAAGCGACGGTAAACGTGTATAAGAGCGTTCGTATTCATGGCGGATATGACGAGAGTTTCTCTTCGGTAGTCGGGAAAACGGAATTATCGGGAGATTTGAACCGGAACGATGTGACCGATGAGTCGGGTCGTATTGCATCGGGCGCGGAGGATAATGTCTATCATATAATGACCGTTGCCGATTCTTGTTTTGTGGAACTCGACGGTTTGAAGTTGACCGGGGGATATGCCGATGTGACCGGCTTCAATAGCGGATCCGCTATTTATTCGAAAGGAATAGACCTCATTTTGAAAAATGTGGAGTTGTGTGATAATTATGCTTTGGCGTATGGCGGCGCTATATATTCCGGGGGAAATTTGAATATAAATCGGACGATGTTTGCTCGAAATCAATCCGGTTCTCAGGGTGGAGCATTTTATTTGGCTTCTCCGGGTTGGCGGTCGCATATATCTGATTCCTATTTCGTGCAGAATCGGGCGACACAAGGTAGTTCGGGATATTCGGACGGTGTGATTTTTTCCTTGTTGTCGGGGAATACGATAGCCGATAATGTCAGTAGTCGGAACGGGGTTTATACGCAGATGGGCGAGTCGGAGTATATGGTAAGTACATTTGTCAATAATACATTCGTCAATAATCGGTTGACTGCGAAAAGCAGTTCGCTTTCCGATAAAACCAATGGAGGTAGCGCTATTTATTTTAAGTCGGGGTCGGGAAGTTTGAATTTGGTGAATAATACGATTGTCGGCAATACCGATTCGTGTTATACGACGAGCGGCGTTCCTTCGGTCAATTTCAACGGTTCTGCCGTACATGTGATTTCGGGAAAGGTGAGATTGGTAGATAACATAATCGCCGGTAATTTTTCTTCGGCTGCCGCTGCGGGGGAAGTCTATTTAGGAGAGTCGGCCTCCTTGCAAAACTCTACATATAATTTGTATGGTGGAGCAGATAGAATGAATATTACGGCAAAATCTACCGATATGGTATGTCGCAATTATGACCGTTGTGTACAGGATTTGCAGAAAGTGTTGGATAGTGAAATCGTCGATGGAAAATTATCTTTGCTGTTATCCGATAATGGAGGATTTGCACCTACTGTAAAAGTGAAGTCCGTTGCATGCGGAAATAATAACCTGAATGTATTGAGTGCTGTTGCTCTGAGGGAATCTACTTTCTATATCGACATAAACGATAATGGAGTTTATACGGATAATCTGGCTGTCGATGGGAGAGGCGTAATGCGCAATACTACCGGCTCTATGATAGGTGCTTATGAATATACCGGAGAGTCGGGCATGGAACCTAATGTACAACAGAATTCGATAAGAGTTTTTGTTTCGGAAGATAACCTTTATGTTATTTCTGATAGTTTTACAGTTGGATATACAATATATAACCTGTCGGGTAGTTTGCAAATGAAAGGAGAGGCGGTTTCGGGTCGACCTGTCGATGTGTCGATTTTGCCGGCCGGTGTTTATATGGTGGAAACCAACGATAGGTCGGGTGGTATAGAATTTACCAAAGTGTTGAAAAATAATTAATTGAAGTATATTATGATAAAGTTAGGCAGAGATTATTGGAGCAAACTTTTATTGATAGGTTTGATATTCGGTTTTGTAGCTTGCGGATCGAAAGACGAACCTTCGAAAGAGGGTGATAATACCCCTTCGTTCCCGGTTACGACCGATACGACTTCGGTCTTGGTGAAGAAAATATTGAGTCGTACCGATTTGGTGGTGAAAGTAAATCGGGTGACGACAGAGGAGCGGTATCCGGGATTGGTATTTTCCGAGATTGATTTTTATACGGCTAAGGCACGCCAGCATGCTTATGTGGCGGAAGTCGACGTGAATAAACTGACTATTGCGACGACTACACCGTTCGGTGAAGTAAATACTATGCCGACGAAATGTAATACAGTTCCTGAACATGCCAAGTATTTAGAGAATTCGGGACGTCGGGTGCATGTTGCCGTGAACGGTGGTTTTTGGGTCCATGAGAAAGAAAATGGAGTAGTGACATTGATTAAACCAAAACATCTTTTTTGGAAAGACGGTTATGCATTCAGTGATTGGTGGCAAGATCCCAATCATGAATTTACAGTCTATATGACAAAGGACGGAAAGGTGGATATCGATATTGCCAGCAATGTTATCAAACATAAAGCCGATATTTATCAAGCATTGGGCGGTTTGGGCTGTTTGATTAAACGAGGTGTATTTAATGACGGGATCAGCAGTATAGGTACATATTTATGCGATACACACCCCCGTACGGCAATAGGACTGTCGGAAGACAAACAAACGTTGTATGTCGTAGTGGTAGATGGCCGGCGAACGAATTATGCCGAGGGATTGGATATTTACGAATTGGCCGATTTTATGTGGGGAATAGGTAGCTATGATGCCGTGAATTATGACGGGGGAGGTTCCTCGACAATGGTTTTGCGGGACGAAGATGAAAAGACGAAGGCTTCGTTTATTGTTCGTAATCGTCCTTCCGACGGTTCTCCCCGAGCTATTGGCAATGGACTGGCTATCGTAGAGAAAGACTAAATGTGATACGGTATGAAAATATCGATTCATGTGAAGCGTTTGAATATCTGTGTGTAGAGGTGTGAAAATAAATTTTGTGAGCCGAAACAAATTTTTTTGTTTCGGCTTTTGTTTGCGCTATCTTTGTGCCAAATAATAAGAGTATGTCTGAATTGCTATGTAAGGTTCTATTTATCGATTTGGACGATACAATATGGGATTTCAGGGCAAATTCCGTGTTGTCTTTGCGGCAAGTTTACGATGAGTTTGCATTGAAAAAAGAGATTCCCGATTATGACCGATTCAAGTCGTTGTATATGGCGACGAATCACGAATTGTGGGAGTTGTATCATCACAATCAGATAACGAAAGATTATTTGATAGTCGAGCGGTTTTCTTGTCCGCTTCGGCATGCAGGTAGTAAAATGTCCGAGGATAAGGAGTTTATCATGGCCTTGAACGATCGCTACCTCGATGTATTGTCTCAGCAGAAAACATTGGTTCCGGGAGCGGTCGAATTGTTGGATTATCTTACGGAAAGAGGCTATCCCTTGTATATATTGAGCAACGGTTTTGCCGAGGTTCAATCCCGTAAATTGGAGTCGGGTGGTATTTCTCATTATTTCAAACGATTGATTCTTTCCGATGAAATAGGTATTACCAAACCCGACCGGCGTTTGTTCGACTATGCTTTGCAGATTGTGGGGGCAGAGGCTTCGGAAACATTGATTGTCGGCGATAATTACGATGCCGATATATTGGGAGCCATGAATGCCGGCTGGAAGACTATTTATTTTAACAGGGATAATCTCGTTATTCCCGGAGCCCGACCCGATTATACCGTTACTTCCCTTTCTGAAATAAAACAAATTTTATGACCGATTGCCAGAATCCATAAAGATGAAATTCTTTCACTGTTTTTCAACGGATAAAACCGCTTCGATGGAGTCTTTCGCCCGGCTCTTGATTGCGATACCTTTGGTCAGTTATGTGCTGGCCGTGCTATCTTTATGGGTAGGTTTGCAAATAAATAGTTTTATTTTTCCGATTGCTGTATGTATATCGGTTTTATGGGAGTGTTCCGATAGGAGAATCCGGGGATGCGTGAGGTGGACCACGACTGTTGCCGTGCTTGTCGTACTGTCGGTTACTCTTGGGTTATCCGCTTGTATTTACGATCGGTCGTTCGACGGTCAATGGTATCATGCTTGTACGATTCGGGAGTTGGTGAACGGGTGGAACCCGATCTATTCTTCTGCGTGTAACCCTACTCCTATCGATGGATATACTGTTTTATGGGTAGAGCATTATCCGAGAGGAATCGAAACAATCGCAGCTACGATTGTTGCCTGTATGGGGAATCTGGATGCCGGTAAAGCATTGAATTTATGGTTCGTATTTTCTTCCATAGTATATATCTATTTATTCTTATGTTATTGTTTGCCGACGATGAATAAATATTTACGCATATGGATTGCTTTGGTGGTTGCTCTCAATCCGGTCGTGATTAATCAGATGTGTACCTATTATATAGATTGGACCCTTTATACGCTTTTGGTTATTTTCCTTATTAACATGTATCTCTTTTTTGTGAAAGGGATACAAAGGGCTTTGCATATCGACTTATTGTTGTTGTTCTTTATTCCGGCGATAAAATTCAATATTTTCTTTTGGATCGTGTTGTGGGGAGGAATCTGTTTCTTTGCATTGTTGAGAAAAAGCCGTTACAAACATTCCTTTCGATTGACTGCGGTATGTGCGGTCGTTGTTTTGTCAGGGATTGGTGTTGGTGCATACAATCCCTATCTGACTAATTGGAAAGAGCACGGTTCTCCTGTTTATCCTCTTTCGGGGAATGGTAAAGTCGATATTATGGATTGTCAGGTATTGCCAGCGATACGAGGGAAATCTAATGCCGAGGCGGCTTTAATATCGGTGGCTTCTAATCCTTCCGACGATATGCTGTCCGAAGACATACATGTGTTTGGGATTTCTAAAATCGATATTTTATCATCGGTTGCGTCTGATGTTCGAATCGGAGGATTCGGTATATTCTTTTTCGAAGCGATTTTGTTATCTATCGTTTTGTTCGTTTGTACGGGGCATATTCGTCGTATGCGTTGGTATCTGTCGGTTCTTGTCGGTTTGCTCGTTTCATTGGTTATTCTTCCGTCGGGGTGGTGGGCTCGATATGTCGCCTTTTTCTATCTATTCCCGTTCGTTATGCTGTTTTATGCCGAACGGTTCGGGTTGAAAACCCGTTTCTCCCGTGGATTGCATATACTGATTCTTTCATTGCTTTCTGCCGACATTTTTATCTGTTTGTCTGGCTTAGCGGTCAAGAATATTGTATATAAGGAAACGATAGATTATGTGTTGGAAAAGATGGAGTCTTCGCCGGGAGAGGCGAAGTTGTATACCCGGAACTACTCGTTTCTCGACAAATTAGAACGGCGTTCGATTCCATATAAATTATTCCCCGATACAAAAATGAAAGACAAGCTCGATATTCCTTGTCCTATTTATATGAATAGGACGGATTTCGATTTTGAAACCGACCAGCCGTGGATATTATCGCTCCGTCCTTCGTTTCAATTAAAGTGGAGCGATAATAATCGGTACGAGGGGCAAGACGAATGAGTTTCCGTCATGCGGGTTTAACTTGTTTTTTGGCTCTTTTTTCTTCCCAACTGAATGACCGGAGTTTGTCGTTCTCGGTTATGGCGCGTATAACCCGACAAGGATTTCCTCCGGCGATGACGTTGGACGGAATATCGTTTGTAACGACACTCCCGGCAGCGATGATACTGTTGTCTCCTATGGTTACACCCGGAGTGATGGTAACTCCTCCGCAGATCCATACGTTATTCCCGACCGTAATAGGCCATGCGTATTCGAGCCATTCGTTTCGTCGCTCGACATCGGAGGGGTGACCTGCCGTATAGAAGCTCACGTTGGGGGCGATGAACACGTTGTCGCCTATGGTGATGGGAGCCTCGTCGAGCATAACGCAATTGTAGTTGGCAAAGAAATTTTTGCCCAAGTGAATGTTATGCCCATAGTCGCAAAAGAAAGGCGATATGATTATGAATTTTTCGGGTGTAGTACCAATGATTTCCCGAATGAGTTTTTCTCTTTCTTCTAATTGAGAGGGCCTCAGATGATTGAGCTCAAAAATTTTATCTCGGGTAGATAGCAATTGTTCGATTAGTTCGGGGATTGCGGCATCATACAATTCCCCCTTTTCCATTTTCTCTTTTTCTGTCATATTTGTTTATTCTTCATTTATAAAATGAACTCCGTCTACTTTGGATAAACGTTTTTTTAAATTGTCCATCAGCGAACGGCGTATGCGTAGGGTCATCTCGCAATCCATATCGAATATTTGAGACACGATGGTGGGGCCTTCTTCCTTGACGATACGCATAACTTCGTTCATCAGAGGGTATTCGAATCCGAAATGTACCTCGTCTTCGACTTGCCGTTCGATTATTTCGTTTGCGGCAATGGCTTCGGAGGCGGCTTCGCGATAGGCGACGATTAGTCCGCTCGTGCCTAATTTTATTCCGCCGAAGTATCGGACGACGACAATGAGAATATCGGTTAGTCCCGCCGAATTGATTTGTCCGAGGATAGGTTTTCCGGCCGTTCCCGAAGGTTCTCCGTTATCGTTCGAGCGAAAATCGGTTCGTTGGGGCCCGAGCATATACGCCCAGCAGACATGACGAGCATCGTAATACTCCTTTTGATATTTTTCGAGTTGCTTTTTGACGTCTTCCACCGATGAAACCGGTATGGCGAATGCAAGGAATTTACTCATCTTTTCTTTATAAATTCCTTCCGAGGTGCGCGATATGGTGAGGTAGGTATCGTCCATAAAAAAAGAGCTTACTTTAACGAACAAAAGTAAGCTCTTTTCTGCGAATACGCAAGTGTCAATATTTGTGTTCGTTGCTTTCCATTTCTTGGGCAGTGATAGGCTTGGCATCCATAGCTCGCCAGACGTAAACGATATAGGCGAGAACAAATGGGATAAGTAACGATACTATACTCATGGTTTTCAAGGTGAACAGGCTGGAAGAACTATTGTAAATCGTCAGTGAACTTTGCATGTCTACGGACGAGGGATAATAAGCCGTATGGTTATATCCGGCAATGAAAAACAGACTGAGAACTACTAAGACCGTTCCTATGCCCGAAAACCAGATTCCTTTTGTGAAATGTTGACCGAAAACGGAACGGATAAGGGCGTATAACACCAAAACGACTCCTGCCGAAAACAGAATAGCCACCCACGGCATTTCCACGAAATTGAAGAAATATTTGTAGGGACGAACGGCGATAATGCCCGAATCGGTAGCTACTTCATAGCCGTCGGCCAACAGGGTCGCTGTAACGAACGACAGGAAGAGAATAACGAATAAAACGCCGTTGAATAATACTTGTTTCCGGGATTTCTCGAAAATGCTGTCGTTCTTGATATTGTTCATGAAATATAAGGCTCCTTGCGTACGGGCAAGAAATAGAACAGTAAATCCGAGCAAGAGATTACGGACATCGAGAATAGCTTCCAACCCGTGCCAATCGTTTGTCCAACTGCTGATAACCGGAGAGCCTATGGTTGTCAAGTTCCCTTTGTCGACGATAAAGTCCGACCCTGTAAAAAACGAGCCTACGGCTATACCTAATAATATGGGACCGACGATACCATTGATTAAAAGAAAGGTGTCGTAGGTCTTTTTCCCGAGGAAATTCCCGCTCTTTGAACGGTATTCGTATGATACGGCTTGTATGATAAAGCTGAACAGTATGGCCATCCATAACCAATAGGCTCCGCCGAAACTGGTCGAATAAAATAGAGGAAACGAGGCGAAAAACGCTCCTCCGAATACGACGAGGGTGGTGAATGTAAATTCCCATTTGCGGCCTAAGGAGTTCACCATCATGCTTTTCTCGGTTTCGGTTTTACCCATGACTGCCAATAGGGATTGACCGCCTTGTACGAACAACAGGAATACCAGTAACGCACCTAACAGCGATATAAGAAACCACCAGTAGTTCTGGTAAAATAATTCATTCAGTTCCATAGTTTTTTATTTTTGTTCGGTTCCTTTTTTTATTTGTTTCAACATGATGCCTACTTCGGCGATCAACAGTACGGTAAACAAGACGGCAAACATCCAAAATGTCGTTTGCACCGAGGCCACTTCGATGTTAGAGATCGCTGCGAAGGTAGGCATGATATCTTGTATCACCCACGGTTGGCGTCCCATTTCCGCTACGATCCAGCCTGATTCCAAGCAGACATATCCGAGAGGAATCGTTAGAACGGCAATCCATAGCACCCATTTCAAATTTTGCAATTTCTCTTTATAGGATAACACCAAAATGAGAATAAAGAACAAGAGGAAATAACCGCCTAAAATAATCATGATGTGGAACGAATAGAATACGAACGGCACATGTGGAATAAGCTGTTCTACCGAGTCGATATATCCGTAACCGAAATATTCATAGTTTGCCTCTAACCTTGTTTTGGCTTCGTTCATGGCCTCTGTGTCGTTATCCTTTCGGGCGGCGTTGAAGTCGGCGAGAGCTGCGATGGCTAAACGGCCTCGCTCCATCTTTTCTTGGGCGGAAAGAGCGATGATTTCCTCTCCTTTCAGATTTTTATCGACGTAACCTCCGTTAATAATATCGTTGATTCCGGGAACGAATCCGTCGATTTCCCGGGTCGCCAAGATGGATAACAGTTTGGGTATGGGTATGTCGAAAAGAAATTCTTTCTCGGCGTTGTCGTATTTCTTGTCGGGATTGAGTATCCCGAAAGCGATGAGCTCTTGTCCGTTTTTACCGTTGTAAACTCCTTCCATAGCCGCCAGTTTCATAGGCTGCTTGTCTGCGACTTGATAAGCGGATCCGTCGCCCGTGTAGGCTACGACGAGCGTGCCTATCAATCCTACCCATGCTCCCACACGAATGCTGTTACGGGCTAAGAAATTCTCCCGGTTTTTAATCAGATACCAAGCGCTTACCCCCACTACGAATATACCGCCCAATACCCAACCGGACGAGACGGCATGGAAAAATTTGTTGACAGCGACGGGTGAGAGTACCAATGCCCAGAAATCGTCCATGACATTTCGTGCGGTTTCCGGGTCGAATTTCATACCCACAGGGTATTGCATCCATGAATTGGCCACCAATATCCAAAGAGCCGATATGGTAGCGCCTATTGCCGTGAGCCATGTAGAGGCCAAATGGAATCTTTTGCTGACTTTGTTCCAGCCGAAAAACATGACTGCGATGAAAGTCGCTTCCATAAAAAAGGCCATGATTCCTTCTATGGCAAGGGGAGCTCCGAAAATATCGCCTACGAACCAGCTATAATTCGACCAGTTCGTGCCGAACTGAAATTCGAGGATAATACCCGTTGCTACTCCGATTGCAAAATTGACTCCGAAAAGGGTCATCCAATACTTGGTAATCGTTTTCCACCGTTCGTCGCCGGTACGGTAATAAATGGTTTCCATTATACCCACGATTACTCCCAGTCCCAATGTAAGGGGAACAAATAGCCAGTGGTAAATGGCGGTGAGGGCGAATTGTGCTCTCGACCAATCTACAAGGGAAAAAAGATCGTTCATGGTTACTTATGATTGTTGATTTTTAGGATTATTCGGAGTAATGAGATTCTCGATGACTTGGTTGGCTCTCTCCTCGTCGGTATCGTACTTCTGTTGCAAGATATTGGGGAAAAAGAATAACCGCAAGATAAGAAACATGATGAACAACTTGATGAGGATAATTGCCCAAAGAGTTTTCCCTAAGGTCATGCTTCGAAATCCTTCCATATAAAATCGCCAGATTTTCAGAGGGATACTATTGTTTTTCAAGATCTTGTTTTCCTCCATGCGTATTATCTTCAACGAATATGTTCACAATATTCGGTAAAATTTATGATTAATACAAATTTGTACACATTATTTTTCTGTCTCTTATACACATCTGACGCTGCCGACGATATGCAGTGTGTAGAT
>ERZ1026986.606-NODE-606-length-12900-cov-6.218295_pt1 | contig 12900 bp, 9 predicted proteins | sample MGYA00519455_ERZ1026986 | MGnify/ENA primary metagenome ERZ1026986 (study PRJEB26926, sample SAMN06164548) | human gut metagenome | biome: ENVO:00009003; feature: ENVO:2100002; material: ENVO:00002003 | host: Homo sapiens | place: USA | collected 2012 ...
TACGTCTCGTGGGCTCGGAGATGTGTATAAGAGACAGAAATAACACAATGCAAAAAACAATGCAAAAAACAATGCATAAAATAAAAGAATGTCCCTTTGAGGAACATTCTTTTAACGTGTCTGAAGGAAAACTTTTAATTTGGGAAGCTGGTTGTTAAGGATAAGAGTTTCCGGAAACATGAGCTGGTGAACGAATTCTTCGGCATAGGTGAAATCTCCAACATGTTCTTTTCCGTGGCTGTCGCTGGACAAAATAACAGGAAGCTGATATTTCTGACAGAGATACAGGATTCTGGCTGCATTGGCTCTTGTGTCTCCCCGATATCCTCCGGGTGCGAGGGAAGCTTCGTTTATTTCAAAAATAACATTTTCCCGTAAAGCTGCTCTTGCCAGCGTTTCATAATCTACAGGGAAATGTGTATCGTCGCAGTGGCCGAGTATTTTTACAGCAGGATGTTTTATTGCATTGATGTAAGCTTCTGTATTCTGAGATACAGAGCCTGAACGGTAGTTCTGCCGATGCATACTGATGATAGCGTAATCCAGGTTGTTCAGCAGTTCATCTGACAGATCTGTATGTCCTGCACTGTCCAGGATGTTTAGTTCAACTCCGTAAAGAATATCTATGCCGAATCTTTTTCTGGGATAAAAAGGAAGGCTTCTGAAATAAGAAGAAGTTCCGGAAGCCAGAGTTCCCGGGCCGTGGTCAGAAATCCCAAGGAGTTTCAGTCCTTTTTTGCTGGCTGCTTTTGCCATGTCAGAGATGGTACAGGTGGTTCCGTGACCGCTGGCGATAGAATGTGTGTGGATGTCAGAAAGATACATTGTTTGTCTCCTTTCCAGAGCGGTTTCTATATATGATAAGAGCCTTACGGAAGATGCAAAGCTGCTGTTTGATGGTACATTCGTTATATTCAAGTATGACAGATGAGGATTTAAATGTCAATGAGGAAACAAAATAAAAACAACTGAAATACAACAAAAATCAAATAAAAAGCAACACAAATAAACGGCTGATACATGTTAAATTATGTTGACTTCGGGAAAATGAGAAGGTATAATGGAACTATATGAAAACACGGGGGCTTATTGCTGATCAATGACAGCGATGGCACTGTTTGCTTATGTGTAGACAGTTACTTCATGAGAAAGGAGTAACATGGAAAAATTTCAAACATCAGACATTCCCGGAATTCTCTTATGAATGGCTGGAGGCTGAACTGGATACTGGTATGATTCCACAAATATGGACAGCGAAGAAATTGATCCTAATCTTTATGACTAATCGATAAGTATATATCGAGAGGAAATGAATCCTCAGAATTAAGTAAAAAAAGTTACCGGGAACAATGTGACCGGTAGCGAAATACAGACGCCGCACTGCCGTATGGCAAGTGCGGCGTTGTTGTTCAAAACTCTGATAGCAGAGTGAAATCAAACAAATATAAATACAGTAACAGCTCAGACAAGATGATGCAAATAAAGACACTTTTTTGGACAAACGAGGTTCTTACCCTGGAGAGCAGATCAGGGTAAAATGAAATCATCAGATATGAAGAGCGCAATTCATATATTGGAGGAAGAACAGTGAAAAGTACGGAACGGTTAATTTTTCATATTGATGTAAACAGTGCATTTCTTTCCTGGGAATCAGCCAGAAGGGTGAGCCAGGGGTTGCCGGATCTCAGAGAAATTCCTTCCTGTGTAGGAGGAAATCCAAAGAAACGGACAGGTATCGTGGTTGCCAAATCTATCCCTGCAAAAAAATACGGGATCCAGACCGGCGAGCCAGTAGCTATGGCTCTTCGGAAATGTCCCAATTTGGTGATCGTTCCCAGTGATTTTGAATTATACGATAAATGTTCCCGGGCATTTAAAGCAATCTGTGCTTCCTTTGCACCTGTGATGGAATCTTTTTCCATTGATGAGGTATTTCTGGATATGACAGGTACTTCTCTGATCTATCCTGACCCTGTAGCTGCTGCTCATGAGCTGAAAGACAAGATTCACAGAGAGCTGGGATTCACAGTAAATGTAGGAATTTCTACCAATAAGCTTTTGGCAAAGATGGCATCAGATTTTCAAAAGCCGGACAGAGTACACACTCTGTTCCCGGATGAAATCCCGGAGAAAATGTGGCCTCTTCCTATCCGTAATCTGCTGTTTCTGGGAAAAGCTTCCGAGCAGAAGCTTCTGAATCAGGGAATCCGTACCATCGGTGATCTGGCAAGAGAAAGAGCATCCAATGTGCAGTACTGGCTTGGGGAAAAAACGGGACATCAGCTATGGCAATATGCCAGAGGTATCGATGATTCCCCTGTAAAAGCAGTGCCTGATGAGGCAAAAGGTTTCAGCGTGGAAACTACTTTTAACGATGATATTACTTCCATAGAGCAGGTGTTTCCCATACTTTTGGAGCAGTGTGATGTTCTGGCAACCAGAATGCGCAGAAAAGATAAGAAATGCAACTGTATTTCCGTGACTTTCCGTACTTTGGATTTCAGAAACCGTTCACACCAGACAAAGCTGGAAAATGCTACAGATCTTACAGATGAAATTTATATAAATGCTACAAGACTTTTTAAAGAATTCTGGAAAGGACAGCCGCTACGTCTGATTGGTGTGGCACTGACAGGCCTTACAGATGGCACTTATGAACAGATGTCTCTGTTTGAAGATACAGAAAATAAAGAACGCCACAGAAAGCTGGATGCAGCTATGGATGAGATCCGGATGAAATTTGGAAATGATAAGATCACCCGTGCCAGTATTATGAACAGCAATGCACGGATTGGGCGAAAAGCGAAAGCACAGATGAAAAACGAAAAGATGGAAGAACCGTAAGTAAAGGGAGGACTGAGCATTAAGAACAATGCGACAATCCTCCCTTTATAAAAATTTCAGAAAAAGTTTTATCGTTCCATCATACTGATAGATTCGATTCCTACACTTCCTCCACGTACCACTTCAATTCTGTGAAATTCTTCCTTGATCAGTTTCACTACTGCGTCATTCTTGGTTGCTGTCTGGACAAATTCCAGGAGCAGGCTGTCTTTGCCATAGTCAATGACCTTTGCCTTGAAGGTTTCGGCAATCTGAAACAGTTCAACCTTATCTTCTTTGGAACAGTTAAAAACCTTAATATACAGAATCTCTTTCATGCGGACAAATACGTCTGTGAAATCAATAACCTTAATAACCTCGATCATACGGTTCAACTGTTTTTTGATCTGCTCAAAAGTTTCATCATCACTGACAGTTGCAATCGTCATTCGAGATACTGTGGGGTCCTCGGTGGTTCCTACAGTAAGACTGTCCAGATTGTAGCTTTTTCCGGAGAAAAGTCCGGAGATTTTGGACAGAACACCTACCTGGTTCTCAACATAGAGAGAAATCCATCTTTTTTTCATTCCTTTATCCATAATAATTTTCCTCCTGATCAACAGTCCATAATCATATCTTCTAGAGTTCCGCCTGGTTTGATCATAGGATAAACCATTTCCTCAGGGTCAATGATGAATTCAATTACTGTAGGTGCCTTTGTGTTCTTTTTTGCTTCCTCGAAGGCTGCTGCAATTTCCTCTTTCTTTGTGACACGGATTCCTTTTGCCCTGTAGCTCTCTGCAAGTCTGATGAAATCCGGTGTGTACTGTGGATATTCCATGCCTTCAGTGCGGCGGGAAAGTGCTCCTGCGCGCAGATTGGTCATAGCATAGCGTTTGCCGTAGAAAAGCTTCTGCCACTGGCGTACCATTCCAAGGTATTCATTGTTAAAGATGCACAGGATAACAGGAAGTTCTTCCAGAACTGCAGTTGCAAGCTCCTGAATGTTCATCTGCACACCGCCGTCACCGGAGATAACGATGACAGGTCTGTCGGGATTTCCGATTTTGGCTCCGATGCCGCCTGGAAGACCATAGCCCATTGTTCCCAGACCACCGGACATGATTATCTGTTTGCCCTCTGTGATTTCCGCATACTGGGAGACAAGCATCTGATGCTGTCCTACATCTGTTACGATAATACTGTTCTCAAACTGTTCGTTGATCTCTTTCAGGATATCCATCGGACTTAAAAGATCATTTGGACGCATTTTAAGCGGATGCTCTTCTTTCCAGTTTTTGATCAGGTTAAGCCACTTGTCCGTTGAACATTCCTGGACGTATTCGTTCATTTTGGTGATAGCCTCTTTTGCATCAGCAACAATGGGGATATCCACCTGAATGTTTCGGGAAATGGATGCTGTATCAATATCAATGTGGATAATCTGGGCATGTGGTGCAAATTCATGAAGTTTTCCGGTGATTCTGTCATTGAATCTGGTTCCGATGGAGAACAGCACATCGCAGTTGCTGACTGCCATATTTGCTGCATAGGCACCATGCATGCCAAGGTTTCCGATATAGAGCGGATGGTCTGTGGGGATAGAGCCTTTTCCCATTACGGTTGTGACAACCGGTACTTTTGTCTTTTCCACTACTTCCCGGAAAATTTCATGGGCGCGGGAGATTACTACACCGCCGCCTGCCAGGAATAAGGGACGTTTTGCTTTATTTAAAAGTTTGATGGCACGTTTGAGCTGGCCGATGTGGACATCTGTGTTTGGTTTGTATCCGCGGATGTTTACATTTTTAGGATATTCAGCGCTGCCGAGTTCTGCCATTACGTCCTTTGGAAGGTCGATAAGGACAGGTCCCGGACGGCCGGTGCGGGCAATGTAGAAGGCTTCTTTGATAATTCTGCCAAGGTCTTCACGTCTGCGGACAGTAACGCCGTATTTGGTGATGCTTCTGGTGATTCCTACGATGTCTACCTCCTGGAATGCATCGTTGCCGATGAGGTGGCGGGCTACCTGGCCGGTGAAGCATACAAGAGGTACGCTGTCATAGTTGGCGGTTGCAAGTCCTGTTACAAGGTTGGTTGCTCCGGGACCGCTGGTTACCAGACATACGCCGACTTTGCCGGTGGTTCTGGCGTAGGCGTCGGCTTCGTGGACAAGGGCCTGTTCGTGACGGGGGAGGATGATTTTGACATCGTCCTGTTTGTAGAGTTCATCACTGATGTCGATGGTACAGGCTCCGGGGTAGCCGAAGAGGTATTCTACGCCTTCTTCTTTTAAGGCTTTGACTAAGAGTTTGTTGCCGGATATTTGTTTCATATTTGGGTAAACCTCCTTTGTGTATGTGTATAGGACGCTCAGAAATTTATTTGTTTGGTGTGCGGTTTCGGAGCCTAGTAGATCTAAGTGTCTGAAAATCTGCTAAAAGCGTTCAGAAAAATCTCAAACTCGCTGCGCTCAGACAGTGAGATTTTTCTGAACAACGCAGATTTCCAGGCACTAAGATCTACACGACTCCTGCAAATGCACACCAAACAAATAAATTTCTGAGCTGTGTATTGGCTGATACAGGGGCAGAATGGCGCTGCGCTGATTCTGCTGAGAACGCTGTAAAGCAGCTCCCACAATTCTGAATATAGTAAAAAACGCCCTGGGCTTATTGCCCAGGGCGAAAATATTTCCGCGGTACCACCTGTATTCAGAGTCTGGCTCTGCACTTTGTCAGTACTGATATACTGTGTTCCTGTAACGTGGAACTGACGTTGAAGCCTACTTGGCATGTCCGTTCAGGTCTTGTGGATCAGACGGGATATACGGTTTGGTTCACTGCTCGGGGGCTACTTCCACAATTCGTTCACGAAAGCTCGCACCGACCGCTTTCTCTCTGTGCTTCCCGGAGTTGTGTACTCCTCCCTGTCATGGCATTTGGCTGATATGAGGTATTCATTGTCCGAATAGGGTGGACAAATGTTTTCTTGGGTTACATTATACATTTATAGAGAGGAAATTGTCAACCGGGTTTTGGATAATTGCTGTAAAATTTATGTTCCTGAATGAATTTTGGCTACGTTACTGAGAACGGAGTGAACAGTAATGTAATTGACAGATTTCTATATTGCTGATATAAAAAATAAATAATACAGTTGTTTGGAAGGAGGGGACATATGGATTATTTATCGAATAATGTGGCGGTGAATCTGAAGAGGATTCGGAAATCCAAGAGTATGAGTCTGGATCAGGTGTCTGAGCAGACGGGGGTGAGTAAGAGTATGCTGGCTCAGATTGAGAGAGGGACTGCCAATCCTTCTCTGGGTGTGCTGGGGAAGATTACAAGTGGTCTGAGGATAGAGTTTCAGGAGCTGATACAGCCGCCGAGAGTGGACTGTTGTCTGGTGACACCGGCAGAACTGGTTCCTACCAAGGAGATAGCAGGACAGTACAGGGTATGGACCTGTCTGCCTTATGAGGATACCCGTCTGGTGGAGGTGTACCGGATCGAGGTGGAACCGGGTGGTGTTTATATCAGTGGCAGCCATGGGGAGAAGACAAGAGAATATCTGGCTGTTATGGAGGGTGTGCTTACTCTGGAATGTCATGGTGAGAAGTATGAAATCCACAGAGATCAGGTGTTTAAGTTTGAAACGGATCAGGAGCATGTCTATCGGAACACAGGGAAGGAGAAAGCCTGCTGTACCTGTTTTTTTCTGGATTATCATTGATGCAGTTGTATCAGGAGTTTTGTTGCTGAAGCGGTCTGCCGCAGGTGGATTACCATAGTGTAGAACTGAGTAGTGAAGCAGGTGATTTTATCCGAAGTATGAGTGTAAAATGTACAATATAATGCACAAAATGATGAAAAAGATACACCAGAAAATGAATATCTGAAAAGAAAGAATGTATGTAATGGTTTGTCAGTCTGCCATTTCATGAAGAGGCTGTGTTGTTATGAATTGTTGAGAAACCTTTATAATATCGCATGAATATGCAGGAAGTGTTGGATATACAATAAGGAGAACACAGAGCTTTCGTTACTGTTCACTCCATTCTCAGTAACGATCTTTCTGTAAAAAATGTAAATGTTCAAAAAAACATGTTGACAAATCATAAGGGCAGTGATATTGTAAGGATGTACAAAATAATACACAGAAAAAGTTAAGCAAAGGCGCTTACCCATACGGGTCAGTTTGTCTTTGCTTTTTTTATTATCTTAAGGATGCAGGAGGGCACAGCTATGAAATTAAAAGACACAGGATTAACTTTTCAGGACATTAAGGACAAAGTAAACAAGTACATGATCGAGACTTATGAGAGATTTGATTTCCTTGCAGAGACAGCAGAGGGCATGTACATTTATGATGAGAATAAAACCCCATATCTTGATTTTTATGCTGGTATTGCAGTAAACAGCGCAGGAAACTGTAACCCTAAGGTTGTAGCTGCTGCAAAGGATCAGTTAGATGATATTATGCATACATTCAACTATCCATACACAATCCCGCAGGCACTGCTTGCTGAGAAGGTCTGTGAAACAATCGGAATGGACAAGATTTTCTATCAGAACTCTGGTACAGAGGCTAACGAGGCAATGATCAAAATGGCCCGTAAATATGGTATTGAAAAGTATGGTCCAAACCGTTATCATATCGTAACTGCAAAGATGGGATTCCATGGAAGAACCTTTGGTGCCATGTCTGCAACAGGTCAGCCGGGTAATGGATGCCAGGTTGGATTCGGACCTATGACTTATGGTTTCTCCTATGCACCGTACAATGACCTTCAGGCTTTCAAGGATGCATGTACAGAGAACACAATTGCCATTATGGTTGAGCCTGTACAGGGCGAGGGTGGCGTACATCCTGCAACAATGGAATTCATGCAGGGACTTCGTAAATTCTGTGATGAGAACGATATGCTTCTTCTGATCGATGAAGTACAGACAGGATGGTGCAGAACAGGTGCTGTTATGTCCTATATGAATTATGGTATCAAACCGGATATCGTATCTATGGCAAAGGCTCTGGGCGGTGGAATGCCGATCGGTGCCATCTGTGCAACAGCAGAGGTTGCCAAAGCTTTCACAGCTGGTTCCCATGGAACTACATTCGGCGGACATCCGGTAAGCTGTGCAGCTGCACTGGCTGAGGTGAATGAGCTTCTGGACAGAGATCTGGCTGGAAATGCAAAGAAGGTTGGCGATTACTTTGCAGCTAAGCTCGAGAAGCTTCCTCATGTAAAAGAAGTAAGACATCAGGGACTTCTGGTAGGTGTGGAATTTGATGATACTATCGGCGGAGTGGATGTAAAACATGGTTGTCTTGACAGACATCTTCTGATCACAGCTATCGGAGCGCATATCATCCGTATGATCCCACCGCTTATTGTTACAGAAGAAGAGTGCGACAAAGCTGTAGCAATCATCGAAGATACAATTAAATCACTGGAAAAATAAAATCCGGCAACGGAGTGATACAGTAAGGACAAGGGCGTCACGAATTATATTCGTGCGCCCTTTTATGATATCAGGGCCAAAAAATCAAAAAGTCGTTCGTGCCTGCACGATAAGACTTTTGAACTTGGGACCTGCCAAATATGAGAAAGTAGCGATTTACATAGCAAATCAGTGGATTTCGAATGTTTGAGAATCTGATAAAAATTTGAGTGTGAGAGGGAAGAGCATGAAACATCTGGTAATTACGATTGGCTGCGAATATGGAGCCAAGGGCAATGCCATCGGTAAGAAGATTGCACAGGATCTGGGGATTAAGTTTTATGATCGTGATCTTGTGGATGAGATTATCAAAGAGGTAGGCATCCCTACAGACATTATGGACAGAGTAGAGGAAGGCGGAACCATCGCAGGTAAAGGTGCACAGGGTGATGTGAGAGGTTCCTTTTCCAAATATGCGGATCTGACAGACCGCGCCATTCATGTACAGAAGCAGATTATCCGGAAGCTGGCTCAGAAAGAAGCCTGCGTGATCATAGGACGGTCTGCAGATTATATTCTGAAAGATACAGAAGGAATCCAGCTGGTGAGAGCATTTATTTATGCACCTAATGATGTTCGCGTTCACAACATTATGGAAAGCCATAATCTTTCGGAAAAGGATGCAAAGCTTCTGCTGGATGAGAAGGATAAACGTTATCATAAGAGACATCTGGCACTGACAGGAAGTAACCGCGGTGACAGACATAACAGGGATATTCTTATTAACAGTGATTTTCTGGGAATTCAGGGAACAGCAGAATATCTGGAAGATCTGATCGCAAAAAAATACGGAAAAAAGGAGGCCTGACCTATGGAACAAAAAACATCAGAATTTGACAAAGTACTTGGTGCATGGGACATACTTGTAATTGCATTTGGCGCCATGATCGGCTGGGGCTGGGTAGTTTCTTCCGGTAACTGGATTGAATCCGGTGGTGTGCTTGGTGCAGCTATTGCATTTGCAATCGGTGGAATCATGATTTTCTTTGTAGGTCTGACTTACGCAGAGCTTACAGCAGCCATGCCTCAGTGTGGTGGTGAGCACGTATTCAGCTACAGGGCAATGGGTTCTACAGGTTCTTTTATCTGTACCTGGGCGATCATTCTTGGATATGTAAGTGTTGCCTGCTTTGAGGCATGTGCATTTCCCACAATCATCACTTATCTGTGGCCGGGGTTCCTGAAAGGATATCTCTATACAGTTGCAGGCTTTGATGTTTATGCATCCTGGCTGATCGTGGCAATTGTGATTGCTTTTCTTATTATGATAATCAACATTAATGGAGCAAAAACTGCAGCAGTTTTGCAGACTGTTCTTACCTGTATTATCGGCGGTGCCGGAATTATTCTGATCGTGGCTTCTGTGGTTACAGGAAGTGTGGATAACCTTCAGGGACAGATGTTTGTTGGAAACGGTACCGGTGAAGCAATGAAAAGTATTATTAAGGTTGCAGTTATCACTCCGTTTTTCTTTATTGGTTTTGATGTTATCCCACAGGCAGCAGAGGAGATTAATGTTCCGCTGAAAAAAATCGGTAAAATGATGATCCTCTCTGTTGTGCTGGCTGTTGTATTTTACGCACTGGTTATTCTTGCAGTAGGTTATATCCTGAATCCGGCAGAGATTATTGAGTCTCAGCAGGGAACAGGACTTGTAACAGCAGATGCCATGGCCAAGGCTTTCGGGACAAAGATTATGGCCAAGGTTATCATTGTAGGTGGAATGTGTGGTATTATTACATCATGGAACTCCTTCCTCCTTGGCGGTTCCCGTGCCATGTACTCTATGGCAGAATCCTACATGATTCCTCCGTTTTTTGCAAAGCTTCATCCGAAGCACAAAACTCCGGTTAATTCTCTGTATCTGATCGGTGCCCTGACTATGCTGGCTCCTTTTGCAGGAAGAACAATGATGGTCTGGATCTGTGATGCAGGTAACTTCGGATGCTGCCTTGCATACTGTATGGTCTCTGTCTCTTTCCTGATCCTTCGTAAAAAGGAACCGGATATGGCAAGACCTTACAAAGTAGGCCACTACAAATTTGTAGGTTTTATGGCAGTAGTCATGTCAGGGCTGATGCTTCTGGTTTACTGTATTCCGGGTTCCGGTGGAAGTCTGGTATTTCAGGAATGGCTTATGGTAGGTAGCTGGAGTTTACTTGGAGTTGTATTTTATGCGATCTGTAAACGTAAATATAAAGAAGACTTTGGTAAACTTATTGAACTGATCTCTGATGAGGATGCAGCAAGTCTTATGCCGGAGGCTGATGATGAAGAGCTTGATGTGGTAATCGATGCGGCTATTGACAGGGTGCTTTCCTCTATGGCATAACGCTATAAATGACATGACAATCATTTTGGGTAACAGAGTTTTGAATTTGTGCAGGGTAGATGCCCTGCACATTGCAATATTGAAAAATACAGGAAAAGAGGCAGAAATTAATGAATCCATTTGAATTTTTTATTCCTCAGAATATTACAGTCGGTGCAGGTACTCTGGCGAAGCTTCCGGAATGTGCCAAAAAGCTTGGAGGTTCTCATGCAATGCTGATCTCAGGACCAACTCTCCGGAAAATGGGAGTTGTGGATAAGGCGGCGGATTATCTGAAAGACGCCGGAATGGCAGTGGATATTTTTACAGATGTAGAAGCCAATCCGTCTGTCACCACAGTGGAAAAAGCGACAGAAGCGTATAAGGATTCCGGCGCAGATTTTATCGTTGCGCTGGGCGGTGGTTCTCCTATGGATGTGGCAAAAGCAGTGGGAGTTACGGCTAAATATGGCGGCAGTATTACAGAATATGAGGGGGCACATAAGGTTCCCGGAAAAATTGTTCCGCTGATCGCAATCCCGACTACTGCGGGAACCGGCTCAGAGGTTACGGCATTTTCTGTTATCACTGACCACAGCAGAGATTATAAGCTGACGGTATTCAGTTATGAACTTCTTCCTGCATATGCGATCCTGGATCCTGAGCTTCTCACCTCTGCTCCGGCATCTGTGGCAGCAGCATGCGGAATCGATGCATTTATCCATGCGGAGGAGGCTTATGTTTCCACAGCAGCATCTCCTTTTTCTGACGCAATGGCAGAGAAAGCAATGGAGTTGATCGGTGGAAATATCCGCCGTTTTGTGGCAAGACGTACAGATCTGGAGGCTGCAGAGGCAATGCTTACGGGATCTCTTTTTGCAGGAATCGCCTTTTCCTTTGCAAGACTTGGAAATGTCCATGCCATGAGCCATCCGGTAAGTGCTTTCTTTAATGTAGCACATGGAGTGGCAAATGCAGTTCTTCTTCCCGTGATCGCAGAATATAATGCGCTGGCAGATCATGGCAGATATCTGAAGATTTATAATTATATCAGTCCGATCCCTGCATATGAGGATGAATTCGAACCGCTGATGCTGATGGATGCCATCCGGGAATTAAACGAAGATATCGGAATCCCGGAAGACCTGACCACAGCCATCCGTCAGGCAAAGAAGGGAGAAGAGATTTCTGATGAGGAGATTGAAAGCAGGATTGATGCCATGGCAGATGATGCCATGAAGAGCGGAAATATTGCAGTAAATCCAAGATCCTCCAGGAAACAGGATATTGTGGAATTGTATCATAAGGCTTTATAAATTCAGATAAAGAGGAATGCAGTATTTTATGTAATTGCTACAGATTAACAGAAGGTATTGATTAAAATATCTGCTATTATAAAAAACGTGCAGAAACATTGAAGTCGACAGATAACTTCAGGTTTGAAGATTTATCCCGATTTTAAAATGTATCTGCACGTTGTTTTTTTGAGAAATTTCCATTGTATAACTTGCCTGATAGAAAGAAAGATTATATAGTATTAATCAAAATATAGTAAAGTAATGTGAGTCAAAATATTGATTGTTCAGGAGGATTTTATGGCAAAGAAGAAAATATATGCAGTACGCAAGGGACATAAAACAGGACTTTTTGCTACATGGGCGGAGTGCCAGAAGGCAGTAAACGGATATTCAGGAGCTGAGTTTCGGGGATTTACAGAGAAAGAGGAAGCATTGGCTTTTCTGAACATGGAGACAACAGGAAATGTATCCGGTGATAAAGCAAAAGAGGCGGCAGGAATCGTGGAAGTACCTGAAAATATGGTCATTGCTTATGTAGATGGAAGTTTCGAGAAAAGTATTGGCAGATATGCCTTTGGTTGTGTGATCCTTACACCGGATGGACAGGAAATCCGTAAATCCGGCAGCGGCAGTGATTCTGGAGGAGTCGCGATCCGAAATGTGGCAGGAGAGATGCTTGGTTCCATGACTGCAGTAAACTGGGCCATAGAAAACAAATATCCAGCTGTGGAAATCCGCTATGATTACGAAGGTGTAGAGAAGTGGGTAACAGGTGTGTGGAGAGCCAAAACACCTCTGACCAGCAAATACGCAGCCAATATGCAGGAAGCAGGAAAGAAAGTAAAGATTTCTTTTTGTAAAATAGCAGCTCATACGGGCAATCACTACAATGAAGAGGCAGATCAGCTGGCTAAGAGCTGTCTCTTATACACATCTCCGAGCCCACGAGACGTAGAGGAATCTC
>ERZ1026986.607-NODE-607-length-12891-cov-11.129324_pt1 | contig 12891 bp, 8 predicted proteins | sample MGYA00519455_ERZ1026986 | MGnify/ENA primary metagenome ERZ1026986 (study PRJEB26926, sample SAMN06164548) | human gut metagenome | biome: ENVO:00009003; feature: ENVO:2100002; material: ENVO:00002003 | host: Homo sapiens | place: USA | collected 2012 ...
TCTACACACTGCATATCGTCGGCAGCGTCAGATGTGTATAAGAGACAGCTATTGCAATTTAGGCAAATATGCTATAAAATATACATAAAGGGGGAGGAACGGACTTCCCGATAAAATTTTCATTTTTTTATATTCTGAAAACTATTTTAAATTTACAGGAGGGTTTATTACATGAAATTTGCTGACGGTTTCTGGCTCAACCAGAGAGGCTACGAAGTAAACTATGCAAATCAGGCTTTCGAGATCGAAGAGATCGAAAACGGATTCCTCGTTGTGGCAACACCTTTCGTTGTATACAACAGAGCTATGATGCTCGGAAGTGCTAACCTTGAGATCGCTTACACTTCAACTCAGGAGAACTGCGTAAAGGTAAGCATCACACACCACAAGGGTCATGTTGACAATGGTCCGCACTTTGTTCTCGAGGACAAGGGCTTCAAGCCACAGGTAACTGTTACAGACAAGGAAGCCGTACTTGTTACAGGTGACACAAAGCTCGTTGTTTCTAAGGAAAACTGGAGCTTCACATACTATTATAAGGATAAGAAACTCACAAGTGGTGGCTGGAGATCGACAGGCGTTATTTTCGAGAGTGCTTACAAGCAGCAGGCAAGACTTCAGACACAGCTCGACGACACATTCTGGAGCTACCCTGCCGATCCCACAAGAACATACATCAGAGAGCAGTTCGACACTTCTGTTGGCGAATATTTCTACGGCTTCGGCGAGAAATTCACAACATTCACAAAGAACGGTCAGAACGTTGAGATATGGAACGCTGACGGAGGTACTTGTTCCGATCAGTCTTACAAGTCTATCCCATTCTATCTTTCTTCAAAGGGCTACGGTGTATTTGTAAACAGCACTGACAAGGTTTCATATGAGGTTTGCTCTGATACTGTTTCTAAGGTATCCATGACAGTTCCAGGTGAGAGCCTTGAATACTATGTATTCGGCGGTGCTAACCTCACTGACGTACTCAAGGGCTACACTGACCTTACAGGCAAGCCTTCACTGCCACCTGCATTCTCATTTGGTCTGTGGCTCACAACTTCATTTACAACAACATATGATGAGGAGACTATCACATCATTTATCGATGGCATGGCTGAGAGAGATATTCCTCTTCAGGTATTCCACTTTGACTGCTTCTGGATGAAGGGCTTTGAGTGGTGTAACTTTGAGTGGGACAAGTCACAGTTCCCTGACCCACCTGCAATGCTCAAGAGACTTCACGAGAACAAGGGTCTGAAAACTTGCGTATGGATCAACCCATATGTTGGTCAGCGTTCAAAGCTCTTTGACGAGGGTATGAAGAACGGCTACTTCATCAAGAAAACTGACGGTTCTGTATTCCAGTGCGACGAGTGGCAGCCTGGTATGGCTATTGTTGACTTCACTAATCCTGAGGCTTGCAAGTGGTATGCAGGATATCTGAGAAAGCTCTGCGAAATGGGTGTTGACACATTCAAGACAGACTTTGGTGAGAGAATACCTACAAGAGATGTTGTTTACTATGACGGCTCTGACCCTATCAAGATGCACAACTTCTACACATATCTTTATAATGAGTGCGTATTCAATGTACTGAAAGAATATTTTGGAGAGAACAAGGCTTGTCTGTTTGCACGTTCTGCTACAGCAGGTGGTCAGAAGTTCCCTGTTCACTGGGGCGGAGATTGCTCAGGCAACTACAACTCAATGGCTGAGGTTGTAAGAGGCTGTCTGTCACTTTGTATCTCAGGCTTCGGCTACACTTCACATGACATGGCAGGCTTTGAAGCTACTGCTACACCTGACATTTACAAGAGATGGGCTGCGTTCGGTATGTTCTCATCACATTCAAGACTGCATGGTAACCAGTCATACAGAGTGCCATGGCTTTTCGACGAGGAATCCTGCGACGTTCTGCGCTTCTTCACAAAGCTCAAGGGCAAGCTCATGCCTTATCTGTGGGCTCAGGCTATCAAGACACATGAAGTCGGTGTGCCTGTAATGAGAGCAATGGTCATCGACTTTGCTGACGACCCAACTTGCCTGACGCTTGACAGACAGTATATGTTCGGCGACAACATTCTTGTTGCTCCTATCCTTAATGACGAGGGTATCGCTGAATACTATGTACCAGAGGGCAAGTGGACAGATATTATCACCGGCAAGGTTCTTGAGGGCGGCAAGTGGTATAAGCACAAATGCTCATACTTTGAGATCCCTGCTCTTGCTAAGCCAAACAGCATTATTGCATACGGCAACTTTGAAAGACAGATAGAGTATGATTATCTTGAGGGTACAACATTCACTATCTACGAGCTTGAAGACGGCAAGAGTGCAGTTTGCCCTATTTATGACACTGAGGCAAACAAGGTATTCGAGTTGACAGCTACAAGACATGGCAACAAGATCGAGTGCGAATACACTGACACAAAGGCAAGCTTCAAGATCACTGTGGCTAACACAGACAAGACTGTTGAAATTGCCCCTAACTTCAGCGGCAAGGTAATCATTGAACTCTAATGACTAAATAAAATCATCGCTCCGAGAGATCGGGGCGATTTTTTTGCGTTCACACATAAAATCGGGGCAAATGAGGGTAAAAATTCTGTATATTTGCTCTTGAAGAAAATATGAGATCGGGGTATAATATAGATAGTACGATTTGAGGAGTAATTTTATGAAATCAAGAATACGAAGTGCTATAACGAAAAAGATAATCGGCATAAATATCAGTTCGCAAAAGCGTGATATCATTGAAGATATTGCTAAAAGCGAAAATGCGGAGACTGTTTTCTTTGACAATGAGATAATGGGACAGCAGGTGGGATATCTTTGCGGTTTCAAGGGCTTTGTCAGGTCTGAAAAAGAGGGCGAGGACATCACGGACGAATGCCTTATTTTTTCAGGCATTGACGGCAGGAGCCTTGACCCTATACTGAAAAAGCTTAGGGAAAAAGAAGCTACGGTGAAGTTGAAAGCAATGGTCACAATGCATAATCAAAAGTGGAAGGTTGGCGAGCTTATAAAAGAGCTGAGGCGTGAACACATTTACATGAACGGAGGTGACAGAGATGAAAAGTAAATACAAGGCTATTATTTACATTATTCTGTCGGCTTTTTCGTTTGCATTCATGTTCGCGTTTGTACGGCTTTCGGGAGACTTACCGACGGTGCAAAAGACCTTTTTCAGAAATTTTGTGGCGTTGTTTTTCGCTATTGGAGTTCTTAAGAAAAATCACATACGCTTTCACATTGAGGGCAAAAAGAACAATGCGGTCATTTTTGTGAGGGCGCTTGCTGGCACGCTAGGAATGCTTGGAAACTTTTATGCCATAGATCATCTTGTGCTGTCTGACGCCTCCATGCTAAACAAAATGTCACCGTTTTTCGTTATCATTTTCTCTTTTATTTTCCTTAAAGAGCGGCTGACTTTCTTTCAGGGCTTCACTGTAATTTGTGCATTTATAGGAAGCTTGTTTATCATCAAGCCGAGTTTTCAGAATGTGGACTTCTTCCCTGCCCTTATCGGTTTTCTAGGAGGAATGGGAGCGGGACTTGCTTACGCTTGCGTAAGATACTTAGGACAGCATGGAGTAAATGGTGCGGTGATAGTTGCATACTTCTCGGGATTTTCCTGCTTGTTCACCCTGCCATTTCTAATATTAGATTTCCACCCTATGACGATTTTCCAAATACTTTGTTTATTGGGAGCTGGCGCAGGTGCGGCAGGCGGACAGTTCGCTATAACTGCGGCTTACACTCACGCTCCTGCAAGGGAGATATCGGTTTATGATTACTCGCAGTTGATTTTTACCACGATTTTGGGATATTTCCTTTTTGGAGATATTCCCGATGGCTGGAGCTTTCTTGGATATTTCATTATCATTGCAATGGCTGTGCTTGTTTTTCTTTACAACAATGTTTGGCACAATGACAGCGAGGTCAAGGGCTGACAAAAAGGTAAACAAAAAGAGCGTTTTTACTTTCTCGGTAAAAACGCTCTTTATTATTTATATTGTGTTTTATGCTCCGCCTGCGATAAATCTCTTGAGATCCTGTGGGTTTACGCACTTTTCAAGCGCAACGTCCATGGAGATCGTTCTCGAACGAACGAGCTTTGCAAGCTCCTGATCCATGGTCTGCATTCCTGTTGCTTTACCTGTCTGCATAGCTGAACCGATAAGATGCACCTTATCGTCACGGATCATAGCTTTGATAGAGTCTGTTGCGTTAAGAATCTCACAGCAAGCTACACGGCTTGTGCCGTCGAATGTACGACAAAGTGTCTGAGTACAGATACCTACAAGAACGGAAGCAAGCTGAGTTCTGATCTGATGCTGCTGGTGAGCAGGGAAAACGTCGATGATACGGTCGATAGTTGACGGTGCGGACGTTGTATGAAGTGTACTCATAACAAGATGTCCTGTTTCAGCGGCGGTAACAGCAGCTTCGATAGTCTCGAAGTCACGCATTTCTCCTACGAGGATAATGTCCGGGTCCTCACGGAGAGCAGCACGGAGGGCAAGTGAGAAGCTCGGTACGTCAGGTCCGATCTCTCTCTGGTTTACCATACATCTCTTATGAGCGTGCATATACTCGATAGGGTCTTCGATAGTGATTATATGTGCTGATTTATGGATATTTACATGGTCGATCATTGCGGCAAGAGTTGTTGACTTACCTGAACCGGTAGGGCCTGTTACAAGCACAAGTCCACGAGGTCTCATTGAGAACTCTGCAAGGATAGGTGGCAGGTCAAGGTCGGTAAGGGTCGGGATATCGTTTCTCAAAAGACGGAGAGCGATAGCCGTGTTTCCTCTCTGACGATACACGTTTACACGGTGACGGAAACCTCTTGAAGATACATATGTAAAGTCGGTATCAATATGGTCTTTGATAGACTGACGCTGCTTATCTGTGCACATATCCTCGCATATTTTGAGAATTTCGATCTCGGTCATATCAGGATATGAGGAAAGCTTTCTCAGGTTACCGCCCTGTCTAACTATCGGCGGAATACCTACGGTGAAGTGCAGGTCGGAACAGCCAAGGGCTCTTGCTTCATCAAGAATTTTGTTAATGTCGATTGCCATTAGAATTTACCTCCATATATTTCTTTTTTATACAGCATATGTTACACGGATAAGTTCGTCCATTGAGGTCTTGCCTTGCTGAACAAGCTCTGAAACGTTGTCACGAAGCAGGTGACAGCCCTCTTTCTTTGCAAGCTCCTGAATTTCGTCAGCTTTTGCTCCCCTTGTGATAAGAGCCTGCATAGACGGTGTTGCGAGAAGGATCTCATGGATAGCGGTTCTTCCCTTATATCCTGTGTTATTGCACTTTGGACAGCCACATGGGTCGTACACCTGTACTGAATGGTCAAGACCCATAAGCTCGTTTTCTTCCTCAGTTGACATTCTAGGCTTTTTGCACTCAGGGCAAAGCACCTTTGTAAGACGCTGAGCAACGATACCGATAAGTGAGGTTGCGACCATGTATGCCTCAACGCCCATATCCACAAGTCTTGTTACAGTAGAAGCGGCGTCATTGGTATGAAGTGTTGACAGAACAAGGTGTCCTGTAATAGCGGCACGGATAGCGATCTCAGCAGTTTCAGTATCACGCATTTCTCCGACCATTATGATGTCAGGGTCCTGACGGAGGATAGAACGAAGTGCTGCACCAAATGTCATACCAGCTTTTTCGTTGATCTGGCACTGGTTTACGCCATCGATCTTTTTCTCGACTGGGTCTTCGACGGTAATAACATTGTTATTAGGCTTTGAGATCTCACCAAGTGCGGCATAAAGTGTGGTAGATTTACCTGAACCTGTAGGGCCTGTTACAAGGACAACACCCTGCGGCACTTTCAGGCACGCCTCAAATCTCTTATAGTTATAATCTGTCATACCCAGGTCGGTTATTTTTCTCAGTGACATATCACCTGTTGCGAGGATACGGAGAACGACTTTTTCGCCGTACACCATTGGAAGGTTAGATACACGGAGGTCAAGAGTTGTGCCGTCAACGACCTGTGACATACGGCCGTCCTGCGGGATACGCTTTTCTGCGATATTCATACCGCTCAAGATCTTGAAACGAGTAACAAGCGAAGTATGAAGTGCGGCTGAAAGAGTCATAAGCTCAATAAGGTCGCCGTTTACACGGATACGGATAACGGTTTTATCCTTGAATGGCTCGATATGTATATCCGTTGCGTCCTGACGCTGGGCGTTCTCAACAATAGCGGTAGCAAGTTTAACGATAGGAGCGTTCTCGATTCTCTCCTCGGAGATATCCTTGAGTTCTTCAAGGTTAAGCTCTTCCTCTTTTTGCTTTGTAGCTTCGTCAACAACGGAGTTAACCTGACCTTCTGAGTACATCTTACCGATTGCACGGTTGATAGATGACTTTGTGGCAAGAACAGGTGTTATGCTGCAGCCTGTGATAACACGGAGATCCTCGAAAATATAGAAGTTGATAGGGTCATTAGTTGCAACGGTCATACGCTTGCCTATTTTGCTGACTGCGATGACGTTATACTTTCTTGCAGTTGCCTCCGGTATCTTCTTGACTATATCAGGCATAAGCTCTGTATTATCAAGGTCGATATAAGACACATTCAGTCGCTCGGCGAGGACCTGACAGAACTGAACATCGGTAACGAGCTTCATGTCAATAATGACATCACCAAAAAGTCTTCCCTTTTGCTCCTTCTGTTTGGCAAGGACTTCCTGAAGCTGTTCTTCAGTTATAAGACCTTTCTGTACCAGATACTGACCGATAGGGCCGTTTCTCATATATATTACTCCAATCCTCCGCATTGATTTAGGGATCCGACGCTGCGGAAACGTCTGCTGCGGTGCAAAAACCGCAAAAAAATCATATTATCTATTGTAATCTTCATGAAAGTATGATAAAATTAATATATTAACTAATGAATCCAAAGGAGGATCACTGTGGATAATTTAACCTTATCATACATAATCATTTATGTATTTGTGTTCATCTTCGGAGCGTGCATAGGCAGTTTTCTTAACGTCTGCATATACCGATTGCCGAAAAATGAAAGTCTTATCAAGCGAAATTCTCACTGTATGACCTGCGGTGAGCCGATCAAACGGCGTGACCTGATACCGATAGTAAGCTGGTGCATACTTCGTGGAAAGTGTCGAAGCTGCGGTGCAAAGATATCGGCAAGATACACTATAGTTGAAACGCTGAACGCACTGCTCTACTTATGGGTATTCTACCATTTTAATGGAATTTTCAATCCGCTTTGTGCAGCACTTGTCTGTCTGTTATTCTCTGCTCTTATCGTTGTATTCTTCATGGACTGGGACACTCAGCTTATCAACACATATGTGGTGATATTCATAGGTTTGCTTGGTGTTGCGGAATACATCTTCTGCAAAGATCAGACGGGACTTACGCTTAAATCACACTTGATCGGATTTTTCATTGTGAGCGTGCCTTTGCTTATTATTTGTCTTATCACACATGAGAAAGCAATGGGCATGGGAGATGTATATCTCATGGCAGCAGCAGGGTTGTTTCTCGGAATGCAGGGTGCTTTGGTAGCGCTTCTTATCGGACTGATAACAGGCTCGATCGGTGGACTTATCCAGAAGCACCGCAGCGGTGATTCAGTATTTGCATTTGGTCCATATCTCTCCATAGGAATTGCTGTTGCAGCTTTGTACTCAGAGCAGATCGGTTCATGGTACATGGACTTTACTGGTCTTAACGAGATGATGAACGAAGCAATGCTGATAATAAGATAATTGCACAAATTCCGCAGTTTGATACTGCGGAATTTTTTTGCTCAAAAAATCCTCTTAATAGAAGTTTTCTGTTAAGGGGATTTTTTCAGCAAGGCTGTACAATAATATACAGCCGCTGAAAACTAAAATTTATGATGGATCACTAGTATAAAGCTTATCATCTTTAAACCAGTATTCATATTCTCCACCATTATTGGTTAAATTTACAGTAGCACTGGTCCAACCTATCTGAAGATTAATAGTATCACTGTAGAAAAGTATTTCCAAATCCGTACCAACCTTTAACTGATCATTCATATAACTGCCCCAATATGTTGAAGTACGAATAACCTGACCTGTCACCTCGAAATCAACAGGATAACCACTGCATACAATATGATTACCATTTGAAGGCTTGGTGAGAATATGAACCTTTATTCTCGATGAACCACTAGGCAATGTTGGTTTATCCTTGAATTGTGCTACAAAAACAGTGTCAGATGTTATAGGGGTAGAACTGATATCATCACTCTTACCCTCTACAACCCACTTATCAAATATTTTTGTTGTATCTGACGGAACAGGGATAGCACCTGGATAAGTTGCATACTGTCCATCAGAAACATAAATAGTTGAGGCATTTATTAAAGAACCATTTAATTTAAACTCAACCTTATGCTTGTTCTGTACAACTGGAACGAAAACAACTGAGCTATCTGTAATAGAAACATCAGTAAGACCCTTTGAGTTATCTGATTTGTATACCCACTTAACAAAATCCTGTTTTATAGTATCCATGTCAGTTGGAATTCCCGGGTCATTTGCAAAGTCGCCATCATAGACTTTTGTTGTTGTAAATGTAGAACCGTTGATATTCTCAAACGTTACATTAAATTGGGCTTTCGGTGCAACAGGCGGATAAACACAGGAGAATACCATATCCTTATTTATTGTTACGCCTGTTGTAAAATCAGCAACGTTATTCTTGCTGTCTACCCAATAAGGCGTGCCATAACCTGTTCTTGATGACATAGAAGGTGGAGCTTTATAAACTGTACCCGCCTTGACAGACTTAGTATCTATCTGTTTACCACGAAGCGTTGGTTCAGGGTCGCTTGCAGAGTAGATAAACTTTACACTGTATGTTTTTGAACTTGAAACTGTTGTCTTATCGTAGAAAATATAAGTATATGTGTTTGAAGCGTCAAGGCTGTAATACTTTTCCTGCTGAGCTGTGCAACCTGCAGGAGCAGTAGTTGCCTGAGGATATGTGACATAATCAGGAGCTACAGAGAAATCTTTATAGTCATTAACATTGTATGAATCGCCTTCATCTATGTTAATATTTGTGAGATTTACTGCTGCGTCCTTTTTATACTTTGTTTTCGTAAAAGTATAGCTTCCGTTCTCATATGTTGGCTGATAGGCTGTAAGAGAAACGTCGAGAGTATACATTTCCTCAATTTTGCTGATACTTGCACCGATATCAAACTTATAATTGTCGTAAAAATCAACGCCTCTTGCAACAGCAGAATTATTAAAGTTTAAGCCCTCTGTATTTACCTTACCTACATTGAGGATACAGCCTTTTGCACCCATTCTCTTTGCGGCTGTATCCGTGTCATTGCCTGAATAGTTTTTCAGACTATAGCCACGAAGATTATTATTATCAATAACGATACAATTTGAATAGGTCACACCGCTTGCACCGATAGTACCAGAGGTTGAAACATCAGGCACACCAATATAATCTTTAAGCACAAGAACATTGGTCGAATATCTAAGCTCATCATCAAGATAGTCTATAAGACCTGAACCTATGACATTGCTTTCCATTGTTGCATCAGCGTCATGATAAACGTTATTTGCAGGTTTGATCATATTAAGGATAGCTCCGAGGATCACGCCGAAAATCGTTACCACAACGATAAGCTCAACAAGGGTAAAACCCTTGCGGTTTTTATTCATTTTCAAGATCCTCCCTCCTTATGGTGTTGATTGTGCATCGTCATATTCAGCCTGGTTTTTGTAATCAGAACCACCCATATAATGGATAACTACATAACCTGTAGCTTTACCTGACGCATCTTTTTCAAGATAATGGTCAAAGGTCGCATCTGTGATCTTAAATGCAGCTGCATCGGCTGTTGGAGCGCTGCTGTAAAGATCAGATGACTGTGAGAAGCCGAAATAATCGCTTCCTGTTACGCCTGAAAGCACAACGCCAAACTGATGATTTCCACCGTCACCGATAGGGATAAGAAGTGAATTTCCTGATGAGTTATTATTTACATCAAAGAACTTTCCGCCTGTAAGCTCAGGCGTAAGAGCATAGAAATCCATATCTGCCCCTGAATTGTTATAAAACTTTACCCAGTAAACGCTCTTTTCAGGATTAGGCGTAATGTTTATGTCCTTACCCTGAAGAAATTTGAGCTGATAGCCTGCGTCTTCATCAATATTATTAAGCTTTGCTTTAAAGCCATAGGCTGTAGTATTGAATTTTATGCCGCTTCCAAAGTCTGCCTCAAGGGCAAACTCATTTGTAGTTTTGCCGCTTGAAGAGAACTTGTTTACCTTCAACTCGTTCATATTGACGGTCTTGTTATCATTATACTGCTCGGCATTTACTGCCTGAGTATACATTTCATTGTTGCGGTAGTAGTTTTCAAGATTCTGTCTTTTTGCCGCTACAGCAACTGTAACAAGCATAGCTGACATACCTGACAAAAGTGCCATTGCTATGATGACCTCTACAAGAGTCATACCCTTTTTATTTTTGCTGTTCTTTTTCATGAGTATACTCCTTTCAATTAGTAGTGATCATATCTGTCAAGTTCGTATCCGTAAGCATAATCATCCTTGCCGCCCTTCGCATTCTGCATTACAGAAGTAGTTGAAGGCTTGGTGTATACATAGAACGCTGTATTGGCGTTACCAAAGCTGTTTGCGATAACTACACCGACTGCACAGCACTGAACGGTCATTTTTCCGCCTGCTGAGTCTGTAACATTAAGTCCACTAAGACCACTTGTTGCTATATTAACCATTGCTTCTGGTGAGTAGAATGAACCCTGGAAGAAACTGTAGTTTGTGGCGCTAAGCGTTGTGTTCTGAGCAAATAAGAAAATGATACTGCTGTTTGATGGTCTGTAAGAACCTGCAACGTCCACTGATGTTGTATTAAGGACGAAGCTGCTCTGTGGAGCACCAGGATTACCCTTAGTATTATTAAGTGTATCAGCGTCATACATACGAACATAAGTGTCATAATCAAATATTTTCAAGCCACTAAAGCTATAGTTACATGTGCTTGAACCCGAATGTTTGGACTTGCCTGTTACTGAGTCGATACCATTAAGTGTAATAGCACTGCCTGAGTCTGAAACAAAATAGCAGTTGTATTTTCTGTCACCTGTAGTCGCATCAATTATAGTTGAACGATTTCTGACAACTATAGTTGGAGACCAGCTTGAATCAAGACTAAGACCATTTTGAAGTCTTATAACAATATCTCCTGAAGTATCAGAAACATCAACAAGGATCCTTGAACCATTGCCAAAATCATTGAACGAAAGATCAGATGCCCATGTACAGCTTGATGTTATTCTCAATTTGTAGCGGCTTGTAACTGGAGTCTTAGCTCCTGTTCCTGTAAGGTCTATTAGCTCAGTAAGCGTGTAGTCAACATTATTCCAATAGCTTGGATCGCTTGCAAAGGTATTGAAAGTTTTAGTGTTTTTGCCATTATAGAAAGCCTGATATTGATCAGAGATCGTTGTCACATTAGTATCACTGCTCATGAAGAAATCTTCCGGATAATATACATAGGCATCAGCAGATACTGGTATCTGTGGCTTTGCGTCACGACCTGCTTTGCTAAGAACAGCTCCTTCATGAATATTTGAAGCCTGGCAGACGATCTTATCTTTACCCGTGATAGTGCCGGTAACATATACAGAGCCTGTTACCTTAAGTGACTTTGTGACATTAAGATCACCCTCGACATAGAGAGAGCCATTGATCGTCTGACCAGCTGCACCAAATGTTGCATCGCCATTATAAGCACCTGCGCCCTTATAAACGTAGAAGTTACCATACTGTGTATAGTCATTTCCGCCGATGTTAGCTTCACAACAGAACAAATCGACATCAAAACCTGAAGAACCAACGTCCATATGGTTTGAAGTAGAAAGCTTCTGACCGATATTAACATAGTTATATCCGTCTGCTCTTGCCATTGTGGAGTTGATGCTGAATTCATTTGAAACATCAAGGTTTTCAGAAATTGTAACAGTTGAACCCTGCTTTTCATCTACAAGACTAGGCTTGAGCATGATAAGAGGCTGAGCTGAAACCTCAATAGAACCATACATAAGATAAGAACCATAGATACTAGTATTGTTTGTAAATCTATAGACCTTACCAGTGGTATTATTGATACCAGCCATATCACCGATAACGTTAAGGTTATCGTAACATGCGCCGCCGTTACCAACAAGCTCAATAGTATTTGTATACTCTGCAGGCTTTGTAACTGAGTGCGTGGAAATATGAGCTGCTACCTTCTCAGTTTTTCCCAAATAAGTAGTTTCACAGGTAACAACGATATTTGCAACACTTGTACCCTCCTGTGCTACAGTTATCTTTGTGGTACCGATATTATCGCTTTTACCGTCACCGCCGTTGTAACTTACAGTAGTAGTAGTACCCTTACCGCTGTTAGCGCTTGCAAGTTTTTTAAGGTTATCCATAACCTGTTTCTGCTTAGCCTTTGCAGTAGGGTCATTGGTAGGATAAGTATCGGTCTGTATCTGATTAATAAAGCTTTCAAGAGTAGATGAAGCTGTCAGATAAGCCTGTTTGCTCTTATAGTTATCATTTGTTTTTGTCCTATTTACCGAAACAAAAGAAACAGTTGCAGTCAAAAGTATTGACAGCATGAGCATGACAGCAACCGCTGTGAAAAGCACGACTCCGGGTTTGTTTCTTTGTTTCCTCTTCGGAGTATTCTTCATATTAACCACCTTTCTTAGTTTTATTATCACTTATGCTATACTTTTTTTCATTTTACACAGGTTGATTACCTGTCTCTTATACACATCTCCGAGCCCACGAGACGTAGAGGAATCTC
>ERZ1026986.611-NODE-611-length-12825-cov-14.522788_pt1 | contig 12825 bp, 10 predicted proteins | sample MGYA00519455_ERZ1026986 | MGnify/ENA primary metagenome ERZ1026986 (study PRJEB26926, sample SAMN06164548) | human gut metagenome | biome: ENVO:00009003; feature: ENVO:2100002; material: ENVO:00002003 | host: Homo sapiens | place: USA | collected 2012 ...
ATATTAAGGAGCAATTTATTTTGGTTTATTCCGATCTTATATTTATACTGGGAATGTTCCCGATAATGACCATTATTTCGCTTTTCGACAGAAGCGCAGAATATAAAAACCTCATTCTGATAGTTTGTTCCCTGCTGTTTTTCAGTTGGGGCAGACCTTTTGTGTTCTGTCTTATTTTTCTGTCAATTATCCTCAATTGGATATTTGGTCTTATTATTTCAAAAAACCGTGAGAACAAAGCCCTTTGCAGGATATTTTTGGCGCTGGATATTATAATGAACGTATCTCTTATGCTAATATTCGGTCAGAATATCCTTTATAATAAGGTAAAAAAGCTAAGTTTTGACGCCGCCATACTTCCACTTGGTATGGGTTATTATATACTCAGAGGAATTTCTTATGTCTATGACGTTTTCAAGGGCAACTGCAAAGCAGAAAAAAACGTTTTCTGCCTTTTGACTTATATGGTGTCACTGCATTTCATGCTTGTGGGACCTCTTGTGAGATACGGTGATATTGAGCCACAGATAAGGCATCGTGAGATCACAGGAGCAAAGCTCAACGAAGGTCTTACAAAGATAGTTTTCGGACTTGGCAAGGTGGTGCTTCTTGCAGGCGTTTTTGAACAGATAAAGCTTGCAGGACTTAACGGCAAAGAGATAACTACCCTTGGCTGTTGGCTTGGTATGCTGTCATTCTTGGCTCAGTATTATTTTCTTTTCACAGGACTTTCGGATATGGCAATGGGACTTGGTCTTACAAACGGCTTTGTTTATCCTGACAACTACACCGATATCGAAGCTGACGGACTTTTCACTGGTATGATAAAAAGCTTCAATACAACTGTTGTTGATTTTTTCAGCGAGGTTTTCTGCTGCAAAAAAAACATGAACAAGGTCTTTACTTTTGTGTGCTATATACTTTGCGGTCTGGCTCTTTCTATATGGTATCAGGCAAAGGTGAATTTCATTATCGTCGGACTTTGTGCGGCAGTGCTTTGTATCCTTGAAAAGCTGTTTCTTGAAAGACCGCTTTCAAAGCTGCCTGACCTTGTGAAGTATATCTATCTTGTACTCACTGCACTCGTTATTTTTGGAGGACTTTATTTTGACAGCTTCTATGGCTACAAAAAATGGCTCTTTGCACTTGCAGGAGTAAATGTGAAATACACCTTGAGCGTGTCTGTAAAAAGTGCAGTGCTGAAAAATATCACCCTTATAGTAATATCGTTCTTTATTGTCTGCCCACCTGCAAAAAGAGCTTTCTGCAAGATTTTTAAAAAGCTTTCACAGAAGTCTCAGGCGGCTTATGGCAGAGTTATGATAACAAAGACCATTATGACAGTGCTTGTTTTTGCAGTGAGCGTTATAACACTTGCGGCGGAATATGCGGCATAAAAAGAGGAAAATACTAATGGATAAGAAAACTACACGATTCAATATCGTTCACGGTGACGATGAATATGAGATACCGGAGGAATGCGAGGCTGCGGAGGAAGCGGCTGAAGAGCTTGCCAAAACGAATTTGGAGGAGCATTACAGCTTTATAAATCTTCTTTCCATAGCAGTCATAATGCTATTTGCCTGCATATTCTTTATTGCGGTTTCAGGAAGCGACATTGTGGAGGACAACAATCTGTCTTTAACATTCAAGACTTTCTTTTCAGGGGATTACACTCAGGCATTGGAGGACTCTTATAATAATAGTATACCTTTTCCTGACGCCATGAAAGCTGTTGAGGAGCGTATCTCTCTTATTTATGGTATCGGCAATAAGGTCACTGACCCTATAAAAGAAACGCCTGACAATACTGATTCTAACCACAACAGCTTCGATCATCCGACTAATAATGACAGTGATGATCCTGACGAAAATGTTATCACCACCACTGCAAAACCGCAGGACGGTGAAGTAACTACCACAAAGAAAAAAGAGGACAAGAAAAAAACAACAACTACCACTGCTATTGACAGACCAGAGGAAACTAAAAGCACCACAACGACTTCAACGGCTTCCACTACCACAAATAATGACAAGCCTTACTATACTGTCACCGAAACTGAGCCTATAGTACAGCCTGGTCCTACTACTACCACGACCACAACAAAGGCAACTGAGACCACAGCTCAGCCGACTGAAACTGCAGAACCTACCACCGAGCAAACTGAGGAACCGTCAGATGAATAGCAGATTTGATAACCCTTTTCCCTATTCTGATGACAATAAAAGATATCATACCTACAATTATTATCTAAGGCACAAGTTCGGCACTAAGGTTTTCAAGATACCGCTTAATATTGACCTTGGCTGTCCGAACAGAGACGGCACAAAAGGTGTGGGGGGCTGTGTGTTCTGCTCGGCAAAAATGAGCGGAGATTTTGCAGGCGACCCTCATGAGGATATCCTTACTCAGTACAGAGAGATAAGGGAGAAAATGAGCAAGAAGTGGAGCAAGGGTCTGTGCATACCGTATTTTCAGGCAGGCTCAAACACCTATGCTGACGTTGAAACGCTGAGAAAAATGTTTTATACAGCCCTGTCATTTGAAAATACGGCAGGGCTTTCTATCGCAACAAGGGCAGATTGCATCGACGAAGAAAAAGCCGACCTGCTCGGCGAGCTTGCTGAAAAGACGTTTCTTACAGTGGAGCTTGGCTTGCAGACTATCCATGACGAAACGGCTTTGAAAATGAACCGCTGTCATACTTTTGCGGATTTTCTCAAAGGCTATGAAATGCTGAGAAAACGCAATGTGAATGTGTGCGTGCATATCATCGACGGGCTTCCCGGTGAGGATAGGGATATGATGCTTGAAACGGCTAAAACTCTCGGTCAGCTTGATATACAAAGCATTAAGATACATCTTCTGCACGTTTTAAAAGGCACTGTGCTTGCGCAGATGTATGAGCGTGGAGAATTTCGGGCTTTGGATATGGACGAGTATGTTAATATCGTCTGCGACCAGTTGGAGCTTCTGCCTGCTGAGATAGTAATACAGCGTGTGACAGGCGACGGTGCAAAGGACGACCTTGTTGCACCTTTGTGGAGTTTGAAAAAATTCTGCGTTATGAACGAGATAGACAAGGAAATGGGAAGAAGAAATTCATGGCAGGGAAAGGCTCTGTCGGAGTAAAAAGAGGTAAAAATGAAAGATATATGTGCAGTTTCGACACCACTCGCTGAGGGGGGAATATCTGTAATAAGAATAAGCGGTGATAATGCCGTTTGCATAGCGGAGAAAGTTTTTAAACCGCTGTCATGCAAAAGTGTTGAAAACATGGCAGGCTATTCGTGTGCATACGGAAAAATAGTTGACAAAAACGGCAGAGAAGTTGATGACGGCGTCCTGACGGTTTTCCGTGCGCCTAAGTCATACACCGGTGAAAACGTCTGCGAGATATCATGCCATGGCGGAATATATGTTACAAAAAAAGTTCTCAGACTTTGCATTGAACAGGGTGCAGAGCTTGCTCAGAGGGGCGAGTTCACAAAAAGGGCTTTTCTCAACGGAAAGCTTTCACTTACTCAGGCTGAGGGCGTAATGGAAACTATCTCCGCTCAGGGAGAATATGCACTTAATTCTGCAAATCTTACAAAAGAGGGCAGGCTTTTCAGGCTGATTTCTGATATGTCAAGAAAGTTTGTCACAATACTAGGTGAACTTGCGGCATGGGTGGATTATCCAGAGGAGGACTTGCCTGAGATATCTGAGGATAATCTCAGAGAGAGCCTTAAAAACGCTTTGGCAGGGCTTGATAAAATAATAGCAGATCATGACAGCGGTATGATACTGAAAAACGGTGTTGACACTGTTATCGCAGGCAAGCCTAACGTTGGAAAATCGACCCTCATGAATATGCTGTTGGGATATGACCGCTCCATAGTCACAAATGTGGCAGGCACTACACGAGATGTTATCGAAGAAAGTGCAAAGCTTGGCGAGCTTATTTTGAAGCTTTCCGACACTGCAGGTATACATGAAACTAATGATGAAGTTGAAAAAATAGGCGTTGAGATAGCAAAGAAAAAGCTTAAAAACGCTATGCTTGTAATAGAAGTTTTTGACATTTCAAGAGAGCTTGACGAGGAAGACTTGGAGCTTCTTGAATATGTGAAAAAGCTTGGAAAGAAAGTTATCATAGTTCTCAACAAGTCTGACCTTGAAAATGTTGTTGAAAGGTCTCAGCTTGAAAAATATTCAGACTATGTGATAGAGATATCCGCAAAGCTTGACGAGGGCAGAGAAGAGCTGCAAAAAGCCACAGAGAAGCTTTTGGGCATTGGCGGATATGACGCTGACAGCACGATTTTTGCAAATGAGCGTCAAATAGCCTGTGCAGAACGTGCAAGAAAATATCTTGCCATGGCTCTTGAAAGCCTTGATATGGGAGAGACTTTGGACGCTGTTACTGTGATGATAGACAATGGCGCAAATGCACTTTTGGAGCTGACAGGAGAAAAAGCTACAGAAGCGGTGGTAGACGAGGTATTTTCAAAATTCTGCGTAGGAAAGTAATTTATATGGTCTTATTTTCAGACAGGTGGTTTTATTATGCAAAAGGAATATTTTGATATTATTGTGGTAGGTGCAGGTCACGCAGGCTGTGAAGCGGCTTTGGCGGCGGCACGCCTTGGACTAAAGACGGCACTTTTTACCATAACACTTGACGGTGTTGCCAATATGCCATGCAACCCCTCTATAGGCGGAACTGCAAAGGGACATCTTGTTCGTGAGATAGACGCTTTGGGCGGAGAAATGGGCAAGGCGGCGGATAAAACTTTTCTGCAAAGCAGGATACTCAACCGTGGAAAAGGTCCTGCCGTTCATAGTCTGAGGGCGCAGATAGACCGTGTTGAATATCATAAGCTTATGAAAAAGACTATCGAAGATACTGACGGGCTTTATCTGAAGCAGGCTGAGATAACTGATATTTTATTTGAGGAGGACGGCAAAACTGTCCGTGGTGTGCGTACAAAGCTTGGCACTGAGTATGACTGCAAGGCTGTTGTCATCTCAACGGGAACTTACCTTGGCGGTACTGTCCATGTGGGTGCAGTATCATATTCAAGCGGCCCTGACGCAACTTTGCCTGCACTTAGTCTGACAGAATGTCTTAAAAAGGCAGGAATGACAATAAGACGTTTCAAAACAGGCACTCCTGCCCGTGTACACAAGCGTTCCATAGATTTTGACAAACTTGAAGTTCAGTGCGGTGACGATGATATAACACCATTTTCTTTTGATAATCATGAAAAGCTTGAAAATAAAGTCAAATGCTATGTGGCTTATACAAATGAAGAAACACACAAGGTAATAAGAGATAACATACATCTTTCACCTATATATTCGGGTAGGATACACGCTATTGGTCCAAGATACTGTCCTTCTATCGAGGACAAAATAATGAGATTTTCGGATAAGCCAAGGCATCAGCTTTTTATTGAGCCAATGGGTCTTGACACTGACGAATATTATCTGCAAGGTATGTCGTCATCACTGCCTGAGTTCGTTCAGCTTCAATTTTTGCACACTATAAAAGGACTTGAACACGTTGAGATAATGAGAAATGCCTATGCCATAGAATATGATTGCTGCGACCCTACAGAGCTTTCTGCTACGCTGGAGTTCAAGGCTTTTGACGGTCTTTACGGCGCAGGTCAGTTCAACGGCACTTCGGGATATGAAGAAGCCGCCGCACAAGGTCTTATCGCAGGCATAAATGCCGCACTGAAAATTCTCGGCAGAAAACAGCTTATTCTTGACAGAGCGTCATCATACATAGGCACTCTTATCGATGACCTTGTTACAAAGGGTTGTTCAGACCCTTACAGAATGCTCACATCAAGAAGCGAATACAGACTTTTGCTAAGACAAGATAACGCTGACATAAGGCTCACGCCTATAGGACATGAGATAGGGCTTATCTCAGACGAAAGATATCAGCATTTGCTTGACAAAAATGCACAGATAGCCGCTGAGATAAAGCGTGTTTCAAAGATAAATATTGCGCCAAATCCTGAGATAAATGCCTATCTTGAATCTGTAGGCACTGACCCTCTTAACAACGGCATAAAGCTTGCTCAGCTTATCCGCAGACCACAGGTGTCATATGACGGTCTTGCTCCTTTCGATAAGGAACGACCTGAGCTTTCAGCAGAAGTAAAAGAGCAGGTAGAGTTGCAGATAAAATATGACGGCTATATAAAGATACAGCTTGAACAGGTGGAGGCTATGCGAAAGCTAGAGAAAAAAGCTTTGCCTGCGGATATTGACTATAATGATATAAAAAGTCTTAGACTTGAAGCAATTGAAAAGCTCAATAAAATAAAGCCTGTATCAGTTGGTCAGGCAAGCCGAATCAGCGGAGTAAACCCTGCGGACGTGGGTGTGCTTTTGGTATGGCTCTCATCAAAAAATGACCATAGGGAGGAATAGTATGTCAAAGCTTATTTCTAAGGACGATTTTATAAAGCTTTTTGATAATTATGATATAACAATATCTGACAGTGATTATTCACGCTTTGAAGCTTATGCAGATCTGCTTTGTGAATGGAACGAGAAAATAAATCTTACTGCTATCACTGACCCTGAGGGAATTTCAATAAAGCATTTTTTTGACAGCGTTTATCCTTTCACACTTTTCGAGGTAAAAGAAAATGCAACGGTAATAGATGTCGGCACAGGAGCAGGATTTCCGTCCTGTCCGCTGAAAATCGTCCGTGACGATATAAAGCTTACACTTCTTGATAGCCTTAATAAGAGGATAAATTTTCTTGCACAGCTTTCAGACAGTCTTGACCTTGGTGCAACTTGTATACATGGCAGAGCAGAGGAGCTTGGCAGAAGCATGGAGTGCCGTGAACAATTTGACATTGCCACAGCAAGAGCGGTGGCAAACCTCAGCGACCTATGCGAGTATTGCCTGCCTTTTGTAAAAGTCGGAGGATATTTCGTTGCATTGAAAGGCTCAGGAGGAAATGATGAGCTGAAAGAGGCTAAAAATGCTATTAAGATACTGGGAGGAAAGGTCGAAGAGGTCTTTGATTATGAACTTCCAACAGGCGACGGCAGAACGCTTATCCTCATAAGAAAAGTATCTGAAACGCCTGAGAAATATCCACGCAACAAGGGTCAAATGAAAAAGAAAAAATTATAATACGAATATATGCACAAAAAAACACGCTGAACCAAAATTCAGCGTGTTTTCTTATTGTCATTTTTAATTTAGAACTCTATCTTTGAGTAAAGACCTGAATCCTTCATTGTGTCCTCTGGCTTTGGCTTCTTGTAGTCCTTTTCAAAGCTTGTTGTGATGTCAAAACCCTTTGAGCGGCGATTATTGTTGTTTCTTCTTCTGCCGCCGTTCTTCTTGTAGCCGCCTCTGTTGTCATACTTTCTAGGTGTTGTAGAGCTGATTATTACCTTTCTCCATGTCTCTTCACCCTTTGACTGAGATGTTACACCCTCGATCTCTGATACAGCAGCGTGAATGATCCTTCTCTCATATGGATTCATTGGCTCGAGAGCTGATGAACGACCGCTTCTCTTTACGTTGTTTGCTATCTTTCTTGCAAGCTCTTCAAGCTGGGTCTTTCTTCTTGCCCTGAAACCGTTGCAATCTGTGGATATTCTGAAATATTCTCTGTCTATCCTGTTGCATACAAGTGATGCAAGATACTGAAGTGAATCGAGGATATCGCCCTTCTTGCCGATAAGCTTCTCGAACTCTTCGCTCTTTATCTCAAAAAGTGCGCCGTTTTCAAGCTTTGTTACCTCGATCTCTGTGTCTTCTATGCCCATTGCCTTTATAACATTGAGTATATATTCCTTTGCACAGTCAGCCTTTTTCTGCAAAGTATCGCTCCACTCTGCCTCTGCCTTGACTTCTTCCTGAACTTCTGCCTTTTCTTCAACAGCCTCTGTTTTTTCAGTTACAGTTTCTACCTTTGTTTCAGGCTCATATTCAGCTTCTACCTTTGCCTCACCCTTGATCTTTCCGAAAAAGCCCTTTTTAGGCTCTTCAAGAACTGTGAAAGTGATCTTTTCTACTTCTGTTCCAAATTCAACTGCCGCCTTGTTCTTTGCTTCGTCTACAGTTGCGGCTGTAAAGATCTGTTTCATTTTTTTCTGCTCCTCTCGCTAAAAAAGTTTAGTCAACAACAGGTCAATCCTGTGAATCGTCATATTCGTCGCCATATTTCTCAGCCATTCTCTTTCTGGCTTCGTTAAGACGTCTTCTCTGCTCGTCTTTAAGCTCCGTCTTTGTTTTCTTCTTAGGCTCATCGTAATCCTCATCGTCAGAAAGTGACTTTCTGATCTCAGCAGGATCCTTACCAGCCTGTATCATCTGAGCCTCAGCCATTTTCTCCATAAGAGTAGGCTTGCCCTTCTTTTTCTGCTTTGCTATATCCTTCTGAACAAGCTCTGCAACGTGTTCAGGTGTGTAGATCTTATTGAGTACGATAGTCTGTCCAAGTGCAAACAGTGAAGAATAGCACCAGTAAAGACCAAGACCTGCCGGATAGCTGAAACCGATCCACAGTGAGAAGATAGGCATACCATAAAGCATTATCTTCATTCCCATTCCGCCCATATTAGCGGCGTCAGGATTGTTCTTCTTTGCAAAATGCTGTGAAACGAATGTCACTATAAGCTGCAAAAGTGCTGATACAATAGGGATAATGCAGGAAAGATCCTTCATTGTTGGTATCTTTCCAAGGAAAAGTCCGAAAATGCTGTAGTTGAAATCTTCAGCCGCAGCCTTTACGCTTGTTGGAAGCACATCTGCATACTGTCCGCCCTCTTTTTCAGTGAAAACGAAAGTCATAAGCTCAGGTCTTGACTGAATAAGGTTTGTGGAGAAATAATTCTCGTTAAGAATAAAAGTATCTATATCATTATGAGCCTTAATAGCATCCATAACGTTAGATATCTTGTTGTCATTAGAAAGTGCCTTTGCAGACTTTGGATACTTGTCCTTGTCTGTAAAAAGCTTTTCAAGCTTATCATAAGCTTCGTCCTCAGTAGCACCGTCTTTCTCAAACTTTTCAATAAGCTTTTCTATTGTAGTATCCTTGCTTTTTACCTCAGCACTGACAACATAAAGATTTGATATCATGTTGTTTGAGTCTGTAAGCTCCTCTTTATCTGCGTTTGAAACGTAGGTAAGAGGTCCGTAAATAACAGGGATAAGAGCAAACAGAATGACCATTGTGATGACCATTGGCAAACAGCTTGCCATAGGGTTTACGCCCGCCTTGGCGTAAAGGTTCATCTGCTCTTCCTGCATCTTCTGCTGGTTTTTAGCGTATTTCTTCTTTATCTTTTCAAGCTCAGGCTGAAGCATGGTCATTCTTGCCATGCTCTTCTGCTGCTTGACGTTAAGCGGAAATACTATAAGTCTTGTAAGGATAGTGAAAAGCAGCAGTGCTATTCCGTAGTTCTTGCATACAAAATAGCAGCCCTTCATTATCCAGCCCAAAGGGGTCGCAATAATACCCATTTAATATCCTCCAGATCAATTATTTGTCATATTGATAACCTATATATCTGATTAAGCTCTCAGGCTTATTTTTTTCTGATTTTAAAATACTCAGTGGTAAGCTTGTCAGGAACATAGTCAACCCCTCCCAGACTCCACGGGTTGCACCTAAGCAGTCTCCATACAGTGAGCAGCGTGCCTTTAAAAAAGCCGTGTTTTCTGTAAGCCTCCAGCGCATATGCCGAACAGCTTGGATAATACTTGCACCTTGGTCCGAAAAGAGGACTTATAAATCGCTGATAAAACCTTATCAGCAGCTGAGCCAGTTTACTCATTTTACTTTCTCTTTGCCCTGCCTGACCTGTTATTATTTGGAACAGGCTTATTCATCTCTTTTATGAGTCTTTTTTTTATAAATCTTTCAATATCCTGAGTTTTCTTTTCCCCTATATCGTTTCTTCCCACAAAAACTATATCATAGCCCAGCGGAAATTCCGCCTCGTTAAGTCTGTAGGCGGCTCTAACTATTCTCTTTATCCTGTTTCTCGTTACTGCGCAGCCCTGCTTTTTGCCTGCCGTTATGCCAAGCCTGTTATACGGGCTGCCGTTGGGATAAAAATATGCTGCTACAAAACTGTCTGCACAAAATCTTCCCTTTTTATAGCACCTTAAAAATGCCTTGTTATCCTTTAAAACCGTTGTGAACAGCATCTTCATTTCCCCATTGTGTACTGTTTTTACTCTTTTCGCCTTTTCACGGCAATTTTGCCAAAAAAAGATAAAGACCCAATACCATGCAAATCAATGAATGGTATATAGGTCATCTGAGGCAGCGTCCAACGACGCTTAAATACAACTGCCTAGGGACATCGATTCAGGCGTAACTAACCGCCTGAATAATGCCTGTCAGACTTATCATCAGAAACTGCCTGTATCTCTTAGTAGCTGAGTCTAGCTCTGCCCTTTGCTCTTCTTCTTGCGAGTACCTTTCTGCCGTTAGCAGTAGACATTCTCTTCATGAAGCCGTGAACTTTCTTTCTCTGAAGCTTTTTAGGCTGATATGTTCTTTTCATCGAATTCTCCTCCTTCCGCTTTCAACACTCCGTCATTTTATACAAAAAAACGTTCTCGGAGATGTTTAAACTTATAGGGTCACAGCAAATTACAATATCGCTATGAAAAAAGCCCTTGTAATTTAATATTATAGCTCATTCACACACCATTTGTCAAGCCTGTTCATAATATTTTTATATTTTTTTTGATATTATTTTTCTTTGCTTTGAGGGGCTTACTGTCCGAAAAACCTGCCGCTTACGTCCTCCTTTTTAATGAGCATACAATATATTGTGTGCCAAATATAAATTTTATCTGTATTAAGTGTTTTTTCTTATCTTTGAAAAACATACTTTTTATCCTTATTTCTTTCCTTATATATAATATATAGGACTTGAAATTTTAAGTCAAGTGTGCTATAATAGTATAGAATTGATTAATTATGCCTGTTTATATTTTTTTAAAACTCTGACCTGCCGTCTGTTTGACAGGGGTCACGGCGGACAGCGGAAACACCGCACAGGCAGAGCTATTTTCTAGGAGGTTATGGAGAAACAATGGATTCCTTTAATGACGTATTTCAGGAGGTCCTGAAATATTGCCGAAACTGCAAAAGTATCAGCGAGCCGGGATATAACAAATGGATAAAGATACTTGAACCGATGAAGCTTGAAAACAATGTGGCTTATTTGCTCACTGATTCTGATTTTTCAAGAGATATCACTATGAACGCCTATGAGAATCTTTTAAAAGAAGCTTTTCTCAACACTTTGGGCTTTGAGGTAGATATAAAAATACTTGTTAAAGACAAAGAAGAAGTTAATGAAACTGAGGAAAAGGATATAGAAGTCAAGGTGGCTGACTTTTCTGATGAAGAAAACAACAATCTTACCTTTGATAACTTTATCAAAGGTAAATCGAATGATCTTGCCTATGCTTTCAGCACGGCTGTCGCACATAAGTATGACGAAGATCAGAAAACGCCGTCTAACACAAATACTATATTCAACCCTCTCATCATATATGGTGATTCGGGACTTGGAAAAACTCACCTTATGAAAGCTATCGAGCATGAGGTAAAGAAAAATCACCCTGAGCTGAAAATTATTTACACCACAGGTGAATCCTTTATAAACCAGCTCGTTAAAGCTATCGAGTCAAAGGAAACTAATAAATTTCATGATAAATACAGAAATGCCGACTATCTTATGGTAGACGATATACAGACCATTGCAGGCAAGGAGCGTATGCAGGAGGAATTTTTCCATACCTTCAACGATCTTTATAATGCTGGCAAGCAGATAGTTCTCACATCGGATATTGCACCGTCAAAGATATCGAAGCTTCAAAACAGGATACTTACCAGATTTTCACTGGGCGTACAGGTAGACGTTACACCGCCTGATTTTGAAACAAGAATGGCTATCGTAAAGAAAAAGGCTGATATGCTGGACTTACAGCTTTCTGACAATGTCGTAAGGATAATAGCAGAAAAGATAAAGACGAACATACGTCAGCTTGAGGGAACTGTAAACAAAATAAAGGCTCTTACCATTTATACGAATGAAAGCCCATCCATATCTATGGCTCAGAGGATAATTAAGGAAATAATCATTGAAAATCACCCTGCTGAGATAACGGTTGACAGGATACTTCAGGAGGTAGCAGCGGCATTTGACGTTACTGCTGACGACATAAAGTCAACAAACAGACGTGCAAACGTATCCCTTGCAAGAAAAATAGCGATCTATCTCTTCAAGGACGTAAAGGGCATGACCTTTATACAGATAGGAAATGAGCTTAACAAAAACCATTCAACTATGACCATACACTATCAGGACGTTGTTAAAAATCTTAAAGAGAATAAACAGCTAAAAGATACCGTTGACGACATAATCAAAAACCTCAAGGACAATTAAACGGACTATTTCAACATTTTCAACATAGTTTTCAACAATTTTGTTGAATATCCGGACTTGGATATATAAAGCTTTGCGGAATGTTTTTCAAAACTTTGCACAATGAAGTTTAAACAATGGTGTTATAAAATAAAACACCGATTTTCAGGTTTCAACATTTTTTGCGATAATAATAAACATTCAACAAACATTTTTTCAACTTTTCAAACACGAAAAAAGTTTTTGAAAACACAGTTGAAGTGATGTTAAAATAAACTTGAAAAGCAAAACAAGTCTGCAAAAGGCTTTGAATGACTTTTCAACCATTTCAACACACTCTACTACCTGTCTCTTATACACATCTCCGAGCCCACGAGACGTAGAGGAATCTC
>ERZ1026986.612-NODE-612-length-12818-cov-9.516180_pt1 | contig 12818 bp, 8 predicted proteins | sample MGYA00519455_ERZ1026986 | MGnify/ENA primary metagenome ERZ1026986 (study PRJEB26926, sample SAMN06164548) | human gut metagenome | biome: ENVO:00009003; feature: ENVO:2100002; material: ENVO:00002003 | host: Homo sapiens | place: USA | collected 2012 ...
CACACTGCATATCGTCGGCAGCGTCAGATGTGTATAAGAGACAGATAATATAGATGACAAATGACAACCAAAGATATAGTAAGCTATTCTTTGGTTGTTCTGATATATGGAGATTATGAATATGGAAGCAAAAGAATTAAAGAAGCTGAGCAGAAGTGAGCTGCTAGAGATGCTTTTAGACAGAAGTAAAGAGGTTGAACACTTAAGAAAAGAGCTTGACGAGACAAAAAAACATATTCAGACACTTGAGCGTGAGGTAAAGACATCTGGTGATATCAATGCTGCAATTAATAAACTCACGTCAGCAACAGAGGAAATCCAGAAATTTGCCGCCGTAATATCCATGGCTTCAAATAATCTGACAAGAAAATAATATAGAAGCAATATTTTGTGGTTATGAAATGGATTATTGGACAAAAGAATGATAGAAAAAATATATAAAAAGGCAATATATGCTCTGGCAAGAGTTGCCGTAAAGTACATTGAGCTAAGAAAAAAAAGAGAACAGAAGAAAATTAAGCAGAATAAATCAGCTAACCTCACAAATTCGACAAAAAGCTGCACAGATGCTGAATACAATAAAAAGGTAGTTGCAGAGATTAATCATAACAATATTGCAGCTGTTGCAGAAAGCAAAAATAATATTGATGTAGTGGATTTAAGCAAAGACGAGGAGCTGAAGGATGTCGAACAGAAACCACTTACCAATGAGGATAAGCTTGATTTACTTTTGGCACAGATGATGGAAACATCTGTTAAGTCATCTGAAAAAGTAACGCAGGTACATAAGCAGACCCAAAATGTTGATGAAAATATATCACAGGAAATAGCGGAAATAATTCCGGTCAAATATGTAACACCGGCGCCAGACATAACTCCTGATATAGAAAAAAATATTGAAATAGAGAAGGAATATCAGCAGACTAAAAAAGGAAACCGGCCGGAGGATATATCTGTACATATAGAAAAGGAAATATCAAGGAAGGTTTCAGAAGAAAACAGAGTTGAGAATAAAGAAGTTGAGAATAAAAGTGCTGAGAAGACTGAAGATAGATCGGGCTATCGCAGTATCATGACAGACGACTATGACCGTTATAGCGATGATCTTGGCATAAAGGAGCTGCGTCAGGAACTGAGAAGAGTGAAGTATAACAACAAATTTGCAGCAACACTCTTCAATACCGTAGGAACACTTGTGGTAGTGGCAGCGGCAGCAATACTGGTCGCAAATCTGTGGCTTCCTATTTTGCAGGTGACCGGAACATCCATGTCACCAACATTGCAAGAGGGGCAGGTGCTTATGGCATCTAAGGGACATGACTTTAAAACAGGAGATGTCATAGCCTTTTATTACAACAACAAGATACTTGTAAAAAGAGTTATTGCGATGCCGGGTGACTGGGTTAATATATCAGAGGATGGCACGGTTTACGTAAACGATATTGCAATTGACGAGCCGTATTTGAAGGAAAAGGCTTTAGGAGACTGCAATATAGAGCTCCCTTATCAGGTTCCTGAGTCGAAAATTTTTGTGATGGGCGATAACAGAAGCGTATCGCTTGACTCAAGAAATACAGCTATAGGCTGTATCTCAGAGGAACAGGTAGTCGGAAGAGTCACATTTGCCATATGGCCATTGTCTAAAATTGGCAAAGTTGACTAAAAATATTTAGCTTTTTTTAGTAAAAAAGTAGAAAAATCAGATTTATGGTCCCGTGTGACCGCTGTGTGACCAAAAAGGTGTAATATGTTAGCTGTAAAATAACGATTAAGATATTAAGCAAATGGAATTATATAACTCTATGAAAGGAGGATGCAGAATGGATAAGGATATGGAACGTCTCGGCAAAGAACGGCTTAAAAGAGTGAGAAGACGTAGACAGCTTGCTACGTTTATTATTTCAAAGGCTTTAGGAGACTGCAATATAGAGCTCCCTTATCAGGTTCCTGAGTCGAAAATTTTTGTGATGGGCGATAACAGAAGCGTATCGCTTGACTCAAGAAATACAGCTATAGGCTGTATCTCAGAGGAACAGGTAGTCGGAAGAGTCACATTTGCCATATGGCCATTGTCTAAAATTGGCAAAGTTGACTAAAAATATTTAGCTTTTTTTAGTAAAAAAGTAGAAAAATCAGATTTATGGTCCCGTGTGACCGCTGTGTGACCAAAAAGGTGTAATATGTTAGCTGTAAAATAACGATTAAGATATTAAGCAAATGGAATTATATAACTCTATGAAAGGAGGATGCAGAATGGATAAGGATATGGAACGTCTCGGCAAAGAACGGCTTAAAAGAGTGAGAAGACGTAGACAGCTTGCTACGTTTATTATTTCAATGGCTGTTATTGTGCTGGGCATTACTGCGTACAGACTTATACAACCTGCATCTGCAGAAGATCAGAACAAGTACGAGTTCGAGGTGGATGGACAGAAGGAAACATATACCAATCTGGGGAAGCTTAAAAATCCTCCGGTGGTGAAGCTTGAAGGTGATCAGCCTGAAGTAGAATGGGATGGAAAGACATTTAATTATAAGGTTGATATGTCTTTCGCCATAGGCGAGGGTGAGTTCAAGGATGAAAGCGGAAATATAATTAAGAATTATTATATGACTTATGGACAGGATATATCTATTCCTGATGCGGTTTGTGATGGCTGGCATTCATATACAGACGAAAGCGGCAATAAGTTTTGTAATTATCGCTTTATAAAAAACAATGATGGTACATTTTCTGTATTGATTAAATTTGCTGATGATTACATACAAAGCAACACTACTGAAATTAAAGGTGGTGCGACATTTGGCGCAAGTGGCTATAGTGAAGTTAAGGACAATGGTGATGTTGTTGTTAAGATAGGCGGAGATGCTACATTAGATATAAGCAAGGAATATATCCATTGGGATAAGAACCACAGCGCTAATTATGATATTACCGTTAAAAAGTCAAATACAACAGATAATACGCTTAAGAAAGATGACAATGGCAAATATGCTGAGTATGTTGTTGATGTTTCATCTGAAAAAGGTACACCGGATGTTATTACTTTAAATGATGTGTTGGAGGCCGGCAAAATGTCTGTTGATACATCAAAGTTTACTTACACAATAACTAAAAACGGACAGCAGGTTGGTGGTGAATATACTGCTAATGTTACGGCTTCTTCGAATAATGACAATAATAATCATAAATATAATCTTACAGCAACGCTGCCTAAGCTTAATGCCGGTGAAAGCTGCCAGATAAAATACAAGTATTATTATGACACATCTCTTTGCGATAGTGGAAATGAGTCACAGGCGTCTAACAAGGTTACCGGTGAATCAATAAATAAAAAGTCTAATGAAAAGGTTATTGATACATCAAGCAGTGTTATTAAATACACGAGAGATGATCTTGATAAAACAGGTGCATACGACTCAGACAGTCAGACTGTCAAGTGGACAATCACTGTTAATAAAGAAAGAAATGATATTGTTGGGGCTGTACTGACAGATAACTGCCTTAAGGATGCAAAGAATTTTAAAATAAGCTCTGAACAGGATACCGACTGTAAAGGTGCTGAAATCCAAAAGGACAAAGAAGGCAAGATTAGCGGTATTAACTTTGTGGCTATAGATAATAAAAATGACAGTACATATGTTATTACATATGAAACATCTGTCACACCACAAAGCTATGACCAGCCTGTTAATAATCAGGTTAATTTCAATAACAAAGAGATATCGTTTAGCAAATGGGCCGGAGTAAATGTTCCGGGAACTCATAGAGATGTAAAAGTTACAAAGAACTTGACTGCCCATAATGAAGAGACTGAGAATAACAGGTATGAGCTCAGTTGGGAATCGACATTTACCATTCCTTCAACCGGAGCGGATGCAGGGGCTTGGTTTGTTGATGAACTGACAAATAATACTTCAGACAATACGGCTCATTATATGACTTATCAGCAGGTTAAAGATGTATTTGATAAGGCAAAAAACATTTTTGGCGATACGATATATAATTTTAAAGTAAAATCCGGCGATCATGAGTATGATTTTTATTCTCTTAATAGCGAAACGGATGCTAAGTTTACCAGATTTTCGTTTGAGTTTAAAGATAAGTTTGTACCTTCTAATAGCAATAAAGATGGTTATAAAGTAACTTTAAAATATAAATCATATGCAGACTATTCAGCAGGTGGCGAACTCGAGTTTAAGAACAACGTAAATTTCTGGAATGTTAATGCAAATGACTCTTTTAAAACGACAAAAGATATTAAATCATCAATTGTTAAGAGTGATGGAAATAACAATACAGCAGATACATATGTAAAGACCACTGATTCAGGATATGACGGAACGCTCACATGGATTGTAATGGTTACAATGGATAAAAATGCAACCAAATATACAATCACTGATAATATGCCGGAGGGCATCAGCGTACAAAATGTTACTGTAAAGTTAAAATACAATAATTCAGACCAAGGTTTTACATACCCTACATTGGATGGCAAGAGCTATAAAGTAGAAAATTTAAATGACAAAAATTACTATTCTGAGGGAATTAATACTTCATGTAAAAAAGATACAAGCAATGGTCGTGAGGTAATAACTACAACTGTAGAAAAGCCAAAAGATGCAGAGGTTCGTGGCTGGGGAGAAGGTTCTAAAATTTTCCTTGTTTACAAATGTAAGGCTGATAGTGCTGAAACCCTGGAGGCAGGAAAGGAGCTTGTGTACAAGAATACAGCTTCTGCTAAATCGGACAATAATGATAAGATTGGTGAATCTAGCCAGACACAGATAATATCAAAACCAAAGCAGGATAATGAAAATATTCCGGATTCAGGAGATAAAGTTATAAGCAAAAACGGAAGCTGGAATGATGATGAACATAAGTTGAATTATACTGTTCTTATAAATCCGGAGGGCAAGACATATCTGGATGGTGGTAGGCCATTAAATTTAAAAGATGTTTTGTCGTACAAAAAAATAACTTATGAAAATGCTAGGGTAAGCTGGCAGGTGGATTTGATGCCTGGTACAGTTAAGTTCAGAGAGGCTATCAAGCAGGACGATGGAACATACAAACCTGGTGAGGTGATATCTGACTGTAAATGGACATATGATTCACAGGAAGCATCAAATGAATGGGAGTATTCAAGCAAAACAATAAATGCTATTGTCCCTGATGGAAAAGCTATAATGTTGACATACACTTATAGTGTAAAGGGTGATTTGCTACAGGAGTATAATGATTCAAAACCTAAATTTAATGTATCTAATGCCGTTTCACTGGAAGGTGTTGATAATAGTAAAACAGATATTAACACTCAATTAGAGTACACTAAATCTTATTCTTCGTTTTATGTATATAAGAATAATTCGTTTATTCTTTATAAGACAGAAGAGGGAAATAACGGAAAGTTATTGCCGAATGCAGAGTTTGATGTTTACAAATATGATCCAAACAGTACAGATACTACGAAAACACCAGAAGGATATGTCTATGTTAATAAATATGTTACCGATGATAAAGGTAAGATAGAGATTGTCTTTAATAAAAATTCAATGACATATAACACACAGTATTATGTTGTTGAGACAAAGGCTCCTAGTGGCTATGTTCTTCCAGAAGAACCGGAAAAAACATATTTCTACTTTAGTTCGCTGGATAAAGATAAATATCCTGTGGCAGCTCCAAATAACAGCTTAACAGGAAAATGTCTGGCAAACAATTATGATATAGTATATATCGGTGATGAGACTATTCCAACAACAGAAATTTCTGTTGAAAAAAATTGGGTTGATTCCAATAACAAACCTATAAATAAGACAGATGGAAGTATTTATTTACAGTTACATCGGGTGGATTCATCAGGAAATGATGATAAATACGGTGATACCGTAGAAGTGACACCGGATAAAGATGGAAACTGGTCTTATAAATTCAAAGACCTTCCTACGAAAAAGACAGATAATATAGGTCATATAACAGGCGAAACCTATAAGTATTATGTTACAGAGGTTGGAATAAATCAGAACAACAGTATGTCAGGCTATGATGTTTCTTATGTATTTAAGAATACAGATGGAACAGTGATTAACAGAACTGATGCCAATGTGGCACCGGGAAAGAATATGGCTGTTGACTCAGGTACTATTGAGATTACAAATAAGCTCAATGAGTATAAGCTTCCTGAAACAGGTGGAAGCGGTAACAGATGGTTGTATATGTTAAGTGGAGTTGTGCTTATTGCGATAGCTACAATAACACTTTTCTATAAAAAACAAAAAGTATTATAAAAAAAGGAGAATGCGAAATGAAAACAATCAAACGAAGCATTGCATTAGTGCTTGCTATGATTCTTACACTTGCAATGAGTGTAACTGTATTTGCAGCACCAAACGCAGATCAAAACACATTCAGTCTTACACTTAACAAGGCTGTCAAAGGACACACTTATGAGGCTTATCAGATTTTATCTGGTGATTTATCAGCAGATAAAGCAACTCTTTCTAACATAAAGTGGGGAGAGGGCATTACAGAAGCAGGACAGACTGCTCTCGGCGGTGATGCTGCTAGTTATGCTGAAAAACTCGGTGGTTTTGGTAACAACTCTTCAGAGCTTAAAGAGCAGGCGCAGATTATTGGTGCAAACTTAGCATCAGCATCAGGCTCAGTTACAGTAACAGATCCGGATGCAAAGAATGTAATCAGCAACCTTAAGCCAGGTTACTACCTTATCAAAGATCAGGATAATTCTTTACAGGGTCAGGAATCTTACACAGAGTTCATTCTTCATATTACAGATGATGTAGTTGCAAATGTAAAGGCAGATGTTCCTTCTGTAGAGAAGAAGGTTAAGGATACAAACGACACAACAGGCGTGACAACAGATTGGCAGGATTCAGCCGATTACGATATCGGAGATGATGTTCCATTCCAGCTCACAGCTACATTAGCAAACAACATTGAAAGCTACAAGGCATACTCTCTCGAGTTTGATGATACTCTTTCAAAAGGACTTGACTACAACAATGATGCAGTAATTAAATTAGGTGAGAAGGATGTTACAGATTATTTCACACCTAGCTATGATGCAACAGCTAAGACACTTACATTTACATGTGACAATATCTTAGCATTTGGCGCTAAAAACTCAGATCAGATTGTTGTTGAGTATACAGCAAAGCTTAACGAGAATGCGGTAATCGGCGCAGCCGGAAACCCAAATAAAGTTAGTCTTAAGTTCTCTAACAACCCTAACAATGGTGGTGAGGGAGACAGAGGTACGACTCCTGAAGACAAGGTTATCGTATTTACTTACAAGTTAACTGTAAACAAGGTTGACAAAGATAATAAGCCACTTACAGGTGCAGAGTTCTCACTTTTCAAGAAAGTAAAGGTTGACGGACAAGAGGAGCTTAAGCTTGTAGAGGTTAAGAAGATTCTTTCTACTAATACAGAGGGAACAGTATTCGGATTCACAGGCTTAGATGATGGTACATACGTATTACGCGAGACAAAGACACCTGACGGATACAACTCAATCGAGGATCAGACATTTACAATTTCTGCAAAGCATGACGAGTCTAGTGATAATCCAACGCTTACAGATCTTACAGGAGATGTAGCATCTGGTTCAATTATTGATTTAGGTGTTAAGCTTGATAAGGGTGAGTTATCTACAAATGTAGTAAACAACAAGGGTTCAGTTCTTCCTTCAACTGGTGGTGCCGGACGTGTAGCAATCTACGTAATTGGTGCTATCTTAGTTATCGGTGGTGGAATTGTTCTTGTAACAAAGAAGCGTGTTAGATAATTAATATCTGACTGGCACTATTTAGTTTTAAATATTATGCTGCCACAGGTTATAAATCTGTGGCAGCTATAATAGATTTTATTTAGAGTTTATGTAACAGTAAGGAGAGCACTATGAAAAGACGTTTATCTACTATTCTTTTTGGCGTAGTGTTTATCGCAGGGTTGTCCTTACTGCTATATCCGACAGTAAGTGATTATTGGAATTCATTTCATCAGTCCAGAGCCATTGCAAGCTACGTTGATGCGGTAGACAACACGGATGAGCAAAAGCTTGATGAGATGCGAAAAGCTGCACAGGCATATAATGAGAAGCTTTTAAGTAAGCAGGATCGTTATGAAATGTCAGATCAGGATAAAGCAGAGTATGAAAGTCTTCTTGATGTATCTGGCACAGGAGTCATGGGCTATGTTGAGATTCCGTCCATCAATGTCTCATTGCCGATTTACCACGGCACAGACAATACAATACTTCAGATAGGTGTTGGCCATATTGAGGGCACATCGCTTCCGGTTGGCGGAGCAAGCACACATTGTGCTGTTTCAGGACACAGGGGACTTACGTCGTCTAAGCTATTTACGGATATTGACCAGATGGCGGAGGGGGACACATTTAAGCTGTATGTGCTTGGCGAGACACTGACCTACGAGGTTGATCAGATAAGGATTGTTTTGCCTGATGAGCTTAATGACTTAAAGATTGAGGAAGGTCAGGATTACTGTACACTTATCACATGTACACCGTATGGTGTGAATTCACACAGGCTTCTTATCAGGGGGCACAGGATTGCAAATGATGCACAGGGACTTATTGTCGAGGATGTAAAGCAGGTACAGCCGTTACATGAAGCCATAGTGCTTGGCATTCTGTTTCTGGTTTTGTATATTATAATTTGTAAGATACTTAGTAAAACGATATTGTATAGATTCAGATAGAATCAGGAAGGAGGAAAAATGCACAATAGTTTAAAAAGAGCTGTCAGTATAGCTATAGCAGCGATAGCCTTGTTTTCTCTGCCATGTGGAAGCATTTTTGCAAGGACGCATATTGATATTGATAAGAAATGCTCTATAACAGTTGATATCCCTGATACATGGGAGGATTTGTATACTGTGGATTTTCCCGTAGAGCTTTACAGAGTGGCAGATGTAGATGAGAACGATGTATACACTGCAACGAAGCAGTTTGATGAGCTGGCTAAATCTATATCAGATATCAGCAGTAAAACTACCGCAGATGACTGGGAAAAGATGGCAAAGACAGCTGCGGACATTGCAGACAAAGGTTCTTTGACAGCAGATGAGGCAATAGATGTTTCAAACGGAAGGGGAAACGTCACAGGCGTTAAGACGGGACTGTATCTGGTGTATGCAAAGCCGGCTAATTCGGCAAGATTTGGATACACATTTGTGCCGTATCTGATTTCGGCTCCGAATAATGAGTTTGCTATGACAGGAAGCGGCTCAGATTCATGGATATATGATGATATCGATATCGAGCTGAAGCCTGAACAGACCGGGCTTATGGGAAGCTTACAGATTAATAAGACATTAAAGACATACAATACAGCACTCGGTGAGCCGGTGTTTGCATTTGATGTTGAGGCCTACGACAGGGATGGTAATGTGGTGTTTTCCGATATCGCATCAATCAGATTTGACAGTACAGGGGCTAAGAGCGTAGTTATTGACAATATTCCGGCAGGGTCAAGGGTGATAGTAAAGGAGGTATATGCCGCTGGCAGTTATCAGGTGACCTCCTCAGACAGCATAGAGACACAGATTGTGGCCGGTGAGACCGCAGATGTTGATTTCACAAACGATTACAACGACAAATTGATTTATAGTACCGGTGTCGTAAACCATTTTGAGTATGACGGAACCGGATGGGAATGGGTGCAGAATTAATGAAAAAATTATCAGAGTCTTGTAAAAAACTTAATAGAAATCACCGTATTCTTATATGTGCAGCCTTTGCTGCAACACTCATTGTCTGTGGTGTTTCAGTTAAACCGACACTGGCATATTTTACAACCTATGCTACGGCAAAGGGCGGTATCTCAGTAGATATCGGTCCTACAACTGATGTCAAGGAGAAGTTTAAGGACTGGAAGAAAACTATTGAGATTGAGAATACAGGAAAAGCAGACTGTTTTGTCAGGGTAAAGGTAATTGCAGCGAGCCAGTTTGATATACAGGCATCAGGCTCAAACTGGAGCCTTTCAGATGATGGCTACTGGTATTACAGTCAGGTAGTGCCGGTTGGTGGTAAAACCGAGCCAATTGTTGCAGCTATCACAGTTAGTGAAAAGGTAAAGACCAGCTTTAATGTAGTTGTGGTTCAGGAGTGTGCTCCTGTCACATATGATGAAAATGGCAATCCGTGTGTCGCACCTGATGCAAAATGGGATGCGACAGCACAGTATGATAAAGAGGAGGGCGAAGAGTAATGAAGAGAAAACTTCCACTTATACTTGTAGCATCCTCTGCAATAATGCTTGCAGCATCGACGATAGGATCTACAAAAGCAACTCTTACATATATGAGTGATAATTATCTGGCTCAGATTGACATCAAATCCATCGGTGTCACTTTAACTGAGAATGGCAATGATGTGAGCTGGCGTGATTATAAGCATAAGGATGATGACTGGAGCGAGGCAACAGGAGTGCTGCTTGGCGATATGTTAGAAAATGCCGGAGATGAAAAGCTGATTCTCGACAAAAAGTACGATGAGAGGCTTGCTGTCAAAAACAGCGGCTCGATAGATGAGTATGTGAGAGTGACTGTGCAGCATTACTGGGCAGACAAGGAGACAGGTGATAAGCTTTCAAACCTTGATCCATCCAAGATACAGATTGGCTTTACAAACGATGGCTGGACAGAGGATGAGAGTGCTAAGACCACAGAGAGAAATGTATTTTACTACAATTCTATTTTGAAAAAGGGTCAGACTTCACCTGATTTTGCTGACAAAATCAGTATAGCCGGTGATATTGCCACCATAGTGGATCAGACATCACAGACTGATGATAACGGACTTACAACCATTACCACTACGTATGAGTATGATGGTGCGTTATTTGTGCTGGAAGCAACTGTTGATGCAGTACAGACACACAATGCAAAGGACGCGATTAAGAGTGCGTGGGGTGTTGATGTAAATATATCAGATGATGGAGCACTAAGCTTAGAGTAAAGGAGGACAATATGAAAAAATTTATCGCATTATTATCATGCATGTTGTTTATCCTTGGTTCGATAGGCACTGTATTTGCAGTTGAAAATACTACTGTAGCCGGCTCGTGTGAGTTTACAGGCAAGGAGATGGTCAGCTCATTTGATTCAAATAAAATAGCAGCCTCTGTCTCACAGATGGAGCCCGGAGATTCTGTCACATTTTCCGTTGATATAAAGAATAACAGCAGTATTTCGACGAAATGGTATATGTCCAATGATGTATTAAAGAGTCTTGAGGATACACAGGCTGTGGCTGAAAATGGTGGATACTCATATATTCTTACATTTGTAGGACCGGATGGAAAAGAGGACACTATATACAGCAGCACCAGCGTAGGTGGTGAGAAGGAGACAACAGCCGGAAAAGGACTCAATGAGGCTACAAACTCTCTGGATAAGTTCTTTTATTTAAAGACATTAGAGCCTGGAGAGGGAGGCAGCGTAAAGCTTTTAGTAGGGCTTGACGGAGAGAGTCAGGGTAATATATATCAGGATACACTTGCAAAGCTTATGATGAACTTTGCGGTAGAGGATAACTCAGATCCAACTTTATCAAATCCACCTACATTTACAACTACAACAAGCAAAGTAAAGACCGGAGATATCTGGTCAATAGCGTCAGCTGTAGTGTTTGTGATTGGTATTATTTTGATGATACTGGCTTTCGTAAGTGACAGAAAGGGGGCTAAGCAAAATGAAAAGATTGCTTAAATATTTTCTTGCAGCTCTTGTTGTCATAACCGGTGTTTTCGCACAGACAGCAGATGCAAAGGCATTTTCATATACATACACTGTTTCCTTTTCAGCCGGAGGTCAGGGAAGCATAAACGGTGGTGTGCAGGTGCGCAAGGCATCAGGCAATGGGGCTTCGGTTTCTGTTTCTGCTAAAGAAGACAAAATAATTGTCACAGGTCTTGAATACGGAGATGTCATCAGCTGTGATGCACAGGGCAGTGTGGCACTTAATGAAAACAGCAAGTACTATGTAAAGGGAATCAGATTAAGCGGCCGTGACAATAATACGGTTGCACAGTCGGCTTTTCTCGTATCGGGAGATCAGGACTATGTTGTTGCATACGGCATACCGGGCGAGCTTGCTGAGTATACAGTCAACTATGTGGATACAGATGGCAATAAGCTTGCTGAAAGCCGTACCTATTATGGTAATGTGGGCGATGAGCCGGTTATAGCTTATCTGTATATAGATGGATATATTCCGGACAGCTATAATCAGACAGGAAAGCTGTCGTCAAATGCGTCAGAAAACGTGTTCAATTTTGTATATTCAAGGGCTGCATCAAGCATGGCTGCTGCCGGAAATGGAGCAAATGACAATACTGCAGCAGGCGGCAATCAGGCAGCCGCAGGAGCAGCAAATGCAGCCGGGGCAGCTAATGCAGCGGGCAATGCAGCAGGAGCGGCAAATAACGGAGCTGCAGATGGAGCAAATGCCGCAAACACAATAGTGCCTGACGGACAAAATGATCCGCAGGATGGAATCCAGGCACCGCAGGCACAGCCAAATACTGATATAGCAGATGAGCAGGTACCGCAGGCGGCAAACGACAATAAGCATGATATAGCAGATGAGCAGGTACCGCTTGCCACCGTGATTAGTGAGAGTGGAATGGTCGTTCCGCTGGCTATTGGTGCGCTTGGGATAGTTGCAATTCTTGCAATTATGATATTTGTCATAGTAAAGAATGTTAAGTCTGTCCGTGTTCAAAAAAATAGTATGAAACATAAGGGAAAAGATAATAAAAAT
>ERZ1026986.629-NODE-629-length-12606-cov-7.601705_pt1 | contig 12606 bp, 3 predicted proteins | sample MGYA00519455_ERZ1026986 | MGnify/ENA primary metagenome ERZ1026986 (study PRJEB26926, sample SAMN06164548) | human gut metagenome | biome: ENVO:00009003; feature: ENVO:2100002; material: ENVO:00002003 | host: Homo sapiens | place: USA | collected 2012 ...
CAGAATACTCCAGTTGCAGCTCTCCATTGTCATTCACCCACGCGGTATTGATACCACGACCGTCCGTACCATTTTTACCGGGAGCACCATCCGCGCCTGGCGCTCCGTCTTTGCCGTCCGTGCCAGGAATGCCCTGCGGCCCGGCTGCTCCATCTTGCACAGTGAAAGTCCTCGTGCTGTTATCACCGAATGTGACCGTATAGGTGTGTACACCGTTAGCCGCACTCTCTGTGATACCTGCAACCTGGCTCTTCATTGTATCTGCCAGGGCCTTGGTCAGAGCGGACAGTTCATCACTCCGTGATAGGGCTCTATCACTGTAAATAGGTGCGCTGGACACCACTTGCAACTGCGGAGAATACAGTACCGCACCATCTGCATCCTGTACACGGATATTGGCAGTATGCGTGTTGGCACACTCAATAGCCGTCAGTTCGTGAATGATACGCCCGCCTTCCAGCCGACACTCACCTAACACTGGACTATTATTGATCATCGAGTAATAAGCAGCTGTTACCTCGCCGGATTGCATATCCAGCGGAACGCCGCCCACATTCAGCGAAATGCACAGCTCTCTTGACGCCTGATCTCCGCCGGTCACATATACAGTTTCCTGCAAACCAGGTCTGCACACATCAAGAGATATATACATCTGTACCATGTTCATGTTCTCACCTCTCATTGAGTATAGCAAAAGGGGGGTGACTTTCGTCACCCCCCCGATTGCGGGTTATTTGCTCTTCAGCCAGGCGTTAGTACGCTTATAGATCTCGTCTGCCGTGTACAGTCCGGTATTGTACATCTTCTGTCGAATATTTCGGCGGGTGGTTTCATCACCCTTAATGTACTTATCCTTGTACGCAGCGGTAATGCGGCTCTTGATATAAGCACCGTCTTTGCCCGCTTTTCCGGCTTTCTCAAGCTGTGAGATAATGCTTTTTACTTTGCCGGAACTGGTATCCATAGCCTTGACCACATCGGAGCTGCTGTACGGTATGCCGGTCTTGTTGGTATGGCCCTTAGCCATCGTTGCCACTTCATCCATCGTGAAGTAGTCATCCGAAGCAATGGCCCGCACATTCGCCTCGTATGTATCAAACGCGCCAACCTTATAGGCTTCCGCAGCACGCAGCAGCCGTTCATCCGACTTGGCGAACTCTCGGCGTATGGCCTTGTCCACCATATCCTCAGCCTTGTCCTTGGTATAGCCGTTCTTGACAGCCGTGTCTATCAGATCTTGGCGCATACGCTTGATGCCAGAGTTGTCATTCTTACTGATCGCCAGCGCCACATCGCTGTAATCATAGCGTGACTTCATATTGCCCTTAGGCTCATTGCTGGTGTCTACATGATCGCTCACATACTTCTCCAGCGCCTTGGCATCAAAGCCGGTGGCTACCACTTGGTCGAACTTTTCCTTGTACTCCGCCTTATACTCTTCTGTGCCGTCGTCATTCTCCTTGGCCGTGACCAATGCCTTGGCGGCGGACTCAATACCATCTACTGCCTTAACAGCGATCTCGTCACTAAAGCCCAGCTTGATAATATCTTGCAGCCGAGCATCAAAGCCGTCATAGTCACCCTCCAAATGAGCCTGCGCAGCCTTGCCGGCATTCTGATCATTGGCCTTGACCGCAGCCACCAGCATACGGTTAAAGGTCTCATCGTCTCCGGCCTCTCTCTGCATACGATCAACGGTCTCCTGATCGCCGGTAGAAACAGCCTTATAGAGCTTTGCGGACTTATCTGTATCCGGGAACATCTCAATGCCGAACTTCTCCAGCAGATCATCAATGAGCAGCTGACCCTTCATCTCGTCATTAAACACTTCCTTGGTGCCGGTTGCGCCTGTGTGCATATCCAAGGTGGCCTTGTGGATCACATTGAATACAGATTGCACATCCCGGGCCACATTCTTGTATGGCAGACCGACAAAGGCGGACAAGGCGCCGGCCAAGCGGTTGATCTTTTGGCCAGTGCTGATGGTATCACTATCCATAGCCTGTACAGCGTCATACAAATCCGCAAACAGGTTCATATCTGCCCGGCTCACATCGTAGCCCTGAAAAATAGAGACTACATCTTTCAGCATCGGAATTTGCCCTGCCGGGTTCAAGTTGCTCCACATATTCGGCAGCAGCTGACCGAGGTACACTTCCGGGTAAGTCTTGTCGTCATCATCGTCTCGTGCTGCGGTAACGATAGACTGAAGAATAGCGTTGAGCGCCGCAGCTGCCACAAGCGATCCAACAACCCTTGTGCCATAGGACTTGGGGGCATTTCCGTTCTTCACCTGGTACACAGCGTCCACCAGCATGTTCAGAGAAGTGGTGGGCTCAGCCATGAAGGCCGTTGCCATCTTCATAGCGTTATCAGACGAACGCATCATACCGGATCGGGAAAATACAGAGTCATACACTTGGGTGCGGTCCACCACTTCAGAGAACCGTTCCCCGGCCTTCTGGTATGCAGCCTCACCGGTTAGGTGAAAATCTGTTTTGGCCTCGTGTACGCAGGCATTCCAGATATGTGCCCAGGTCAGTTCATCCGCCTTTTCCGGCAGCGCAGACAGCACGCTGTCCCGGTAGTCGCTGTCCGTGACCAGCGCTCGCAGCTTTTGGCCAAAGCCGCGCGGCTTGTCTTCGTTGATCCAGTCCGTGGCCGTCTTGCCCATTCCGGTATCAAAATAGCCCATCTCCTTGACAATAGCCACCGGGGCGTACTTTTTCAGTTGCGCATAATCCCGCTTGCTAACAGTCGTGGCCACAAAATGCTTAGCCGGAATAACCGCCATCGCTCTGGCAATCGCAGATGGCTGCTGGATAGCCACAGAAGCAGACGCAAACACGGCGCCCTTCTTAAACAGACTGATACCCTTGTTCACATACCGTGAGCCATTGTGCGGTCGCACACCACCGTTCAGGTCGCGGATGAATTGCTCAATATACCGTTTGGACTCCGTGTCCATATAGCCACGCACCGCCTGCGAAACCGTACCGTTTTCGCCCACCTGGGTGTGGTAGTTGTACACCCGCTGAAAGTCCTCCAGCGGCAGCGTGAACGCATGATATAACGCCATATCATTTACATGATTGGCCCACACATCGTCAAAAGACGAAATGACCAGGGCATTGTTGGCGTGTACATTCAGCTGATTGGTAAAGCCGCTGTTCTTGATCTTGGCGTCACCGTTGGCCTTATCCTGAATATACTGCACATAATCACCGGCGGAACGCATGGGGATATAGTCGCTGTCCGTAAACAGGTCCATATCGTACATCACCCGAGATACCTCGTTGCCCTTAGCGCCCATTGTATCCGCCAAATAGCGCTGCATATCCTGGGCGTAGGCTTTCTGCTCCTTGGTGAGCATATCCGTGGCCTTTGCAATGTCTTCTACGGTCAGCGGGTGTGCCGTGTTGTCCGTCAGCTCCACAATGCGCTTGCCCCGCTTGGAGCGGGTAGATACCTTGTCAAACACCATACCGCCCTGGGTCAAGTGCTGCATTGCCGGTTCGCGCCGACTGAGCGCATACAGATAGAGCAGCTGTTGCAAATTGAATTTCAGCTTTTCGCCGTACTGGGTCTCCAAAGTAAAGGTCCTTTTTTGGTTCCAGTTGTAGGCATGGTACTTCTCTTTCAATCGCTGAGAATACTGCCGCGCATCGTAGCAATCCCGGGCCCAGGTGTCTTGACCACCGCGCAAGTTGTGGTATAGCTTCTCCAGCGTAGGCGAGCCCTGCATTCTGAAGAAATACTCCGGCTTCAAGGCGTTGTAGCCAAAGCCTTTCATAAACTCGATACGCTCGTTGGTCTTCTTACCATTGGGATCCTTTTTGCTGCCCTTCAGTTCGTGAATGATCTGCTGGCCCTGGCTCTCCACCGTAGCGGTCTTCTCCGCCTTGAATAGGCGGTTGCTGTTGGTAACAGCCTTTTTGACCGACCGGATCAGCTGATAGGTTAGTTCCAGCTCATCAGCGGTCATGTCGTTAATGGACTTGTCGCCAATGCTCTCCTTTAACTGGAGGATTTGTCCCTTAAACAAATTGTTGTAGTCCTCCACCAGAGTAGCATACTCGGTCTTTTGGCTATCATTGCCTTCTATTTTGTCGAAGCCGTCCCGCACCTTATTCAGGTAGCCGTCCAGCCTCTCCCCGGCTTTGCCGTCCAGTACCACAGCCCGACCCAGTTCTTTCACGCTGTCCAGAAGTCCATTGGGCACCCGGCGCTCTTTGCCGCCGTTTGCCGCCAGGCTCATCAAGTCCAGTATCTGCTTCTTGATTTTGTTCTTCTGCACCGTCTTGCGCCGCTTTTCCACATCGCGGTGCCGCCGTTCTGCGTATAGCTGCCGCTGGGCTTTCAGCTGATCGGCGTACTGGGTGCGCATATCTGCTTTGTCCTGCCGACTCTTGGATTGTACCGCCTTCAGCTTCTCTTCATACCGCTGGCGGTAATCATCCTTAACGGACTGGAGCCGCTTGCGGTATTTGTTTTGCATCGCAGTAAAGCGATCGTTCTGTCGCTGGGCATAGGTCTTGTACTCCGGAGTGTCCATGTACAAATCGAAAATATCATAGGCCACGGTAGTGGCAGCATCGTCCATGTCCATGCCGTCATAAGAATAATAAGAGTCTTTCAACTCCTCCACGATCTCCAGCAGTCGCTCCGGCATGTTCTGGCTGTTCTCCTCAGCATCAAAAGTGCCCGGGTACAGTTCAGCCAGCTCCTGCCAAGCGCTATCCAAAGGCTGTCCATTCTTAGCCAGATTGACCGCACCAAACAGTCGTTTGCGGTAGTTGCCGTACCGATCATGGTGATAAGCCGTCTCCGCCTTTTGCTCATCGGACAGCGTGATTGCCATACCCCGCAGCGTGTCCAAAACCTCCTGGGCGTATTCGTCACGCACCGTGTGTTCCGGGGTGCTATCCAGCAGCTCATGAGCAATTTCTTTTGCCTGGTCCATGACAGACGAAAAGGTCACATCATCGTTGTTGCCAATGTAGTCAAACAGCCCTTTCAGCTGCACCATCAGGCGGGGTGTATCCATTTTGCTGCCGGTGGACTTCTTCAGCTGTCGGGCCACACGCTGTACCTGGGTTTGAGAAGTATGGTGCCCGGTCTCCAATTCCTGACTGTCAAACACCTGGCGCAGGGTAATGTTCATCTCGACCAACCGCTTGTCATCCCGCAGCAGAGAGGTACGCCCGGTGTCGTCAATGCTCTTGGACTTGCGGCTGTCAGCGTTTAGTCCTTTTTGCAGCTGATCATTACGCACATTTTCAGCACTTCTTCCTCTGTTACCGTTCCCTTCTCCTCGTAACGATCTGCCAGTGCCAGAAGCATTGCGTTTATGTTGTCCAGATTCCACCCCAGATAACTGGCTATCCCCTCGCACTTCTCGTCCGATATACCCAAGTTGTGCAGAAACTGAAACAGGACCAGCATTCTTTCTTTCATGAGTGATTTTTCGGATTTCATTAAATTCCCTCCTGGTAGTTGCGGTTTGTGGTTTGTACACTAAAATATCCCTTGTGGGCGTATCCAGCATTTTGTAAACATAAAATCCGCTGCCAATGGTAATGCAGCGCACCTCATTCATGTGACGGTCTGCGTCCCAAGTCATAACCTCACGCTTTAAGTCCGCATATCCCTTTTTGCCGGTGGTGTTAATCACATCATATCCGGCCTCGTCAAATTCGTCAACCTCTATTTGCTTTGAGTACCGAATATCCGGACTGTCGGTAGGATTACCATTGGTAACCTCTTTGATCTGATTGGAGTAGAACGGAATCGCAACGGTGTGCTGATCGCCGCCGTTTTTGCCGCCCTGATCTACAATGCCGTCATAGCCGCTATCCTTCAAGAAGTCTGTGACTACATCCGGGACCGTGGTCCAAGCATGGGTTGTGCCGTTATCCAAATCGTCCTGCAACCGCTCCAGCCAATCCTCAATAGGAATGCCGTTCTTATCCCACATATCCGCCTGGGCATTGTCTGTGTCATACCGGCTCATATCTGCATCGTCCACATACGACTGCAAATCATCAATAAAGGACTGATCCAGTTTGCCGGTGTTGTACGGATTGGTAATATTCAGATAAGCCTGATACACCTTTTCTTCCCGGTAGTCCGGGTCGTTGTACTGGGCCTGATCAATACCCACCGCTTTTAGCACATCCAAGAAACGGCTTTCTTCATTCCAAAGATTTCCATCACCAAGCCACATATCTACCAGTACGGACAGCGCATTGCCCTTGGCACGGTGCAGCTCGTAGTCGCTAAAGCTACCAATGCCTATTTGATTGCCGGGCTCCAAGACAATGTTATCGTTGTCGTCCAGCGTGACCTGCTTGATCTTCTCGGTCATCGCTTTCTTTTCAGCTGCGGTCAAGGTGTTCCAGTATTCTGTAACCGGCTTGCCGTTTACCTGGAACTGGGTCTCGTAGCTGTCATAATCGCTATCATAGGCGAGAGAAGTATCTGCTTTATCCCTGCTGTAATTTGTGGCAATATCCGGATCGTCCGTAAAATACGCCATCGGCCCGGAGGTTGCCCGCTTAGGGTCAAACACATAACCTACCCGGTCCGCTCTGGCAGTACCATGGTAAAACGGTTTGATCTTACCGTCCTCGTCCCGCAGCTCCGGCGCCACATTCTTATACCGCCGCTGCTGCGCCTCCGTCAGTTCGTTGCCCTGACTGTCCACTTCCAAGGAATGTCGGGTGTTGTTTTTGCCGTTCTGTGCATTTTTTTGTCCATTCTGCATAGAATGAGTATTGACATCAGGTCCATTTTGTGTTACCTTGTTGTCAGACGCAATCCCTTGCTTAAAAGGCTTCCTGCTATTTGCATAGCCTTGAGGGGTTGCGTTTTTTATTTTCACATCTGCCTTCCGCATATCCACGATATCATAGAACACCATCGCGTTCTGTGTGGTTATGCCAATAATCACATCAGCGGTATATCCGTTTTCACCAACCTTAAGGAGCACATCAGAATGTGCAAACTGCTTGAAGCTATCATTTCGGCTGTGCTTCAAGTCTTCAATCTTTTTGTTTTTGCCGGATTTCAGGATCTCATCCAAATTCTGTGCGGATAGCAGTTTATCTTTGTAGGCTGTCTTTTCCTTTGCTTTAAGGTACTGAGAGTATTTTGAATTCAAAAACTCATTTTTGCTAATGGCATTTACTTTGACTACGCCACCCCACAAATCTACACCTGATTTATATTCAGACAAAATATTTTTGATTTTTGTCGCCCACCGCGACTTGGGCACGCCAGCCAGTACATCATTATCAATAACGACACACGGTTCGCCGTCTTCTGTAATTTCAATAGAATGGCGAATTTCGGACTGACTATTTTCTGCTTCACCGCCATGCTTACCTTCTAACATTCTTTGGCGGTTGTCAATGGCATTGTCCAGTGCGTTAAAAAAGTCGTCCAGCACCGGCACCTGCTGCGCCGCCTTTTGACCGGCTCGTGCAGTGGTATTCAGTGTACCCTGTCCCTCAATTACGCTGCGCACAGCGTCCAGCAGCTTTGTAAAGAAGTCCTTGATCTTTTCGATAACGGACTTCTTTTCTTTTTGGGTCAGGTCAGTATCTTCCGCCAGCCACTTGGCGAACTTCTCGCCGCCCTCCTGCGTGCTGGCTTCACCACTGATGAAGTCAAAGATCATCTCGCTGACGGCATCTTCAATAGAATACTGCTTGCCGTTCTCGCTGTACCCATCTACATACTTCTGCAGCAGGTCAATCTTGTCATCGTGCGCATAATCGCCGGTTGCCAGCATATACTCCACGATGGGCCGGCAGGCGTCCAGCATTTCCGCCGTGTTGTAGGCGTGGGTGTACTCGCCCAGCTCGTGCATAAGCGTGGCGTAGATATGCCCGCTGTCCGGGTTCAGCACCACCTTGCCGTTGGCAGGATCAATATAGCCGTTATCGTTGCTTTCCAGGCTGCCGTCCAGCACAATATCCAGCTTAGTCTTGGCCGCCACACGATCCAGGACTTCCTTTTCCTGCGGGGTAACCGTAGCTTCTCCGGTCAGCGTTACAACGCCGCCCTGGTTCTTATTTGCTTTGGTAACGGCGGTCTTGGTGGTGCCGATCTCCTTAGACTGCTCCTGACCGCTCAGGAACAACTCATTGGCAGCACCACGGTCCATAATCCCCATTTCAATCGGTGCAGACAGTGTATTGGCTGCCTGGTCAAATGTAATCTTGCCTGACGCACCGGCGTTGTAAAAGCTCTCCGCCGCGTGCAGATAGGAATAAGGGTTGACCTTGCTGTCGTAATTTTTCACCAGTGCATAAGCGCCCAGGGTGCCAAACTTGGCAGCGCTCTTGTAAACCGCCTTGGTGTTGGGGTTGTTGAACTGCAAATAATCCGTAGTGGTCTTCGTACCATCTTGCAGCTCGACCACGGTATGGCCGTCCTGAACCTTAAGAACGCCTTTCACCTGGCTCTCCGGCACAGGCTCTGCCAGCTGCAAATCCTGTGGAACCGGTGCTTGCTGCGCAGTCTGTTCCGCCTGGGTGGCCACATCTGCATTTTGCGCTTTGGCTTCTTGGTTCAGTTCTTCAATCTTAGCTTTCTGAATGCCGTTGTAGGTATCCTTGAACTCATTATACCCTTTTGCCTTTGGGTTTACAAGCAGTTCATTCATATATGCAGCAGAAGAACCGCCGCGCAGCATTTCGTAAGCCATACTGCGGGTAGTGGATTGTGCCCAGTCAGTGCTATTATCCCGCAGCTCGGCGTACAGGGCCTTTGTGGTCTTGTCCCCTTTAATCTTCCCTTCGCCGTCGAAATAGCTGCTCACAAAGCGGCTGGCGGCCTTGTCCACATTCTTAACGCCGCTGTCTTGCAGCCGTTGGCGCACAGCGTCCTCCAGAACGGTCTTTTGAGCCTGCTTAGTCGCAGCATCATCGCTGGTCTGCATTTCCATAGCCAGCTTGCCCAGCTGCCGTTTGGACACGGTCTTGCCGTTTTTCTCTGCATCAGCCAGCTCGGTGGCAATACGATACAGTTTGGAATTCTCATCCGCTGTCAACCCGGCGTCAATCAACTTTTTTGCATTTCCGTTACTGCGCACATTCTTGCCATAGCTATCTTGCTGCAAATGCCGTTCTCCAGACATGATTGCTTCGTTTGCGCCGCTCATCGCCATACCGGACAGGCCACCGGCTAAGAAAGCCGATAAATCTTCTTGCCCCGCCATAGACACGACTTTGGCAAGCGCTTGGGAATTGTTCAACCCCTGGGCACGGCATTCATCAAAAGCAGCCATCATTTCGCTTTGGTTACCGTTTGCCAGTGTATCGACAATACGATCAAGGATATTACTGGCTACTTCTTCCGAACCCTCTGCCGCAAAACTCTTTGCAAGGCGTGCAAACACATTGCCACCGGCACCGAGGATCGCACCTAAGCCGAGTTTTTCTGAGATATATTCAACCGCGCCATACAGTGCACCTACGCCCAGCGCACGATCGTCAGAAAAGCCCTGCTCTTTCATATCTGTAACTGTTTGCGTTGCCATTTGTGAAGCCATAATCAAGGAAGATGCGTTCGCGGCAATCTTTTTAGCGCTATTTAGCACCTTACTTGAACTGCCCTTGACTGGGAGTTTAATTCCAAGTCCCTGACCTACAGCCATAGAAGCGACAGAGTCTGCCATGGACATACCGGTATCATAAATCCATGTGCCGATATTTCCCTGACTTGTATTCTTATCTTTCCAAAAATCCTGCTTTGCAATGGCTTCACCGGTTGTCTTTCGTGTATCAGAAGACATCTTGCCGGCAAGGTTAGCCAGGTCGTATGTATCGCCTACGCTGCCACCAACGGCTTTGGCGGCAGCGTCCACAATATATCCGGGTGCATTCATCAAATTTTCACCGACTGTCGCAGCATTTGCAAGAATTGCTCCTGTTACGCCGTCTTGAGCCATTTTTCTCTGAGACAGAACGGTGGCGTCCGTTGCTTTTCGTTCAAGGTCTTTATTGATGGCTGAAAGATACTCGTGCGCTGCTTCAGCACCATTTGTGTTGTACAGATAATTGAACACCCCGCGCTGCTCGTCTGTCATCTGATTGTATTTGGTATCGTCCATCGCCTTGTTCATGCGGTTGCCCCAAAAGGCGATACCGCTCGCGCCAACCGGTGCCACGGCACTTCCAACGGACTCTGACAGTCCATTAACAGCTCGATACACGCTGTCCTGATTGGACTTGTCGATCTGCTTTGACTTGTCAGCAAAATCTTTTTGATTAGGAATATCCGAATATTTGTCGACGATTTTTTGTCGCCGCTCGTACTCCTCCATCTCCTGTATCTTCTTATCATATTCATCCAGCGCAGCCATGTGCCGGTTGGCTTCCTCCTGCATTTTTGCGGCGCGCTCGCTATCCGTCCGCTCCAATGCGATACCAATCAGCTTGTCTATGGTGTTGCGTGTTTGACCACCATACTGCCGTGCATAGGACCTACGCTCATCCTGCAAGCGTTCAAGATCACTCCGATCATCGGCCGCACGGATAATTTGGCGCCGCTGTGCAAGACTCTCCTCCGGCGTTTGCTGATGATATTCAGGCACTTCATTACGCCTGTAGCTATTGCGGGCCAATACATCAGCGATCTCCTCTTCCGGGTCGTCATACTCATATCTTTTCTTTTTCGGATCGTAAAATCTGGAATTTTTTCTTGTGTCCTCAGCAACGCGCTCAGCTGCGCCGGAATGCTGTACCACTTTGGCAAAATTTTTGCTTTTTCTAATATCCATAGTTTTTCCTCGCCATTCAAAACAGTTTTGTACCCAAACTAAAGTTCGGCTTCCCGGGATTGGGCGGTATGCTCACATTGCGTTTCTTCACATGCAGATTACCGTTTTTATCCTCTTTAATCTCAACCGCCTTGCTATCAATAAGGTAGTCGAATTTTGCCTCGCTGATTGGGCCATACCCCAAAGCGAGTATCTCACTTTTTGGTACGCCATGATATTCCGGCTTCACCTTATTTTTTCTCTTACCGCCAGTGTCAAAACCAGCACCGTAGCCACCGCGTCCACTGGATCTGGAAGAGCGAGAAGAGCGTGCAGCCCTTGCGGCCTTTGCAGCCTTTGCGGCCTTGGCAGCTTCCTCCTGCTGCCTTTTCCACTGCAGTACATCCAGTTGGTAATCCTGATCAGCCTTCCACTTGGAGAGCGCTCTGTCCGCCTTGCTCTCACCCAAGTTGCCCTCATATTTGGCCATATCGCTAAGGAAGGACAGGTTATCACTGTATGCCTGGCTATCTACCGCACCGGTCTTTTCCACCGCTGCGTCCCACAGAGAGCGTGCGTTTTGTAGAGCTTCCACCTTGTCCTGGTACTTCTGATAGTCGAACGCGCCGGCCTCGTTGGCTCGCTGCCCACCGGCAGCTTTATTCTCCATTTCCCCGGAGCGGATTTGGTTTGCCGTAGACAGTTTGGACAGCAAGTCCTCATTCTGACCGGCCAATCCGTTCATATAGCTCTGCTGGGCAGCAGGCACGGTGTAGTCCGTGTCATAGCCACCGGCCATATTCTCTTCTGCGTTAGTCTGCGTGTCTGCTGCTGCCAGCTTAGAAAGCGCCGCATAGTCTCTGGCATAATCGCCGAACACATCAGCGTTGCCGAAATTGGAAGACTGGGCACGGCGATTGAGAATATCATCCACCGCACCCTCTACCATCTTAGCGAATGTACCGTTACGGTAAGGGCCAATTGCGCTGAGTTTTTTGTCATAGTCGTTCCTGTTTTTCTGTGCATTCTTGGTTGCCGCAGACTGTTTCACTTTGCCAAGCGCTTTTCTGGCCTTAGAACTGTAACTCATCCAATCCCTCCTTACTTCTTGTTAAGAATTTTCCGCTGCAGTTTGTTGTTCCGATCGGCAATAGCCCTTTCCTGTTTGCGTGCCTGCTGGCTCTCGTTCAGGTTGCCGTAATACTGCTGTTGACCGGAGGCAAAGCTGCGATCATCGTTCCATTTCGTGTAACCGTTGGAATAGGAAGTATTGAACCGATTCGTGTTGTAATCCATCTTGTTATAGGCGTTGCCCACAGCGTCCTGATACCGTCCATACTGCTGCTGATTCACACTATCAAGAAGGTCATAGGCGTTCTGCTTGCCTTGCTGCTGTTGGTCATACTTTTGATATGCCAGGGATAAAAGCTGCGACTGTATATTAGACAGATTGTTCAGCTGTGCCTGGTTGGCAGCATTACCCGCCGTAGTCGCCGCAGAGGAGGCATAGCCACCTGTTGCTGACGCCATCTGGCCCATAGTGTCAAGCATATCATTACGGCCCTGCGCCTGGTACTGTGCCTTGTAGGCCTGGTATGCAGCGTCATTGTCTGCGTCATAAGAAAACTTTGACTTTAAGATGCCACCCAACATGTTTTGCAGCCGGGCGGTATAGTCCGTCAAGCCGTTTGCCTTGGCATACCCGCCATAGCCGCCGTTTAACAGAGAATTGTAGCCTTTGACACTGGCGTCCATGTCCTTCTTTTCCTTGGACTTCATCAGTGCTTTATCTGTCTCTTATACACATCTGACGCTGCCGACGATATGCAGTGTGTAGA
>ERZ1026986.632-NODE-632-length-12598-cov-7.636690_pt1 | contig 12598 bp, 9 predicted proteins | sample MGYA00519455_ERZ1026986 | MGnify/ENA primary metagenome ERZ1026986 (study PRJEB26926, sample SAMN06164548) | human gut metagenome | biome: ENVO:00009003; feature: ENVO:2100002; material: ENVO:00002003 | host: Homo sapiens | place: USA | collected 2012 ...
TATCGTCGGCAGCGTCAGATGTGTATAAGAGACAGATTTAATAATTTTCAGACTATTTCACTTTCTTCGATGCAGTACGTTGCTGCCCGAGGCTCTATTATATCCACGAATCGCTCCGCTGCAAAGCAGTTCCCGCAATTCTCATAATTTCATAAATAATAAAGATGCAGCTACTCCCAACCTAAAGAGAGGATAGCTGCATCTTCATCACTTTCTATTTTCGATTATAATTAATCAGGCATCCCTTAAGGATAATCTCACGCTCATCATCCGTAAGCTCCCCAAGAGCCACTTCAAACTCCTTCAGTCCCTCAGCACCGACACCATATCCCTGGATCACATCATCCTTTTCTTCCACTGCCTTACGAATCTGTGGGAAGAACAGATAATCTCCGTTTGCAAACGGAAGCTCCCCTTCTTTAATCAGGAATGGAAGCATACCCCAGTTGATCAGATTGGAACGGTACCTCTTTGTCGCATACTCATTGGCGATATTTGCCCATCCGCCAAGCACTTTCTGACAGGAAGCAGCCTGCTCACGCGCAGAACCATCACCTGGTTTCACTGCAAAGATCGTACTTCCCACACCAAGATTTTCCTTGCTTACATTCGGATAATCCTTTTTGATCACATCCATTACAGGTTTCATTTCCGGTAATGCCTCAACCGGACATTTTCCTTCCTGAATAGCCTTCTGAGCTTTCTGAACCTCTTTCGCACGTCCTACATAAGCAGGATCTTTCCTGGAAAGCGTAAACTCAGCCAGTCCAAGTGGATTGGAACGATAAGAAGATGTCTCACCGGACGGGATCAGTTCATCTGTTGTAGTAACCGGATCATGGATCTCAGAAACAACCTTCACGATCAGATTCTCCGGAAGTGCAGCCATCTCCGGCCAGTCCTTAATATTCGGACCAAACTGGATCTCTACACCCGGATCAGCTATACCCTTGCTGTCAAATACACGATTGTCATAAATTGTCTTATCAAAGAAATATTTCTGTCCTGTATAACCACCCGTATAATCCTCTGCTGAAGTCAGGAAACCTTTGTTTGCTGCAGTTGCCGCAATAGAACGTGCGTCCATAAGTGCAACAGAAGAAATCTGGCCATTCTGGATTTTGGAACCTTCGCGGTTCGGGAAGTTTCTGGTCGTATGACGGATACTGAATGCATTATTTGCAGGAGTATCCCCTGCACCAAAGCAAGGTCCGCAAAAAGCAGTCTTCACAACAGCTCCCGTTTCAAGAAGTCCTGCCAGAACGCCATTCTTAGCCAGTTCCATATAAATCGGAGTACTTGCCGGATATACACTCAATGTGAAGGCATCTGCACCAATGCTCTTGCCTTTAAGGATATCAGCTGCTGCACAGATATTTTCAAATCCACCACCTGCACATCCTGCGATAATTCCCTGTTCTACATAAAGTTTACCATCAATTACTTTGTCTCTTAATGTATATGGAACTTTTCCATCAAGGCTGATCTGTGCTTTTTTCTCAACATCTGCCAGAATATCATCCAGATTTGCTTTCAGTTCATCAATTGTATATGTATTGCTTGGATGGAATGGCATAGCGATCATTGGTCTGATCTCACTCAGATCAATCTCTACACAGCCATCATAGTATGCTGTTTCACCTGGTTTCAGTTCTTTGTAATCTTCACTTCTGCCATGGATCTCATAGAATTCCTGAATCTTCTCATCTGTCTGCCAGATAGAGGAAAGACAGGTGGTCTCTGTTGTCATTACATCTACGCCAATTCGGAAATCAGCACTTAAATTTGCAACACCGGGTCCTACAAATTCCATAACTTTATTCTTCACATATCCGTTCGCAAAAACCTTGCCGATAATCGCAAGCGCAACGTCCTGAGGACCTACGCCCGGACGAGGAGAACCGGTAAGATAAATGGCAACGACGCCTGGCATATTGATATCATAAGTCTGGGAAAGAAGCTGCTTTACAAGCTCCGGTCCGCCCTCACCCATTGCCATGGTTCCCAGTGCGCCATATCGTGTATGGCTGTCTGAACCGAGGATCATTTTACCGCCTGCTGCAAGCATTTCTCTTGCAAACTGATGGATAACCGCCTGATGGGGCGGTACATATACGCCGCCATATTTCTTGGCACAGGTAAGTCCAAACATATGATCATCTTCATTAATAGTTCCGCCTACTGCACAGAGTGAATTATGGCAGTTTGTCAGTACATATGGCACCGGAAATTTCTCAAGGCCTGAGGCACGCGCAGTCTGGATAATTCCGACAAAAGTGATATCATGAGAAGTCAGTTTATCAAATTTAATCTGAAGTTTCTCCATATTTCCGGAAGTATTGTGTGCTTTCAGAATTGAATAGGCAATTGTACTCTTTGCAGCTTCCTCTTTGGAAACAGAAAAATCTGCCTGATTCTCCGGAACAATCTTCTGACCATTCAGCAAATACACACCGGTATCGTATAATTTCATAATGTCTCCTCCATTCTGTTTTTTTGCATATCACAAATGCAGTTATGGAACTCACCTTATCCACACCAGTCTTCAAATTTCCAGATGAAAACTGATTTTCTCCTGAACCGGCACTTTGACACGCTAATTTATGGAAATTTAGGTTTTATTATAGAATATTCCACCGGAATAATCAAGCCTAAGACTATAAGTATTTTAGTTACTACAAGCAGTAGCATTTTTTTACTTTCTTTACTTTCCTACCAAAATCCGCTATACTGGGAATCACTTAGAAAATGAGATTTCTGCCGCCTGTGGCAGTTCTGACAGGGAGGTATTACCGATATGTTCCGTTTATGGGGAAAAATATGGAAAGATAATCATTTACTGAAAGATACTGTAATCTGCGATGACTCCGAAGATACGCGGACCCACAAGATTTTTCGTGGTCTGGAAAGTATCTGTTATGAAATGGATCTGGGAAACCCAATCTGGCTGGAATCTACAGTCAGACATTTTAAGAAACATGGAAAAGCCAGATTTTATCAGGATAATTTTATAGAGCAGATTGATTTTGATTATCTGGAGATCCAGGTAATTGAAGAGGATGACGAATAATAAATTATTCTGTCTTAAAATGTGTACAGGATCAGAAACTTTACATTGCCATATTGTTTCTGATCCTGTGTATCTCATTTGCAGTGAATTTTCATGTCTTTATTTCATAAATTCTCTTATGATTTCTCTCATAATCTCATCTTCCTCGGGTGTAAGCATTCCGCTGAAATGGCTTCCTGCTGCTGCAGTCTGGCGGATACTGTCCGCAATATGTTCAACGATTTCCTCTTTTACAGCTTCGTCAGCCTTCTCCGGCACCGGCACTTCTTCTACCCATGTGCGGGCATGTTCCACATAATCAGAAAAAGAATTCATCAGAAGTTCTTCTCTGTATGTAAAATCCAGCGCCTGTCTCAGCAAAAGCAATGCTGTCGGAATAATCGCAGCCACATAAAGATATGCCAGCGGCATTCCGTCCCATCGTGCATCTTTGGAATACAGAAAAAAAGCCAGTCCAAGAAAAGCAATACAGAAAAGTGACGGATACCAGACAAACCGGTTCATACGGTTCAACAGCCTGTCTCTTGTTTTCCAAAGATTTGTCCATTTCTCTTTGAGATTTGATTTAACCTCTGTATTTTTTCTGATCATTCTTCGGTAGGTAAGATGTGTGGTCAGCATCCCCAGTGCTCCCAGTCCGCCCATTAACATCATGGCATACAGCAGGAAATGCAGTTCCATAACTTTCTCCAGCATAACATCCTCCTCACTTGAACAGATAAGACTATCTGCTTCGCTGCCTGCTCATAAACTGACAGGATTATTATACTGCTGTTTCCGGTATCATGGAACTAAAATCGCTCATCAAATTCTCTCATAAAAAGACAAAAATGTCTCGAAGTGTTTACATATTTTCCAGTTTCGTAACTACCTCTTCAAACTTCATAAAATGGGAAGCTTTCACAAGAATAGTGTCACCATCCTGTACATAACCTTCCAGATGCTCCAGCAGACTTTCTCTGTCCGGCTCATAGATTACTTTCAGGTCCGGATTTGTCCGCTGTGCTCTCTCTGCCATATTTCTGCACAGTTTACCTGTACAGATAAGAACATCAATATCACATTTTCCGGCATGCTCTCCTACCTCCTCATGAAGCTGAACTTCATTCTCTCCAAGTTCACCCATATCGCCAAGGACTGCTATTCTGCGTCCTGCACCATCCTGCAGAACATCCAGAGAGACTTTCATGGACATGGGATTTGCATTATAGCAGTCATCTACGATCAGAAATTTATCTGTTTCGATCATTCTGAAACGACCGCTGATCGGCTCCAGGCTCTCGATTCCGGCTTTAATCTGCTCAGTTGTAAGTCCATAAATATTTCCAACTGCAGCTGCTGCCAGCGCATTATATACCATATGGCGCCCCGGCATCGGGATATCAACTGTAAATGCAGTATCCCCCAGATGAATGGTGCAGGTCATTCCCTTTAAACCTCTGCTTACAATCTTATCACCGTAAACCTGACATTCATTACTCATTCCGAAAAATACAGGTTTTATCTTTTCATATTCTTTTACTGTGATAAGCTTGTCATCATCGCCATTTAATACAATATGTCCCTCCGGTCTGAGGAATTTAAAAATCTCTGTCTTTGCTTTCAGAACACCATTTCTGTCTCCCAGATTCTCCAGATGGCAGGTACCGATATTCGTGATCACGCAGGTGTCCGGTCTTGCAATCTGCGCAAGTCTGGTCATCTCACCGAAATCACTGATCCCCATTTCCAGAACTGCAATTTCATCTCCATCACGCAGGCGGAAAACTGTGAGAGGCAGACCAAGTTCATTGTTAAAGTTGCCCTGTGTTTTCAGAGTATGGTATTTCTGGTTCAGAACAGATGCGATCACTTCTTTTGTACTTGTCTTACCAACACTTCCTGTAATTCCCACAACCGGGATCTGAAGCTGCTTTAAATAAAACTCTGCAATATCTTTCACTGCCTGAAGAGAAGATTCTACTGCGATATAAGGAAAATCAGCGTTATCAAGTACCCGTTCCGACAAGGTTGCCAGTGCCCCTGCTTCCATTACCTGTGGGATAAATTTATGGGCATCTACACGTTCCCCCACAATAGGTACAAACAGACATCCTTCTTCTGCTTTTCTGCTGTCTGTGATAACAGACATTACTTCTTCCTGTAATTTATCAGCCGGACCATAATAAGTACCGCCGCATACGCGGGCGATATTTTCAAGAGTTAAGTTTTTCATAATATTTTTTATATCTTCTTTCCTGTTATAGCAATTCTCTTAATAATGCATCTATAACAATTCTATAAATTACTGCAGACACGCTCTATAGTGTGAAATCCTGCGTCGGATATTTTTTCATGGAAACTTCAATCAGTTTCTCACATAAAGTCGGATAGTCGATTCCCAGAACTTTTGCCTCCTGCGGAATCAGACTGGTTGGTGTCATTCCGGGAAGAGTATTTGCTTCCAGACAATACATATCTCCATTCTCCTTCATCATGAAATCAAGACGGCAGTATCCTTCCATAAACAGAGCTTTGGCTCCTGCTTCCGCATAATGCTGCATTTTCTCTGTGAGTTCCGGTGAAATTTCGGCAGGACAGGTCTCAATCGTAGAGCCGGCCTGATATTTATTCTTATAATCATAGAATCCCTGAAGCGGAGCAATTTCGATGATCGGATAAGCTTTTCCGTCCACAACCGCTACTGAAAATTCACGTCCTTTTATATATTCTTCGACCACAACTTCATTTTCATAAGAATAAGCGTCTTTGAGAGCCTGCTCATATTCGGCCTGATCATTCACAATATAAACACCTACACTGGAACCGCCACAGCAGGTTTTTACAACTACAGGAAATTCCATTCCAAGTGCTTTCAGATCTGTGGTCATTTCTTCTTTTACCATAGACACTCCCCGCGGTGTTGGTACATTATTCATCAGGAACATCTGCTTGGTGATTCCCTTATCCATTGCCAGGGCACTGCTTAAATATCCGGTTCCTGTATATTTGATTCCCATCAGGTCAAATGTTGCCTGTACTTTTCCATCTTCTCCGTTCGCACCATGAAGTCCCAGGAAAACAATGTCAGCCGCCTCGCAGAGTTTCAGCACGTTTGGTCCGAAGAAGCTTCTTCTCTCTTTTTTCATCTGTTCAATCCTGTCGTTAAATGCTGACATATATTCTGATGCTGCGTCCACATCATACTCTGACGGAAACGGATTCTCCCAGTCCACATTCTCAATGCCGCAAAAAATATCCACAAGAATCGCCTGATGTCCTTTCTGTCGTAATGCCTTACATATTCCTGTTCCTGATGTAATGGAGACAGTACGTTCTGTACTTGTTCCCCCCGCTAATACTACAATCTTCATCATTTTTCTCCTTTATTCATAAATAACAATCGGTGTGTTCTTCTCAACATTGCTGAAAATAATCTGCACCTGATCGGATGGTGCACAGATGCTTCCATGTGTGCCTTCAAATTCATAAAGCTGTCCTCCGAAATCCATTCTCCATGGAGCATCACTGATCCCCAGATTTCCATCGAATGGGATCCAGTAATTTACAGCAGAAGGATAGTCCTCTCCGTTCACTGTACATCCGCTCTTCATTTCACCTGTTGTATAACATCCCACAGGAGTTGCACAGTTGGGCACGAATGGATTTCCGGATACGATCTGCGCATCCGCAGTCGGCGTTCCATCTTTATAGAATACCATTCTCTGGGCCGTCAGGTCAATCTCTATATACGTATATCCGATATCATTTGTTTTCCTGACCAGACCTTCATGGGAATAAACAGGTTCTCTGACTTGGGTTTCTCCGTTTTTTATCAGTTCTGTAAGTTCTTTCAGCTCCGCTTTCTGATCGATCTGCCAGCCATAATTCCCTCCGCTGACAGTAATCTCACGACCATCATATGTATTAAATGTTCTCTCTGTTCCAACCGTATCATATTTAGCCGCCAGTTCACTGATATATGCTTCTATCTGTTTTTTGTCAAGTGTATAAAGACCGTTTTCATCTGTTGTGAGCCAGTTTTTGATCATATCTCTATCTACTGTCTCTGTGCAATCGTCAAAATCATAGGTTATCACTACATCCGTAAGTTTGTTTATCAGGTCACAATTCTTCGTCAGAGTTTCATCACTCTGATAAACTTTCGGTTCTTTGTAGCATCCATCTGCTTCCAGATCAACCGGCGTTCGTCCTGTGACAAGAGCATCTATAATATCCTGACTTGTTTTTTCTGGTTTCAGTGCAGTTCCCTCCTGCTCAGGAACAATTACAAACTTATCGTCTTTCTCTTCTATATGAGCATCCGAAGGCTCTGTCATATTCTCCTGCTGCATACATTTCAGTTCGGAAATGGCAGCCTCTGTCTTCTGCTCATCATATTTAATGGAGGAGGACACCTCATAATTCCTGTGCTGATTAAAAGCAAGAAACCATGTAAAACGATCCTGATTCCTGATCAGTTTATCAACACTTCCATCTGAGTCATAGGAAAGTCCCGCCTGTTTTGCTGTGATACTTTCCTGTCCGTTATTTCTGGTGTCAATAGTAAGAACATATGCTCCCACCTTCTGCGTAAGCAATTCTTCTGACTGGGATACTGTCATATAGGAACAGTTGAATCCGTTTACCATTGATCCCGGTAAGAAATGCTCTGTGAAATAGTATACACCATATCCATATACTCCGGCAGTCAGCAGGAGCAAGATTATGATCAGGGTGATCATGATTTTCTTTCTGCTGCTCACGACATCCTCTCCTTTCTTTTTTATAAACAGCAACCGCCCGGCAAGAAATTATGCCGGGCAGTTTTATTATCACATTATTTATCCAGAAAGTAAATACGATTATTCTCTTTTATGCGTTTTCCAGTAGTGTTACTGTTCACTCCGTTCACAGTAACACGCTTCGCGATGCACAGAATTTATGCTAATTGCATAAATTCGCGCGGTATGTCTCGGGTTTTCTGTGATCTTCGCTCACAAAAAACACCTCGCGGGATATTATCAGCGAACAGTAGCCAGTAGTTTCTCTACACTTGTAAGTTTAACACAGAGTACGAACACTTCTGCTGCTTTTCCAAGATCCTCAGGAGTCGGGAAGCTTGGTGCAATACGGATATTGGAGTCTTTCGGATCTTTTCCATATGGATAAGTTGCGCCTGCTCCTGTAAGTACAACACCTGCTTCTTTTGCCTTGGCAACAATAGCTTTTGCACATCCTTCCATTGAATCAAAGGAAATGAAGTATCCACCATGTGGTTTTGTCCACTCGCCGATTCCAAGACCGCCAAGTTCTCTGTCCAGTGTGTTAAGGACCATTTCAAATTTCGGACGGAGAATTGCCGCATGTTTTCTCATGTGTTCATGAAGACCGTCGATATTTTTGAAGAATTTTACATGACGTAACTGGTTTAATTTGTCATGTCCGATTGTCTGGATCTGCATGTAGCTGCGGAAATCTTCCAGGTTTGCTTTGGAAGCTGCAACTGCTGCAATACCGGAACCCGGGAAGCTGACTTTTGATGTTGATGTAAATTTATATACAAGATCAGGATTTCCTGCTTTTGCACATGCTTCAAGGATTTCTACAAGGAAGTCCTGATTGTCATCATAGAGATGATGAATGCTGTATGCGTTATCCCAGTAGATACGGAAATCAGGTGCTGCCGGTTTCAGATGCGCAAAGCGCTCTACTGTTTCTGCTGAATAGGTATATCCCTGTGGGTTGGAGTATTTCGGCACACACCAGATTCCTTTGATGGATGCGTCTTCACTGACAAGCTTCTCTACCATATCCATGTCCGGTCCCTGTGGTGTCATTGGCACGTTGATCATTTCGATTCCGAAGAATTCTGTGATCTTGAAATGGCGGTCATATCCCGGTACAGGACAGAGGAATTTTACCTTATCAAGTTTGCACCATGGGGTATTTCCCATTACACCCTGTGTCATAGAACGTGCAATGCTGTCAAACATAACGTTTAAGCTTGAGTTTCCATAGATGATGATGTGATCCGGATCTACTTCGGACATTTCTCCAAGGAGGCGTTTAGCTTCCGGGATTCCGTCGATAACACCGTAGTTACGGCAGTCTACTCCTGTTTCGCACTTGAGGTCTGAATCGCTGCTTAATACGTTCATTAATCCCATTGAGAGATCGAGCTGGTCTGCTGACGGTTTTCCACGTGACATATCGAGAGCTAAGCCCTTTGCTTTGATATCTGCGTATTCTTTATCCAGCTGTGCTTTGAGTGTAAGCAGTTCTTCTTTGCTCATGTCGCTGTATTTTTTCATAATATTCCTCCTTGTTCTGCCATGGAAGGATGTCCCTTTTTCCGTATAGGGCAATCATTTGTTTTTCCTACGGCAACAGTTTTTTTGCTTTTTACATTTTAGTATGGTAAAGTAGGGTTGTCAAGTGTTTTTATGGAATTGTTAATATTTTACCAAAACAATCGTTACTGTTCCCTCTGTTCTCAGTAATGTAACCCAAATTCATTCCGGATTGCCGTAACATCTTTCTCTGATACTTATAACAAGTCTCGTAAATAATTAGCCAAAAAGCAAGTCGAAATCCCTCGAAAGTTTCGGCTTGCTTTTTTGAGTGTGACAGCGTATATTTAAATCAGTTAACAGATCTTTTAACTGTCTTAATTGTTCTTGTCAGGTCATCCTGATATCTTTTTATTACTCCTTATACAACATCCATTTTTATCCAAGTCAGTGAATGAGACAAGTCAGGCGGATAAAATCATCTGCTTCGCTGCTCAGTTCATAACCGAATGACTGTGAAAGGAGGTCATCCATGTCTATGTTTATCCACGCAATTATCGTAATCCTGCTTGCTGTGCTGGCTATGGGGATCGGGCTGCTGATTCTTGTGTGCTGGGCTTTGGCAGCATGTGCAAGCAGACGGGATTCTTATCTGGAAAAGGATTATCGGGTGAAATAAAGGAAGTCTGCGCATGGACGCTGAGTATTGCCGATAAGTTTATTCATTACTTTTCCATTAAAGTACAGGGTTGCAGAACCGCCTCCATCCAGGTTGTAAGCATAAGTACAGCCGTAGGATTTGAAAATATTCACCATATCCCAGTGATTAAGACCATTATAGCTGCCGGTATCTGTTACAAGGAGTACATAATCGTTGGGCTTTACCATTCCTACCGCTGTACGTGGATAATATTTTTCTGTTTCAGCCCATGGAAGCTGGGCTTCGCCATCTTTAATAAGAACCGGACCAAAATTATATGTATCTTTTACACCGGCTGCAAGAAGATTTTTTCCCATAAGTCCCTGTGCCGGAGTATAGATGGTTCCGTCTTTCTTTACTGCCATGACTGAATAACTGGTCATGTAATCACCATAGATAATCCCGTTTTTAATGCACATGCCAAGGGGGGATGGTTTTCCTGTACCATAGTCGAAAGCACTACCGTTTACTCCGATAATGCCTCCATTTGAGGATACTGCATCAGAAGTTGTCTGTCGGGATCCGCCATAAGTTCCGTTGGAGAGGGCGGATTTCAGCTGTTTGGCATTGGATGTCTTTATATGCGCTACCCAGTAGGAAATTCCATGGACTGATTTGCGTTTAAGTTTAATATTAAGAGTGCTGCTTTTGTATTCGTAAGTATTGCCGCTTTGAGTAACTGTTGGTTTAGTATTTGTCGGTTTAGTATCTGAAGATTTTACACGCTGCCCTTTGCTGTTTACATAATATTTACCTATCCAGGTATTTTTTGCCATCACTCCTGTTTTCTTGCTGAAATAGTAATAATATTTTCCTATCTTCTGCCAGCCCTTTGCCATGGTGGAATTGCTGAGGAAATAGTATTTTTTTCCATCCTGAGTAAGCCACTGCCTGGCAATTGCCACGCCGGATTCATTGAAATAATAGGTATATTTATCTCCTGTAGCCCAGCGATTACGGAACATGGCACCATTTTTACGATTGTAATAGTATTTGTTGCCGGAACGCTTCATCCACCCGGTGAAACGTTTGCCGTTGGCAATACTGTAGTAATAATAACCTTTATACTTAAAAGAACCGCAGATCAGACGCCCCTTTGAATTATAAAAATAGTAATCTCCGTTTATTTTCTGCCATCCCGTTTTCTTCGATGTGATGCTGACGGAGGTTCTGTCCTGTTTCACATATGTAGCTGCATTTACGGTAACTGCACGCATACTGATGCCTGCTGTCAGAAATAATGCCAGTATCAGAAATACCGTCACTTTTCTGAATGGTAATTTTCTTTTCATGTCTTTCATCTGCCTTTCCATGATGTCTGATATGCCCATATAAGGGAATTGCTATAAATATATTACCGATATGTCCCCTGCGATTTCTTTACCCGACAATTCGACAGACCGAGCGTTGTCAGATAATATTCCATGTCTCTCTCTGACATCAGACACTTTGGCCCTATAACGAGTTCCTTTATCAGCTGGTCAAGGCAATCTGAAAAATCAAAATCCACATAAGATATCAGCTGACTTTCTTTTACATAGTAGGAATAGTTATATAAACGTGCACCGAGAGAAAGTTCAACTTCTCTTCCCATCAGAAACTGTTTCGGCGAAAACTCGCACAATCGGATTTCGCTTTCCTCTCTGAAAAACGGATTTTTCATGTAAACAGATTCCTGAAATAATTTCAAAAACTTTTTCTCAAAACAGTTCATGACTTTATCCAGTACTTCTATTTCATAATCCTGCTTTTCCTCAATGCTTTCCCGACATTGTTCTTCTTTCTGTAATATCTTCTCGATTTCATCAACCAATTCTTGCACTATCTGATGTACAACTTCTCTCTGCTCTGCTTCAGAATAACTGATCTTATGTAATGACACAATTGACGGCTTTGAAATCTCCGGAGAAACCGTTACAACTTCTTTTAATACATCCAGGTCAAATCCGATGGCAGCTCCGCGCCCGTCATCCGCATATCCCCGCCACTGACTGAGCAGATCATTCTGATACGAAAAACAGGTTACATAATATCTGAAGTCTGCATGATTTTCATTGAAAAATTCATCTGTAAACAGTTTCACATATCCCATCAATCTCTCTGATGAAATCTTTGATCTGAATAAATCTGAAGCATTTTCATAAGCTCTTTTAAATTCTGCGTCATAATACCTGCAGATCCAGCTGATCTCCATGGAATCATTGGATTTCAGGATATTTGTCAGACGGAGGGAACGATTTTTCAAAATAGAATTTAATGATTCTAAACTGCAATAGTGATATACGATCATATTTTTTTCTTCTCCTGTAAATAATTGTTCTTTTGTAACCATTCAACATTCTGCCATTCCCCAAAAAATTCTATAGCAAAGTTCATCAGCAAAAGAACTTACGGAAAGTTTATATCAGTAAGTAACAGAATTATTATATCAGATACATCTTATGAATCTGTAAACTTATAGCAACCCTTGTAAATAATGCATATTGATTAAGAGGCTTGCTATAGAACTGTCTCTTATACACATCTCCGAGCCCACGAGACGTAGAGGAATCTCGT
>ERZ1026986.633-NODE-633-length-12588-cov-4.626506_pt1 | contig 12588 bp, 10 predicted proteins | sample MGYA00519455_ERZ1026986 | MGnify/ENA primary metagenome ERZ1026986 (study PRJEB26926, sample SAMN06164548) | human gut metagenome | biome: ENVO:00009003; feature: ENVO:2100002; material: ENVO:00002003 | host: Homo sapiens | place: USA | collected 2012 ...
CGAGATTCCTCTACGTCTCGTGGGCTCGGAGATGTGTATAAGAGACAGGATCAGGTCTGCATCGACTTTTTTGCCGAGGGCAAGTCCAAGTTCAAATGCCTCTGCTGCTTCCGGGTTCGGGTAGCTTACGGTCGGGAAGTCTCCATCCGGCAGCTCCTGCTCCGGAACAACGTATACATTTTTAAAACCAAGTTCTTTTAATACGCGGCGTACCGGAATATTTCCGGTTCCATGTAACGGTGTGTATACGATCTTTAACTCTCCGCCCACTTTATCAATGCAGTCCTGATGCAGCACCAGTTTCTTTAACTCTGCAATATACGGATCGTCGATATCTGCGCCGATCACCTGATAGAGTCCTGCTGCCTTTGCCTCATCAAGCGGCATGGTCTTTACCGCTGCGTAATCAGTTACTTTTTTTACTTCATCCATGATTCCGGTATCATGTGGAGGTGTAATCTGTGCACCATCCTCCCAGTATACTTTATATCCATTGTATTCCGGCGGATTGTGGCTTGCGGTCACATTGATTCCGGCGATACATCCTAATTTACGCACTGCATAGGAAAGTTCCGGTGTCGGTCTTAAAGATTCAAATACATACGCTTTGATTCCGTTTGCTGCCAGACAGAGTGCCGCTTCATCTGCAAACTCCGGTGACATATGACGGGAATCATAGGCAATGGCAACACCGCGTTTCTGTCCGTTTACCCTGCTGATATAATTGGCAAGTCCCTGTGTAGCCTTGCGCACGGTATAAATGTTCATGCGGTTGGTTCCGGCTCCGATCACACCACGAAGTCCGGCTGTACCAAATTCCAGATCCATATAAAAACGGTCTTCGATCTCTTTTTCATTTCCCTCAATACTTTTCAGTTCATTTCTGGTATCCTCGTCAAAATAAGGATTGTTCAGCCAGCTCTCATAATTTTCTTTGTATCCCATTTTTCTTTCCTCCCATACTTACTTATGATTCTATTTTTATATTAGCGATAACGAACCTGTTTTTCAAGTACTATTCCATGCTAAATTTGTACAATTCTGTCCTTTTTAGTTGCTGTTACCGGATAATGTTGACAGAAGCTCTGACAATGTAGATAAATAGTCCGCACTGCTGCCTGTTGATGTTCCATCTCCGGTACTGTTTCCTGTATAAAGATCCGAAGATGTACCCGTGCCGGTTCCGCTTCCTGCTGCCGTGCCGGTCGATGTGTCAGTACCGCTTCCTGCAGTTGTTCCGGCTACTGTTCCGGTACTGCTTCCCGATGTTGTTCCACCGCTTTCGCCGGCCGTATGACTTCCTGCAAGACTTCCTGCAAGGCTTCCTGCCGCTCCCTCTGCCGAACTGTCCGCTTCATTTGCTGTTTCCGCAGTATTTTCTGTTTCCGTTTCCTCCGTGGTGCTGTCTGTTCCGGTGCCGTCACCCGACATTCCGACTACGATCGTTGCCTCCTCAGAATTAACAAATAATTTCTTATTAAAGGTATCGTACCCTGGCGCCGTGACCGTAAGACTGTGCACTCCATACTGGATTGGAACCGCCTCTTCCGTATCAACAACCTTTCCATCGATCTGAATGAGCGCATCCTCCACATCCACGGCAAATAAAATATTTCCAAACTTCGGTCCCGCGCCCTTTAAGGTATTAAGATCAAGTGTCTCTGTTCTTCCACTCTCGATCGTAAGCTCCGTACTGCCGCCGTACCCATTATTTGCCACCGTCACAGTATAGGTGCCTGCCGGCAGCTCCATTGTCATATCTTTGGTCACTTCCGCAAAAATTTTGCTTCCGATCTGGATAAAGCTTCCCTCAAAAAGATCCGTATTGGTCAGAGCAAGCTCTCCATGTCCGGTCGTAACCACAATGGAAATCAGTTTTTTTCCTATACCGGTCACACGCAGTGTATCTAAATCAGTCAGATCAGACAACTGTTTTCTCAGGTCATCCTCACAGATATAAAGATCTGCATCATAGGAATATCGCTCATCTCCAATCTTAAAAATACCACGGTCCATATCCACCGAATAACGCGATACATCCGGATATTCCCAGACGGCATCTGAAATCTGCACCTGTGTGACTTTTCCCTGGTCATCTTTTTCTCCCACCGTGATCACTCTGCCCGGCTCAAAATAAGACACTGCAGTGCGGTTTCCGTATTTATCGAGAAACCTGGTCGCAAGTGTGTAATAATACACATACTCTTTCCCGGATGCAATCTGCTCTAACGTCAGGCATTCCTCCTGCATATCATTTGTTTTGATCAGAAACTGGTCACTTCCGATCACAGCTTCATTTTTCTCAGTCGTCTCCGCCGACTCATCTGCATCATCCGACGTTTCTTCCGTTTTTGCATCTTTCTCCTGATCCGGATAATAATAGCGTCCGGTCACGACCGTATTTTTCTTCCCACATCCGCCAAACAGCATGACCATTGCTGTAAGCAGTAATATGATCTGATATTTTATCTTCATGTATTCTCCTGTCTCCTACTGTAGCTTTGAACAATTTTTTACTCACCTGATTATACCGCAAACTGTCTATACGGTAAAGTGAAAGAGCATCTGTAAAAACTGCTCCCTTGCGTCCTCCTGTGCAACGACTTTTTCCAGTTTTTCTATATTTCTTCCCGACAGCCACGCCTTGTGTGAATTATAATAACGGTTGGCGATCTTCCAGAATTTTTCCGGGTATGCAAGATACACATACAGATATTTCAGTTCCTCCGGCGACAGTTTTCTGACCCGGTCATATCCGCGGATCAGATCCATGCCAAGCCCGGCATTCCAGTTATTTTTTTCCATCATTTTCCGGATAAAGTTGGCAAGATCCCCGACGCTCTCCTGATACAGGAAATTTTCAAAATGGACAACCGCGATCCCTTCCCGTGAAAAAATGACATTGTGCTGGTTATAGTCCCCATGGCAGAATCCGATCAGCTGTTCCTGGATTCCCAGATCTTTTAAAATATCCGTCGTCTCCTGTGCTTTTTTCACATACTCCGGATACCAGACCGAAAACATCATCTCAAAATCATTCTTTTTCTTTTTTGCACGGATATAATTTCTGACTTTGTTCAATTCCCGGTTTCTTTTTTCATAGAGAAGAAGCAGATTATTCTGCCCTGACTTTAAAAACTCCGGCACACTGCCCTCATAATTCTGCGCAGACTGGTGAAGCAATGCAAGTTCTCTTACTGCAGAAAGCATATCCGCCCTGTTTTTCGTGTCACATTCCGCCCCCGGAAATGCCTGATATAATATGTATTTTGTTTCCTCCTCGTTCACGGAAAACGGCTCACCCTCTTTTGTCCGCATTACCGTCTCCACCGTTCTTCCCTGTCCACTCAGATGATCCAGCATATCCGCTAAAAACCCGGCCCGCTCCTTTGATCCTCTGTATTCCCGCAAAATTTTCGGTCCCTGCTCTGTATCACACTGATAGCTGTCCCGTCCTCTTGAGATGGACTTTACTTCCAGTTCGTATTGTTCTAATATCTGTTCCGGTCGATTATACAAAAAAACGCCCCCCATATGATTGATTACGGTCTTACCCCGTGTCTCTTCATCATATGAGAGGGTTTGTTTATTCATGACTACAGATTCGCTCTAACAGCAGTTCCCTGTTATTCAGTTCTGGATCATCAAGCACCAGTTCTAAAAGACTTTTTAATGTCTCCCCGATCTCTTTTCCGGGTTTCATCCCGGCAGCGATCAGATCACTTCCATTTACAGCTAAATCCCGTATTGTAAGACACTGATTCTTCTCTAAAATTTCCCGGTATAACGCCTCATAGCCATCTACATAAGAGAGTTTTTCTTCTCTCTGGTATTCACTCTGTGCCAGAATATCCGCACGTTTCACTGCAAATAATGCAGGATACTGTTCCACTCCGATCCTGCTTACCGCCCTTCTTACGTTTTTCTCGGAAAGCGGCGGATTGTCATCATGCCAGCACACCAGCCGGCACACCTTATCGGTCGTGTCATTGTCAAACTTTAACCGGCGGAGGATCTTTCTTGCCATCTCACTGCCTTCTTTGGGATGTCCGTAAAAATGGTCATTGCCGGAAGCATCCGTGGTTCTGCACACAGGTTTTGCCACATCATGTAACAGCATGGTAAGGCGCAGTACCTTATCTCCCACAATATGTTCCAGCGCTGCCACCGTGTGCTGCCCGACCGCATAACAATGATGCTTTGTATTCTGCGGTGTCGCCATCATACGGTCAAACTCCGGCAGAAACACTGCCGTAAGTCCTGTTTCCCATGCAGTCCTGATTTCTCCCGGATGTGCGGATGTAATTAATTTTACCAGTTCAGTCTGTATCCGCTCCGCACTGATTTTTGCAATATCAGGCGCAAGTTTTACCATCGCTTCTTTTGTCTCTGCCTCGATGTCGAACCCAAGCTGCGCCGCAAAACGCACGGCGCGAAGCATCCGCAGTGCATCCTCGGAAAAACGTTCCATGGCACATCCCACACAGCGGATCACGCCGCGCTCTAAATCACCCACACCGTCAAACGCGTCGATCAGGCCGTTTTTGTCATTGTACGCCATGGCGTTGATCGTGAAATCACGCCTTTTTAAATCCTCTAACAGACTCGCGGTAAACTGTACATTTTTCGGATGTCTCGCATCCTCATATTCCCCGTCGATCCGGTAGGTCGTCACCTCAAATCCCTCATGTTCCACCATCACAGTCACGGTTCCGTGCTGGATCCCGGTGTCAATGGTATGAATGTTCTTTTCGGCAAATATTTCTTTGACCTGCTCCGGTTTCGCCTGCGTCGTGATGTCCCAGTCGCCCGGTGTGCGGTGTAACATGGTATCACGCACACATCCGCCGACTGCATATGCCTCATACCCGTGTGTTTCCAATGTTTCTATGATAAATTTTACTTTTTCCGGCAAAACGATTTTCATATACGGTAAGTTCCCTTTTTCGTTGTCTTGATCGAATAGAGCAGATCATCCGCCCTCTTGATCATCTGATTGATTTCTTCCTCGCCATGAATGTCTTCTGCCGACACGATTCCAATGGAGCAGGAAATGCGCTGCTCTTTCCGGATGGAAATCTGTTTTTTCAGTTTCTCAGAAATCGCTTTTTCAAAACCGTCCGCCTGATCGATCTTCTGATAGATCTGCTTTGCCGTTTCCTTCAGCCTTTCTTTATCCGCAGTGAAAAATACAATAATGTATTCATCTCCACCATAGCGGCAGACAAATCCCTGTTTTTCACACAGACCGGAAAAAATATCTGCCATTTCCTTTAAAACCAGGTCGCCGACATCATGACCGTAAGTATCATTATAATGCTTAAAATTATCGAGATCAATAAACATCAGACCCAGTTCCGGTTTCCGTTTTCCACCCGAAAATTCATCTATCAGATCTTTGATCCTACGGTAAAAACCTTCCCTGTTGTAAATTCCGGTGAGCTGGTCAGTGACTGCTGCGAGGTAAAGTTTATTGTTCATCTCGTATATTTTATCATATGCGTCCAGACGGTTCAAAGAATATTTTACCTCGCGGAATAAAAGCTGATACATATTTAAATCATCTTCATCGAGCATATACCGGTTTACGGAAGAATGCCAGTTATCCTTCATCCTCACATAGGTGATCAGAAAACTTTCGAGTTTTGCATTGTTAAAATACGGCACCGCCACCAAAGAGCACACGTCATCCTCACCAAACAATGCCGTGATATCCTGGTGTTCGTTATAGTTGCTGCTGATCTTTGAGATCGCGTAGCCTCCCGGATTCCGCTTTAAAGATGCGATGATCCTGCCCGTCCGCTCCTCGTTTAAATCGATCCCGGTATTATTGTATAATACCTGCGTCTGTCTCTCCATACAGCGCGCATACACCGCACAGTCCACATTAAAGTGATTTAAAAATGTTTTCATGACCGCATCAATCATTTCCTCTGCACAGACCCCGGTCACATCAATCAGTTTCTGCCAGGTCGAAATAAAATCCAGCTGGTGTTTCTTGCTCTTATAGGCTAATACCATGCTCTCCTGCCAGAGCAGTACGTCTAATTCCTGTTCGGAAACATCCTGCTGCCCGTCCGCCTCATCCACCGGCGGCAGTGTATCCATCATTTTTTTCGCCAGTTTTCCATAGGTACTGAAATGCTGCCTTTCGTATTCTTCTAACGTTTTTTTCTGCTTCTCATAACCTTTCTGATTTTCGAGACATTTGAAACATTCCATCCGCTTTTGCTGGAAAAGTGCATAGCTGAAAAACTGATTTCCCTCGGATCGGCTCAGATAATCCTCCGCTTTCTCATAATCTGTGTCTGCTTTTTCATAATCTCCATCGTGTACAGCAAGAAGTCCGCGTGAGAATGTATACAAAAACATGTCATCATCGACCTTTGCATAATCGTGGACTGTTCCAAACCCATCCCCCATCTTTTCTTTTTCTATAACGTAATTTAAAAACTGCCTGCAGTTGTTTAAATAACGTTCACAGTTAAACCGGTTACCCTCTAAGATCGACACAAGAGCGAGCAGTCCATATAATTTGGATAGATTGCAGACTCTTAAGCTGTTTAAATGCAGACGCTCCACCGCTTTCATGCACTGTGTCAGATAAAACTCCGCTTTTTCATATTGTCCACACATAATGCAGTTTAAAGACATGTTATACTGCACTTCCGCAATATCTTCCGGTTCCCTCAGATGATAAAACAGACGGATTGCATGCCTGTAATAAGCCATCGCGCGCTCATTTTCACCGATCGCACATAAGTTATATGCAATCCCCGAATAAATACGCCCTGCCTGGATTGATCTTTTATCTTTCAGTGCCTCATAAGTCCTCACCGAATAAAGCAGAGATATCTCATACATACCGTTTGTCGATGACAGCATAATATTTTTCTGGTATGCCATATTGATCAGATACTCATTTCCAAGTTTTTTTGCTATGCGGATTCCCCTGCTGAAATAAATCAGAAGCTCCTCGGACTGGTTTGCTTTTTTCACGATCTCCGGCTTGTTATCGTACGCATAAATATATACATGTGCCAGGTGATTGCGATAGTTGTAACGGATCAGATTCTGGATCAGGCTTTCCTTTATCTTTACATCCTGTGCACAGAAAAAGATGTTATACCAGCCGGACATCTGGATCTTTGCCTCCAACAGTTCGGATAAAAACATCCGGTAATCATCGGACATTTTCCCGGCGATGCGGTATGTTTCTCCTGCCATCTCCAAAGCCTCTTTTAATTTTCCCTGGTACATATATGCGGTCGCGATCAGATAATCCTGCTCATATGCACACTCCTCTTCCTTTCCGGCAAGATGGATTTTTTCCAGATCCTCGCAGATTTCAAGCGCTTTTGGAATATCCTGTCTTAAAATCGATACTTTGACAAATAAGAGCCACATGCGAAAACGCGCGGCATCATCCACTAAAAGATTATCAAATTTTATCTTTCGCTCAATGGTTTCTAAATAATATGCCGCCTGGTCAAAATCAAGAAATTCCACCATATTCTGCAGTTTCCGGTACACTTTTTCACTTCCATAGTCAACGTATTTTTCGTCATCTATGGTTTCTTCTTTTTTTCTGCCGGAATTTCCGATATGATAAATCTTACTGCCATCATCTAATGTCTCATACAGCATTTCCCAGTCCGGCACCAGAAATTCCGGCATTGCCTGGATATCACTCACGCCAAGCACAAGACCGATATTGCAGTTTTCACATTTCAAAAAGCGCGCCGTAAGCTGCATGGTACTTTTAGAAGCCAGCTGAAAACGGTTCAAAACAAACAGAACCGGATGCCTGTCAGCAATGGCACACAGCATGCGCTCAAGTGCCGCCAACATGCGTTCCTGCTCATATGCCACCTCATCAAGCAAAATGATCTCCTCCCGCCCTGTATTATCCTGATTAAAATAACCAAGCAAAACCGGCCGGTGCAGATAATACACATCACACGTTTCCATAAATTCTTCAAACGTTCCCGTCATATACCGCCTGAACCCATCACAGATCATGGTAAGATACGGCTCATACGCACAGGTAATCTCCCCCGTTTCAAATTCATGTACCTGTACGAAAATGTCTTCATTTTTCTCAAGCTGCTTTGTATCATTTAAGTTTTCTACGGAAAATTGTCCACTGTATCTGACTAAAAGATGGTTCTTTTCCACAGTTCCCAAACCGGCTGCTACCTGTTCTATCGCACCATCATAATATTTTTCTATCATCTTCTCCTGCCCCCTGGAAAAATAATATTTTGTGTTACATGTACTTTTTCTGTCCTGTAATTCATCGTAGAAACGCTACCGGAATCGTTTTCATATTATGTAAAAAGGAAACAGAACCTTGTGATCCGTGAAACCTGGCTGTGTTCCCCGGATCATTTTCCAGTTCTGTTTTCATTCAAAGTAATCCATCTGTTTTCAAACAGACTATTAATTATCTTAGTATGCTTTACCCCAATATACTAATTTGTGTGCCGGCTTTCCACAGCATACACAGACATCTGAAATGTGCTCCTGATCGTTAAACGGCATACAGCGTGAGGTCACTGCAAGTTCTTCTTTGATCTTGTCCTCGCAAGCCTGATCCCCACACCACATTGCACGGATAAAGCCCGGTTTCTCATTTGCAATCGTGGTAAATTCTTCGTAATTATGTGCATCCCAGATATGTGCATCTCTGTGTGCTTTTGCACGCGCAAACATATCTTTCTGAATCTGCTCTAACAGCTCTGGCAGTTTTGCTTCAAGTTCGTCTAATGCGATCTCAATCTTCTCTCTGGTATCACGGCGTACTGCCACACATTTGCCTGCTGCGATATCCTTTGGTCCAAGTTCGATACGAACCGGGATACCTCTCATTTCCTGCTCAGAGAACTTCCATCCCGGGCTCTTGTCGGAATCATCAAGTTTTGCACGGCAGACTTTTCCGATGCGTTCACAGACTTCTTTTGCAGTGTCAAGCACACCGTCTTTCTGCTGCTGGATCGGGATGACCATAGCCTGTACCGGTGCAATACGCGGCGGCAGCACCAGACCCGAATCATCTCCGTGTACCATGATGATCGCGCCGATCAGACGTGTCGTCATACCCCAGGATGTCTGATATACATACTGAAGTTTGTTATCTTTATCCGTATACTGGATGCCAAATGCTTTCGCAAATCCATTGCCAAAGTTGTGGCTGGTTCCTGACTGTAATGCCTTTCCATCATGCATCAGTGCTTCGATCGTGTAAGTTGCCTCCGCACCTGCAAATTTTTCTTTTTCCGTCTTCTGTCCGCGTACAACCGGCATTGCTAGTACTTCCTCACAGAAATCCGCATAGACATTTAACATCTGTATGGTTCTCTGCTCTGCTTCCTCTGCGGTCGCATGTGCGGTGTGTCCCTCCTGCCATAAGAACTCTCTGGAACGTAAGAAAGGACGTGTCTCCTTCTCCCATCTTACAACAGAACACCACTGGTTATATACCTTTGGCAGATCACGGTAAGACTGGATGATGTTTTTATAGAAATCACAGAACAATGTCTCAGAAGTCGGTCTGACACACAGACGTTCCGGAAGCTGATTCAAACCACCATAAGTTACCCATGCAACCTCCGGTGCAAATCCCTCCACATGATCTTTTTCTTTCTCTAACAGACTCTCCGGGATAAACAGCGGTAAATATACGTTCTCAACACCGGTCTCTTTGAAACGGCGGTCTAACTCATGCTGAATATTTTCCCAGATCGCATAGCCTGCCGGACGAAGGATCATACATCCCTTTACGGATGAATAATCGATCAGTTCCGCTTTCCTGACCACATCTGTATACCACTGGGCAAAATCTTCCTCCATGGAAGTGATTGCCTCTACTAACTTCTTGTCCTTTGCCATGATAAATCTCCTTACTCTTCTATCTAAACCTTTGGATTTATTTTATGATAAACCAAAAGGCTTGTCAATTTCAAACTCCAGTTTTCTATGCGTTTTCGGATGCCGGAACGCGATCTTAAAAGAGCACAGTGCAAGCTGTCCGCCCGACGGTGCAATGTTTTCTTTGAAGTTGTACTTTTTATCCCCAACGATCGGCATCCCTGCATGTGCAAGCTGCACCCGGATCTGATGGTGGCGTCCGGTATCAAGTTTGATACGCAAAACGGCATGTTTTCCATCCTGCTCGACCACCTCATAGGAAAGGCTGGCATGTTTTGCCTGCGGTGTTCCTCTTTCCACCACCTCGGAGGTATTTGTCTTTCCATTCTGTAAAAGTTCATCCTCTAAGGTTCCTTTTTTCTTTTCCGGCACGCCGTCCGTCATCGCATAATAATATTTGTCCGCCAGTTTTGTTTTGATCTGGCGGCTTAGATCTGCCGCTGCTTCTTTATTTTTTGCAAACACCATAATGCCTTCCACCGGCTGGTCTAACCGATGTACCACACCAATATAAGGAAGCTCCCCTTTGGATGCACGGTAATTTTTTAGCAGGCTCTCCATGTCCGCCTGCCCGATGCGTCTGGTCTGTGTCGCCACGCCTGCCGGTTTTTTACAGACGATAATGTCTTCATCTTCATAAATGATCGCTGGCTGCATACTGTTCCTCATTTCTACTGCTTGATCGGCATATTGTCCACGCAGCTTTTAAAATCATCTCTCCTTGCAGATTCTTCTCCCGGCAAATGAGTAGCTCTCTTTCCACCGCTCTTAGAACATTCCTGGCACGCATCTGCCCCTGCAGATGCCTCTGTTCTTCCAAATCTGCACTGTTCCAGGTGTTCTCCGCTTGCAAGATACACGCCCTCTGTGCTTTCTTCTGCCATTACAACAACTGGTTTTTCGTAGTTACTCATTTGTGCTTCCTCGCTTATCCTATATTGATCGGGATATGAAAAATGTGCCCTGTTTTTCTGTCCTGTTATCTGAACCCGAACATTTTTATTATATACCCTTTTTATACTCTATCTCAAGCTCTTCTGCAAGATATCCATCACTCATGCAATGCATGTCGGAAATGCAGCTTTTTCAAAGCATCTTCTGTCCGAAAGCAAATCTGCATATCCGGCTTTTCATAGCGAAGACGGTTAATCGCTTCTTTCTTATCAATCAAATGATCAAAATATAATTCGACCGTGTTAAATACTTTATCATTAGCCACACCACCCATTACAATATCATAATCAGAGCTATCCTGTTTTCTTCTGCATTTTAGAATAAAATCCAGCCATTCCTCTGAATAAGAATCAAAACTTAAAATTTTTAAGCTACTGCTCGTGCTTTCATCAAATTCATATGTTGTAACGATTCCTTGCTTACCACGTCTTTTAAATTTTCCACACCATTTAACGGCCTGCTCGCGAAGCGGAGTTGTATAAAATCCTTTTCCAAAATCTACATCTGTTCTGGAATGTTTTAAATCTGGTTCTGCAATCTCCATCCATGAACCATGGTATACCTTCATATCTTAACCCCTCGTTCTTCCATAACCTCAATAATATCATCCACTATATATTCTTTACTCTGTGTATGAAGCGTTTCGTATTCCGGGACGATATAATCGTTCAAAATACTGCTCTTTTCTGTCAGTGCAATATAAACCTCTTCTGCATTCACCTTTAGTTTTAATGCAATATTTTCAATGCAAAATATAACAAACTCTAATTCATTTAGATTAGCAATGTTTTTCTTTTCCATGTGGCATCTCCCATATAATATCGAAAATTATTTATCCCATACAGAGGAAACTACCGGTTTCCCTTCGCTGTCCAGCAATGGTGTAAATCCTGCAGCATTTCCACTGGTGTGAAATATATAGTTTACACCGGTCTTTTTATCTACCCAAATTTCTGTTGTTTCCAGCATTCCCTGTGAATAAACCTTTTCAAATCTCTGATCTTTCGCCATCTTGCTTTCCTCCCCAACTTTTATTTGCAAACTTTATACACCTGTCATTTTAATAATCTTCTTCTCTATCGGATAAAGTGTGTTGCTACTCTTTCTTCGGTTTCCGGCAAGCCAAACTTCTCTTTTCCTAAGGCGATACTCTTCATCAGAAATACCATATTTCTTGCAAGTACACGCATGGTCTGTTTTCCTTCTTCGTCCATCTCTGCCTCGCCCTGTGCCCGTCCATGGATTGAATTCCAATACTGGCTGGAAGCAATCGGCATATTTGAGATAGTAAAATATTTATTCAATTCGTCAAAGGTCGCAGAACATCCTCCACGCCTTGCACAGACAACGCTTGCTCCTACTTTCATAGTCTTATCAAAGTGAGAACTGTAAAAAAGCCGGTCCAGAACTGCGATCGATGTATTTCCATCTTTCCGTGGACTTCCGTTTAACATTAATACTTTCATCTGCTGATCTCCTTTACTATTTTTTCTTATCCCTGATTTCTAAATTTCATTTCACATCAAAAAATCATTTCTATTTCAAGAGGATTTTTATTTTTCATATCTTTTCTCCATTTCTATTACCTCACCAAGCCGACATTTCCAAAACATTATAACACGAAATGAAACTGACATGGTGAACGGATTGCAATGCCTGTCTCTTATACACATCTCCGAGCCCACGAGACGTAGAGGAATCTCG
>ERZ1026986.636-NODE-636-length-12485-cov-5.886002_pt1 | contig 12485 bp, 8 predicted proteins | sample MGYA00519455_ERZ1026986 | MGnify/ENA primary metagenome ERZ1026986 (study PRJEB26926, sample SAMN06164548) | human gut metagenome | biome: ENVO:00009003; feature: ENVO:2100002; material: ENVO:00002003 | host: Homo sapiens | place: USA | collected 2012 ...
TCTACACACTGCATATCGTCGGCAGCGTCAGATGTGTATAAGAGACAGGTACATACACCGAGGGATTTAAACTGCATTACACGGTCAAGAACGAGTTCGTATTCGGTATCGTTGCGGCTCTCGGTCAGTTCCACTGCGATAGTATGAAAATCAACACCGTTTCTTTCTACGATCTGCCGGAACTCTTCCATAAAATTTTTGTTGGAGAGCTCTGAAATGGAAAAATTTACGGAAACACGGGAGAGCTGGTAACCTTCATCCTGAAATTCCCGGATCGCACGGCAGGTCTTATTTAAAATGATCATGCTTAATTTGTGGATATAGCCATTCTTTTCAGCGAGCGGAATAAACCGGTTTGGATATACCATGCCGGTGTCCTTCAGGTTCAGACGCATCAGTGCTTCTGCGGTGTCATAATTGCCGGCATTTACGTTGCGGATCGGCTGGCAGTATACAAGAACTCTTTTGTCATCAAGGAAACCGTTTTCTGCAATATCTTTTAACTGCGCCAAGAGATATTTCATATCATGAAAACTTTTATAATCGGCGGTGTCGCAGGAGCGGAAATTATTTAGTTCCATCGGTTCTGCAAAGAAGTTAAAAAGTTCGTAAAACTGCTCTAAGTTTTCACAGAAATCCAGATGATTGAACATAACGATCTTATAAGGCAGTTTATAAGTTTCAAAATGGCGTTTAAAGTCATTCTGGATCATATCCTGTGCGATTTTATCTGCATTCCGGATGTCACTGACATCAATTGCAAGAACAAAAAAATCTGTAGATGGGTGGAAGAGGAGTCCGTTTTTAAAGTAGCCGTTCCAGAAGTTGAAAAAAAGTTTGCCAAGCTCATCCGGCATCACATATTCGGAATCAGTGTCGAAACGGAGACACATATAATAAGTAGAAATTTGAATTGACGCCTGCTGGTTTAAATATTCGTTTAGGGAATCAGCATTCAGGGCCCCTGTCTTGATACTGTAAGAACTTCCATGTACCATATAAAGGATTACCATGATCGGCAGGAGAAAGGTGATGGCAAGGAAGGTATTGCTGCCAAAATAGTTTTCTGCACAGACGAGAAAAACACAGATGAACTGTACGATCACGAGCATATGGAATAAACTTGTTGGAATGCGTTTATGATAGTAAAGTAACAGGAAAAAAATAAACGCCATATAAATCCCGTAAGCAATCGTAAACGGTTTTAAATAAAGGTTATCATGCCATGCACCTGAGCTGTCCCGGTAGAAACTGTAACCCAATACAGGTGACAGTGCATCCACAACGGCAAAAATGATATATAAGGAATATAGGAAAATATTCATGATATGTCCTGTTTTTCCCGGAATACCAATCAAAATCTTTAAATAAGCCGCATACAGACAAAAAATGAGCAGCAGGCTTGAATGATATATTGCACGCAGAATACATAAAGTGGTATCACTGTCGAAATACAGTACAGTATAGTAAAAGCAGGAATTGCTGAAGGCTGCAATCAGCAAAAGCGCGATGCAGGTGCGAAAAAGCAGAAAAAGTCTGCTGCGGCGGATAAATGTCTCCCGGAGAAGCAGTAAAAGTAATATACATAAGATCACGAGAATCATATCTACAGCGGGAGTGTACCCGTTGATCAAAAAAGCGTTGGATAATATTTTGGGTTGCAGATTCATAATTTCATTCCCCTGTAATCAGATTAAAAGTAATTTAGCCGAACAAAAATTATACCATAATATGGGAAAAATGTCACGGGATCGCACATGTTAATGTTGACCAAAATGACAGTATGAATGTCGAAAAAATGTCACAAAAATGCATGCTCAGGTTGACGTTAAGACAGCAAAGTTATAAAATAAAAAGCGCAACCGATTGCGCTATATTGGAGAGAAAGAATGTTGCTGAAGCAGTCAGCCGCAGGTACATTAAGAATATAGAGAAATCGTGGAAAAAAGAGCAAATTTATGGAGGGGAGTGTGAAAAAATTTTTTCACACACAGAAAAGGTGAACATTATGAAAAAACAGGTTTACAGAAAACTACTGGCGGCATGTGTCAGCGTAAGTCTTGGAACTGTTCTTCTGGCAGGATGTGGGGATTCTGCCGGAACGACAGGGACAAAGACAGAAGACGTTTTTTTAACAACAGAAGCACAGACTGAAGCCCGGACAGCGGATGTATCAGAGGCACAGCAGGAATCAGAAACACAGACAGAAGTACAGGAGAACAATACATCGGAAGATGTGGTTGAGCCGGTGGGAGAAGTTACAACATTCACGCTGCCGGACGGACCGGAGGAGTCTGATATTTTTGTGCAACCGGTTGCGGATATTTCAGATGACTTTATCCGAGGCATGGATGCATCCGCAGTTCTTTCTGTGGAAAACAGCGGGGCTGTGTATTATGGCTACGATGGAAAAGAGCAGGATGTGTTTGAGACACTTGCACAGTCCGGAGTCAATTATATCCGCCTGCGTGTATGGAATGATCCGTATGACGAGAACGGTAATGGCTATGGCGGCGGAAACAATGATCTGACGACTGCCATGAAACTTGGCGTGCGTGCAGCCAGATACGGAATGAAGGTCTGCATTGATTTTCACTATTCAGATTTCTGGGCAGATCCGAAAAGACAGCATGCACCGAAGGCATGGGAAGGTATGACAGTCGATGAAAAGAGTTATGCACTCTATGATTATACGACAGAGAGCCTTGGAAAGCTGTTAGATGCCGGTGTGGATGTCGGGATGGTGCAGATCGGAAATGAGATCAATAACGGTATGTCCGGGGAAACAGATGTGGATGCCGTGATGCAGCTTTTAAATTCCGGAAGTAAGGCAGTGAGAGAAGTGGCAGAGTCTTATGGAAAAGACATTAAAGTTGCCGTACATTATACGAACATTGAGGATAATGACCAGATCGATACGATGGCAGCAAATTTAAAAGATGCCGGTGTGGACTATGATATGTTTGGTCTTTCCTTTTATCCGTTCTGGGACGGAACCAATGAAAATATGCAGAACGCAGCAAAACTGATCGAGGATAAGTACGGAAAAGAAGTATATATTGCAGAGACTTCTTACTGTTATACATCTGAGGATGGAGACGGTTTTAGCAACAGCCTGAAAGGAACCGATGACCTGACAGACGGTTACGGTGCAACGGTACAGAGTCAGGCAACAGTGATCCGTGATATCTGTGCAGCCGCAAATGAGGCCGGAGTGGAAGGTGTCTTTTACTGGGAAGGCACATGGATCCCTGTCGGATCAGCCGATGCGGATAATTCCGCTCTGTGGGAGAAATACGGAAGCGGTTGGGCAAGCAGTTATTCGGCTGAGTATGACCCGGATGATGCAGGGTTATACTATGGAGGCTGTTCCTGGGACAATCAGGCAATGTTTGATTTTACCGGACACCCACTGGCTTCTTTGAATGTATTTAAGTATTTAAAATATGGCGCAACAGCGCCGCTTGCAGTTGACTATATCCCGGATGTTTACGTCTCCTGCAATGTAGGCGAAGATCTGGTTCTGCCGGAGAGTATTGATGTTGTATACAATGACCGTTCACAGAATAAAAAACAATCTGTAAGCTGGAATGAGACACAGATGAAGGCAATCGATACCACGAAAGCCGGCAGTTATGAGATCGAAGGGGCATTGGAAGAGGGAACCACTGTTACCGCGCATGTGGAAGTGGAAATGGTAAATTATGCGGTCAATCCAGGTTTTGAAGATAAAAACCGTTCAATGTGGAAAGTCTCTTATGAAGGGGAAGCCGATCCGACTGATTATCAGGTAAAAGCGGATGATGCACATTCCGGTGAGACCGCATTTCACTTCTGGTCCGGGGATTCGGATATGGAATTTTCCATTGAGCAGGAAGTGACCGGTCTGGAGAATGGAACGTATCAGTTGTCTGTATTTTCACAGGGCGGTGATATGTCATCGGATGCGTCCATGGAACTGTATGCAGTGACAGCAGATGGCGGGCAGACGGCTCCGTTTATGCTGACCACCTACAATGACTGGCAGAATCCGACGATTAAGGAGATTAAGGTTACGGATGGAACGGTTAAGATCGGGGTACGGTTCCAGTGTAACGTGGGCAGCTGGGGAACAGTGGATGATTTCACGCTGAACAGGATTTCGGACTGATAGCTGGTATCACTGATGAGAAGGAGATGGGTAAAAGACGTGCTTTTTATTTAGGAGCGCTTAATATGATACAGTGGTGGCAGCAGATTTTGCCGATTTGGAATGCGAAGCATCAGCAAAATCCGTTACTGGAACGAGGTACGAGTGAACAGTAACACGTTAAAATCAGGTCCGGACAGATTTCTAGCATAATTTCTAGCTATTCCCCTTTATTTGTGATACACTGGAACAAGAGTGTATCGTGAATTTTTACAGAGAGGATAAAAAGCTATGCAGGATTATGATGAGAGTTTTTTTATTGCGAAAGCAAACAAGAGGGCGAGTATCACGTGGTTTGTACTTTTGCTGATAGCGTCCGTGTTTTACGGAATAAAAGTCGGCAGGGGACAGTTAAAGGAAGCGTATTTTGCAGGCTTTTTTGTTGCAGGCTGGCTGTCGTATCTTGGCGGCAGGATCTTACTGAGATTTAAGCATGCTGACAGTCTGCGGTATAAATGGGTGGTAGGACTTGGCTACCTGATATTTTATGCGGTAATTGCGTGGACATCTTTAGATGAAGTTTCTTATGTATTTATTTTACCGTTAGTATGCATTCTGATCCTTTATAAAGATCCGAAGTTTATCCGGACAATGATGGGTATCACGTTATTTGTACTGATTTCGAGTAATCTGTATAAAGGTCTGGCAAAAGGAATGATGGATTTCGTCGCAAGCGAGGAATGTGTCCTGCAGTTTGCCATTGTTATCTGCTGTTATGCCTGTACCAATATGGCAATCGCCCATCTGGTACAATCGGATGGTGCACTGACGGCATCCATTAAATCCAATCTTGCGCGCGTCGTAAAGACCGTAGAGCAGGTTAAGGGCGCGAGCAATGAGATCGTGGATGGTGTGACGGTTGTGAGAGAGCTTGCAGACGAGAACCGTACCGGTGCCAATGATGTAATGAAAGATATGAAAAATCTTGCAGACAATAACGAAGTGCTTAATGATAAGACACTTTCCTCCGTCGAGATGACCAATGTGATCGATACGCAGGTAAAAAATGTTGCCGGTCTCATGGAGCAGGTGGTACAGCTCATCGGGGCATCGGTGGATCATGCCAATATCAGCGCGGAAGAGCTGGTTGAGGTGGTGGAGATCACCAATAAGATGGCGACACTTTCCAAAGAAGTAGAGCAGGTGCTTGAGGACTTTAAGGCTGAGTTTAAGAATGTAAAAGAAGAGACCAGTACGATTGAAGGTATCACTTCAAAGACAAATTTACTTGCTTTAAATGCATCCATCGAGGCAGCGAGAGCCGGAGAAGCCGGCAAGGGATTTGCGGTAGTTGCCAATGAGATTCGCGAGCTGAGCAGTGGAACACAGACTTCTTCGAACAGTATTATGGAAGCACTGTCGAGACTCGAAGCAATTTCCGAGAAGATGATGAAGTCCATCTCAGAGACCGTGGAACTGATCCAGGTCAATATTGAAAAAGTATCGAATGTCAACCAGAGTGTGACAAATATTACAAACGATGCGACAAGCCTTGGCGAAAACATCAAGGTCGTAGACAGCGCAGTCAAAGAAGTGGAGACATCCAACCAGACACTGACGGACAATATGCATCAGGTCGGCGAAGTCATGGAAGTCATGACGCAGAGCATCAATGGTGCGGAACTGACAACCAGGACGATGCTGAGCAAATACGAGGCAAGTGCCAAGAGTGCACTGGATATTGAGAGTGTTGTCGGCAAACTTATGGAGGAGCTGGGCATCGGCGGATTCATGGGGGTACAGGATGTAAAACCTGGCATGAAGATCACGATTGCATTAAATGATGACAGCAGTAAAAAAGAGTATGCAGGCGAAGTTGCGGACTGCAGTGGCAAAGATCTCTTTGTAACCGCAGAAAGTGGAGTGAAAGACTTTGTTGACAAGAAGAATAAACATGAGTTATGTAAACTGCATATTGTAGTTGACAATGTCTTGTATTACTGGGATGACATTGAGATCCATCCGGTCAGACAGGGTGAAAAAGGTCAGTATAAACTGCATATTGAATCCAATCCGAAGGTATATAACCGAAGAAAATATCCTCGTATGCCGATCTCTAATGCATGTACCATCCGCTTAGAGGGAACAGATAAAACATATTCCGGAAAAATGGTAAATATCAGTGCAAACGGTTTTGCATTTTCTGTGCGTGACAATGTTTTTGCAAGCCAGAAAGGCAGAAATGTCCAGCTGGATGTGAAAGATTTTGCAGTGATCGGAAATAAGCCGCTGACCGGCTGCGTGATCCGAAGCTCCAACAATGAGGGGGAATTCATCGTTGGATGCAGAATGCCGGAGGACAGCGAGCCAATTAAAGAATATGTAAGCAGGAATTACAATGGGAATTAGAAAAGAAAAGTAGATAAAGGGGCAATTCAGTTGAAGAGAAAAGCGGCATTATCTATTATAACTGCAGCATTCCTGATCGGTGTGGCAGCATGTGGAAATGGAAATATAAACAGTTCAGGTGCAGCGGCATCGAATGAAAACAGTGCATTACAGCAGTCTGACGCTGCGGAAAACAGTACCCGGAAAACATCAGCTACAGAGGAAAATGCAGATACGGAAGATGCATCCACAGAGAATAATGCAGACAGTAATACAGACACAGAGGAGAGTGCCCAAAACGGCACAGGAACAGAAAACACCGAGGGGCTTACATTTGCGGATCTTGCAGAATATCAGTTCGAGTTTTGCAGTGGCGCGGGTGGATGGGCTACGGATTTTACCATTGATTCCGACGGTCATTTCAGTGGTGAATATCATGATTCCGATATGGGAGTTACCGGGGACGGCTATGAAAACGGAACCGTGTATATAAGCGTGTTCGATGGACATTTTAAAGATCTGACACCGGTGAATGACCATTGTTACCGGATGACACTTGCGGATATTTCCTATCAGGAAAATGAATTTGGCAGGGAAGAGATCAAAGATGGAACAAAGTATGTTTATTCAGATGCATATGGACTGACTGGTACAGATACTTTTCTGGTCTATATGGAGGGAACACCGGTCAGCGAAATTTCGGAAGAGGCATATTCCTGGCTTTCCATGGCAAACAAAAGTGATACAGAGCTTACGATGGTGGCACTTGTAAATGAGGGACAGGAAGAGGGAATCTATTCTTATAAGAAACTGTCCCCATTAGAGGATGCACAGACGACTTTTGAGAGTTATAAGTCAAGTTATGAATACTGGACGGATGAGATCGATAAAGCGGAGTCACAGAGTGAGATAAACGATGATTCCCAAAAAAGATATGAGGTCATGGATGAGTGTCTGAATTATATCTGGAATCTCATAAAGAATGATACGGATGAGAACGCGTATCAGAAAATACTTGAAGAACAGCGGACCTGGATCGCAGATAAAGAAGCAAAAGCAAAGGCTGCTTCGGATGAGTATGGGGATGGAAGTGCTGGAACAGCAGCTTATTATGATAAGTCAGCAGAACTTACCATGACACGCTGTGAGGAATTGATCGAATATCTCAAGTAATGAAAGATAAGAGAAAAACAGAAGTAAGAGGCGAAAATCATGACGGCAGAAGATATCAAAGCATATTGTCTCAGTAAGCATAAGGCATGTGAAGCATACCCGTTTGGGAAAGTGCCGGTCTGCTACAAACTGAATGATAAAATATTTGCGCAGTTATATCCGGATGAGGGAAACTATAAAATTACATTAAAATGCACAGCGGATGCCGCACAGTTTTACCGGATGGTCTACCCGGATAAAATCGTGGAGGGATATCATTGTTCGAAGGTTCAGAAACCTTACTGGAATACGATCTATCTGGATGATTTCCCGGAGAAGGAACTTTATAATATGATAGATTTTGCGTATGATACCGTACTGCACGGTTTCAGCAAAAAAGTACAGAAACAGATATTGGAAGAGGCAGGGAAATAGTAACTGCTTCTGACAGAAGTGCATCTGATTTTTCCGCATCAAACGGAGAAAGCAGATGTTTTTTTTCGTTGGGAACATGGTGAGCAGTAATTTTCCGTTGCGTGTAAGTCTTGTCTTTACAAATACACAACAAAATGATATATTCGATTTGGATATGATATATTAATAAATATAAATAATATGTAAATGATATATAAATGACATATAAAAAGGAGGAAAAAATGAAACTGGGGATCGATATGGGCGGTATGTCCATCAAAATGGGGCTGGTAAATGAGGAAAATGAGATTATTGGGAGAATCACAATTCCAACCGATCTGACGGTGCCGTATCAGATGCTGGTGGAACGCATGGCAGATGCCGTACAACAGATGCTTGAAAATGCAGGCATGACATTGGAACAGTGTGAGGGGATCGGAATTGGAAGTCCGGGAACGATCGACGCAAAGCGGGGAGTAATCCTGTATTCTAATAATTTTGGCTGGGAAAATGTACCAATCGTAGAAGAACTGAAAAAACATCTGGATGTGGGAATTGAAATTGCCAATGATGCGGACGCTGCGGCACTGGGAGAAGTATATGCCGGTGCGGCAGAAGGTGCAGAAAATGCAGTTCTTCTGACACTTGGAACGGGTGTGGGCAGTGGAGTGATCCTGGATAAAAAGATTTTTCGCGGTGGGATGCCGGGAGGCTGTGAGTTAGGACATTTGTCTATACACCATGATGGCGTTCGCTGTACCTGTGGAAGAAAAGGCTGCCTGGAAGCATATGCCTCTGCGTCTGCACTTCTTCGGATCGCACGGGAAAAGGCAGCAGAGCACCCGGAATCTGTCATGAATGAGATGTGTAAAAATGACCTGGAACAGATGAATGGTAAGATTCCGTTTGACGCCGCAAAAGCCGGAGATGAAGCTGGCATGGAAGTTATAAAAGAATATGAGGGTTACCTCGCATGCGGAATTGCAAATGTGATCAATACGTTCCGGCCGGAAAAGGTGATCCTTGGCGGAGGAGTTGCTGCGCAGAAAGAAAATCTGACCGCACCGCTTAAGGATCTGGTGAAAGATATGTGTTTCGGTGGCAGTCATGGATATATTGCCGACATCGTGACCTCTGCACTTGGAAATGATGCTGGGATCATTGGAGCAGCAAATCTGGTAGTGTAAAATTGCAATGCGCAGTGTCACAGAAAGATTAACGGAGGCGGCAATGGGAAAAACAATTATGTATGAGCGGATCTATGCGGATCTGCTTGCAAAAATACAGAATGGAGATTACCAGCCGGGGGACCGGCTGCCATCGGAGAAAGAGTCAGCAGAGCTTTATGGTGTAAGCCGTATTACAGCGAAAAAGGCGATGGATATGCTGGCAAAGGAAAAAAAGATCAGCAGAGAGCCGGGAAGAGGTTCTTTTGTGTGCAGTCCGGCTGCTGCTGTGGAGATGAAAAAGGAGAGCCGGGGGGCTGCCAATCAGCGGATCGGTGTAATATTCGATGGGTTTGGAAGCGATTTTGGCACACGGCTTTTGCAGGGGATTGAGAGCGAATGTGACAGGAGACAGTCAGATCTTTTGTTTAAGTGTACTTATGGAAGTATCGAAAAGGAAAAACAGGCGATCGACGCAGCAATCCGTGCGGGAGTAAAAGGTATTCTGCTTCTTTGCGCACAGGGGGACAATTATAACAGTAAGGTGTTAGAACTGGCACTGAACGGGTATCCGCTGGTGCTTGTGGACCGGAGGATGCAGGGCATTTCAATCCCGTGTGTCAGAACAGATAATTATGAAGCGGCGAACGAAGTTACCAAAATACTTATCGCAATGGGGCATAAAAAAATCTGTTTTCTGACGCATGCGTCCGTTACGACGACAACGATCCATGAGCGCTACGAAGGATTTGCCCATTGTATGCTCAAATATGAAGACGCCAATGGGACATTTGCAAAACTTGAAAAATATAACCACATTCCAGAGGATATTGAAAAAGAATGTCGGGAATTTGATTATGCGCAGATTGCAGAGATCCTGGAAAAAAACAGGGAATGTACGGCATATATTGCCGCTGAATACCGGATCGGGGTGCTTTTTTCGAAATATTTAAAAGAGCATGGGATTTCAAAAAAGATTGCTGTATTTGATGGCATTGATGAGATCTATGAGCAGGATGATTTTATCCATGTGCGGCAGAATGAATTTGCGATGGGACAGCAGGCAGTCACACTTTTGGAGGAAATTACAACCGGAAAGAAACAGAACGAGGATATTATAATTCCCTATCAGATATCGGGGATTCTATAAAGCAGGAGATTCGTGTGAAAAAGACAGTACAAGAAGGGAGATTAAGATGAAAATAAAAGAGAATTATGCAGCGATCGAGCGTACGGTTGCTCTTGTAAAAGAAAAATTTGGTGCAGACAGCAAGATCGCGGTCATGTTTGAAAAGTGCATTTCGAATACGCTTCAGACAACGATTAAAATAAAAGAAAATGATACAGTATTTGTGATCACGGGGGATATTCCTGCTATGTGGCTGCGTGATTCGGCATGTCAGCTCCGCCCGTTTTTATTGTTTGCAAAGGAAGAACCGGAACTTGTGGAACTGGTATGCGGGCTGATCAAAAAACAAATGCAGTGCATTCTTTTAGATCCATATGCCAATGCATTTAATGAAAATGGCGACGGACAGTGCTGGGATCATGACAAGACGGATATGAAACCGGAGCTGTGGGAACGGAAATATGAGATCGATTCCTTATGCTATCCGGTACAGCTTTCCTATCTGCTCTGGAAGAATACAGGATGTACGGAGCAGTTTACCGGAGAATGGTTAGAAGCCGCAAAAGCCGTGATCCGCGTATTCCGAACGGAACAGGATCATGAAAATGCTTCCCCATATACATTTGAAAGAGAAAACTGCAGTTTTACCGATACTCTCTCAAGGGACGGAAAAGGTGCTCTGGTAAAAAGCAACGTCGGACTGATCTGGTCGGGGTTCCGTCCGAGTGATGATGCCTGTGTATATGGATATCTGATCCCGTCAAATATGTTAGCTTCCGTCATCCTTGGAAATATAGCAGAGATTGCCCGTGAAATCTACCATGATGAGAAACTGGCAGAAGAGGCAGATGCTTTTTCAAAGGAAGTGAGAAGTGCGATCGAGACACTTGCTATCCTTCCGGCACAGAAAACGGAATACTACGCATATGAGGTAGATGGTTTCGGCCAGTATCTTGTAATGGATGATGCAAATCTGCCAAGCCTTCTTGCGATGCCATACTATGGCTATTGCGACAATAAAAATGAGAGATACCAGAACACCAGAAAAGTGATCTTAAGTGACCAGAACCCATATTATTTCAGCGGAGAGTGCGCGGAGGGAATCGGAAGCCCACACACATACACGCGTTTCATCTGGCCAATGGCACTGGCAATGCAGGGACTTACCTCTGATTCCAAGGAGGAAAAATTAAAAATGCTTGAGATGATCGCAGACTGTGATGCGGAGACCAATCTGGTACATGAGTCATTTCATGTGGATCACCCGGAAGAATTTACACGTCCGTGGTTTTCATGGGCAAATTCCGTATTTTGTGAACTGGTACTGGACTATTGCGGACAGAAAGTAACCCTTTGATTTAAAAAGATATCTGTGCCTGTGCATAAATATGGGATATCAATGGAAACAGGCAGAAGCAGAGATTTTTATAATGTCCTAAATGGGCAGGAATGGAGAGCACTATGAAAAAGGCGCATATTATTTCTCATACACACTGGGACAGAGAATGGTATCTTCCATATGAAAAACATCATATGCTTTATATTGAAATGATGGATACACTGATCGATACTATGGAGAAAGATCAAGAATATAAATATTTTCATCTGGATGGACAGACCATCATGCTGGAAGATTATCTTCAGGTACGCCCCGAAAACCGTGCACGTCTGCAGAAATTGATCGGGGATGGCAGGATTGCAATTGGTCCATGGTATGTATTGCAGGATGAATTTCTGACAAGCAGTGAGTCGAATGTCAGAAACTTACAGATGGGTTATAAACTTGCACAGGAATTTGGCGGAAAGTGGACAAAAACAGGATACTTTCCGGATTCCTTTGGAAATGTGGGGCAGGCACCGCAGCTTTTAAAGAAGGCGGGCATTGACACGGCAGTATTCGGAAGAGGTGTAAAACCGACCGGATTTAATAATCAGACGGCCGACGCCTATGAGTCTGCCTATTCTGAGATGAACTGGCAGTCAGCAGACGGTTCTGCGGTGCTTGGCATTTTATTTGCAAACTGGTACAACAACGGCGCAGAAGTGCCGGTGGAAGAAGCTGTCTCTTATACACATCTGACGCTGCCGACGATATGCAGTGTGTAGA
>ERZ1026986.657-NODE-657-length-12246-cov-6.084489_pt1 | contig 12246 bp, 8 predicted proteins | sample MGYA00519455_ERZ1026986 | MGnify/ENA primary metagenome ERZ1026986 (study PRJEB26926, sample SAMN06164548) | human gut metagenome | biome: ENVO:00009003; feature: ENVO:2100002; material: ENVO:00002003 | host: Homo sapiens | place: USA | collected 2012 ...
CTACACACTGCATATCGTCGGCAGCGTCAGATGTGTATAAGAGACAGGTATATCCTATAATGGTAGCTGTCATTATGTCTCTATTCTTTAAGGAGCGTATATCGCCGATGACTATGTTTTCGATTATTCTTGCTCTATCGGGGATAGCTTTGCTTTACCGGGGAGGAACAGGAGCCGGATTAAATGGTTTGGGCGTATCGTTGGTTATGATTGCATCGTTAACTTATGCCCTTTATATTGTCGTAATCAATCAGTCATCGATAAAACTTTCATCTATAAAGCTGACTTTTTATGTCTTGCTGTTTTGTATGGTAGCCATAGTCTTTCATTCGTTTTTCGACGGAAGTAATTATTTGCAACCGCTTACTACTCCACGTATGTGGCTGTTTGCTATCATGCTAGCTTTGGTTCCTACGGTTATTTCTTTGGTGACGATGACTATGGCCGTTCATGCTATCGGTTCTACACCTACGGCTATTATGGGTGCATTGGAGCCTCTCACTGCCGTGATTATCGGTGTGACTGTGTTTGGTGAGATTTTTACGTTGCGGTTGGGAATCGGTATATTTATGATCCTTGTTGCTGTAATTCTCATCGTTGCGGCGAAATCATTTTCTCCCCGTAAAATTGTTTCTTTTATCGGACATGTTGTGCATACTGTTCCGGTACGTAGGAAGTAGTCGGCTTTTTATTCGCAACGAAATTCGTCGTTGAGATGAAAACCCCGTAATAAATCGGGTGCAGCCATTCTCTTTTTCCCAGCGAGTTGTAACTCTTCTATCCGTATAAATCCGTCGGTACAAGCTATGTCAATATGATTTTTTCCATCTGTGTGTATAGACCCCGGTGCATAGTTATGTTTGGAGGGTAGGGGGGTTGTACGGTATATTTTTACTCCGAAACGATTATTATCCGGCGATATCCATTCGCACCATGCGGCCGGATAGGGAGACAGTCCCCTCACGAGGTTATGGATTTGTTCGCTTGTCTTTTTCCAGTCGATATGGCATGTTTCCTTAAATATTTTGGGCGCAGGCCGTAAGGGTTCGTCAGTTTGGATAGAGGCCTGATCGATAGGGGTGATATTCCCAGAGATAATGGCGTCGACAGTTTCGACTACCATATCGGCTCCCAGTGTCATTAATTTGTCGTGTATTGTCCCTACATTATCTTCGGGAAGTATAGGGATTCTTTGTTGCTGTATGATTTCTCCCGTATCGATTTCGTGTTTGAGGAAGAATGTCGTGATTCCTGTTTCTGTGTCGCCGTTGATAATAGCCCAGTTGAGAGGAGCGGCTCCTCTGTATTGAGGTAAAAGCGAAGCGTGTAAATTGAAAGTACCCAGACGGGGCATGTTCCATACGATTTCGGGAAGCATGCGAAAAGCTACTACAATTTGCAGGTCGGCGTGTAACTCCCTCAACTGTTCGATAAAGCTCTCGTCTTTCAGTTTCTCCGGTTGTAGAATCGGCAACCCTCGGCTAAGAGCGTATTCTTTGACCGGAGAGTATTGTATTTTGTGGCCTCTGCCGGCCGGTTTGTCAGGCATGGTAATAACAGCCACGACATTGTATCCTCCTTCGACAAGGCGTTTCAGACTCTCGACAGCGAAGTCGGGAGTACCCATATAGATGATGCGTAAATCTTGTTTTTCCATTGTTTTTAATCTTGAGAAAAGTGAACGAGTACCCGCCGGTACGAATTGAAAATTTTTGATTTGGAAACAAACCCGATATATTTCCCGTTTTCTACGACAGGTAGATTCCATGCGTTGGTTTGGTCAAATAATTTCATAACATTATCCATGTTGCTCCCTATCTCTATTTTTGCGGGGGGCATAGTCATGAATTTTCTGACATAGAAACGGTTATACAGTTCTGGCCTAAACATGATATTGCGAATGTCGTCGAGTATGACGATGCCTAATAATGTATTGTCATTGTCGGTTACCGGGAATATGTTACGATGAGATTGCGAGATAACCTTTACCATGTCTCCGAGACTCATATTCGGGTGTACTTCGATAAAATCTTTTTCAATGACACTGTCCATCTTCAAAAGAGTAAGTACGGCTTTATCCTTGTGATGGGTGAGTAGTTCTCCTTTTTTTGCCAGACGCATGGTATATATGCTATGTGGTTCGAATACTTTTATCGTTGCATAAGCTACGGTCGAGGTAATCATTAGCGGTAGGAATAAATCATACCCACCGGTGAGTTCTGTTGTCAAGAAAATAGCCATGAGCGGGGCGTGCATAACGGCGGCCATGACTCCTGCCATACCCATCAATGCGAAATTTTTGTCAGAAAGTTCCATAGGTAATAGTCCTGTATGATTAAGAACATAGGCAAAGAAGAAACCTGCGAAACACCCTACGTACAAACTGGGTGCGAAGGTTCCTCCCACACCACCTCCGCCATTGGTCGCACTGGTCGCTAATACCTTTACGAGTATGATGAGTCCCAAGAAGAGCATCATGACCCACATATTTCCATTCTCAGTATAGAATAAACTCCCTTCGGCCAGTTGTTTGAGATTGTCGTTCAGCAAGCTGGTAATGGCTCCATAACCTTCGCCGTACAGTGGCGGTAATAGAAAAATAGAACAACTTAGAATGAGCGAACCGAGAATGAATTTTTTCCATGGAGTCCCTATCCGGCGGAATATATCTTCCATACGGTTCATAATGCGGGTAAAATAAAGAGAAACAAATCCGCAAAAGAAACCGAGAAAAATAACGTATGGTATGCGGGCGGCGACGAACGGTTCGGTTTGGACGAAACTAAATTCGGCATTGTATCCGGTAAAGATATAGGAAACAGTGACTGCGGTAATCGACGAGATGAGTAAAGGTAAAACCGAAGTTGCAGTCATATCGATCATCAGTACTTCGAGAGTAAACAAGATTCCGGCGATGGGGGCCTTGAATATTCCCGCAATGGCGGCGGCAGCTCCGCAACCTACCAAAAGCATTAGTAATCGTTGATCGAGGCGAAACAACCTTCCTATATTCGAGCCGATCGCAGCCCCGGTATAAACGATGGGAGCTTCCGCTCCGACCGATCCTCCGAATCCGATTGTAATAGAACTCGCGATGACCGATGTGTACATATTATGTGGTTTAAGCCGGCTTTTCTTTTGCGATATGGCATAAAGTATGCGGGTGACACCGTGACTGATATCGTCTTTTACAATGTAACGTACGTACAAGCCAGCCAATAAAATACCTATTATCGGGTATATGAGATAAAGATAGTTGGCGCTGTCGGCATTGAAATGCGATGTTAGCAACTGTTGTATAAAATGTATGAGAAATTTAAGAATAAGAGCAGCGGCGGCAGTACAAATTCCGATAATAAAACTGAGAATTAAAACGAAATTGTGTTCATTGATGTGTTTTTCCCTCCACATCAACAGCCGCATCATCAAATCGTGCCTATCTTCCCTTTGGGTATCTTCTATTTCTATATCTTCGTCTTCAATCATATATGTTTATTTATACTCCTTTTCCTGTAATAACGGTTCTGATGGTGTAGATGATAATTTTGAGGTCTACCAGCAAAGACATATTTTCCAAGTAAAGAATATCGTATTTCAATCGGGCTATCATTTCATCGACGTTTCGAGCATATCCGTATTTTACCATTCCCCACGATGTGATTCCGGGACGTATCTGATGCAATAATACGTAATAAGGAGCTCGTTCGACGATTTGACGGATAAAGTATTCCCGTTCGGGCCTCGGACCTACGAGAGACATGTCTCCTTTCAATACATTCCAAAACTGTGGCAATTCGTCCAATCTGTATTTCCGTAATACTTTCCCTATTTTAGTAACCCGCTTGTCGTTTTCTTCCGATAACAAAGGGATTCCGTTTTCTGCATGGGCTTTCATCGTTCGGAATTTGTAAATTTTGAACGGTCTGTGCCTGTAACCTATGCGCTCTTGTTTGTAAAATATAGGACCGTTCGAGTCTTTTTTTATTAGTATGGCTAAGAGTAGAAACAAAGGAGAAAGTAAGATCAATGCGATAAAAGAAACAAAGATATCGATTACTCGTTTCATATTCTTTTCTCCCTCGGAGATAGCGCAATTACTCATGTCGATGAGCGGAGCCCCATAGATGTTGGTTAGTCTTACTCTCGAAGAGATAATGTTAAACTCGTCTGTACCCAATTTTATGGGTAAGTTGAGTGGATATAGTGTATTGATAAGTTTATGAAGCTCTGCTAAATCGTTTTCTTCCGGGGCAACGACAAGTTCTTGAATGTTCATTTGTTTACACAGCGAGGATAATTGTTCTATCGGATATGTCCTTCCTTCGGCTTCCGGGGCAGGCGTTTCGTGGTTGACCCGAATGAATCCGACGATATGATAACCGAGCGATTGTCTGGGTTCTTCGAGTTCTTTCATTTGCTTGATTGCTTTGGGACCGCAACCGATGATAAGCGTGTTGAATTGCCATTTTCGGCGGTGAATCATAGATGTGGCATTTCCTGTGACAATGGCCCGCCCTGTATATACACAGACAAATTGTAAAGCATATAAAGCAAGTAGCAATTCGTAATTGTCTATTCTTATTCGTAGAACATCGTTGATGAGGGCAATAAAAAATATAAACAGTGTATTGACCAATACAGATCCCAATGTCTGTATTAATTCTTGAATGCGAGATTTGAAAAAAGGCTGATTGTAATATCCCGACAAATAATAAACGCACATCATTAACAACGGGAAAAGTATTTGTCCTTCTATGACACGAGGCGAAAGCAAATACATTTTCAATGATTCGCCCGCTGCAATTCCCGGAAAATGGAAACGGACAATATTGAAAAGGAACCACGATACATTCGATGTAAGGTAATCCCCTAGTACGTATCTTCGTATTTGTCGTTTACCGTTGATCACTCTCGTATAATCTTGATAGTTCCGTCGGCTTCGAGTTTGATGATACTCGACGGGAGGGACTCTTTTATTTCGTCTCTGCGTGCCGTTACGATATAATCGACGGCATTTTTTATTTCGTCCGATATTTCGGAAAAGTTATGGGGAGCCGCATTCCCGCTGATATTGGCCGAGGTCGATACGATCGCTTTTCTGAACTGTCGGCACAATCGTTGTGAGAACGGTTCTTTTGTGATGCGTATGGCTATGCTCCCGTCATCGGCGAGCAAATTCGTTGCAAGGTTGCGCGCTCTGGGATAGATGAGGGTAAGAGGCTTTACGGCTACATCGAGTAGTTGCCACGCCGTTTCGGGTACTTCCGAAACATAATATTCCACTTTCGCTTCACTGTCTGTAAGTATAATAAGGGCTTTGCTGTCGACTCTCTGTTTGATTTTATAAACTCGTTGTACCGCTTCTGCATTGGTAGCATCGCAACCGATACCCCATATTGTGTCGGTGGGATATAAAATGATTCCCCCCCGCTGCATGACCTCGCAAGCCTGTTTTATATCGTCGTTGATTGTCATGGACATATCCTCTTGTTTCTGTTCAAGAAACAAAGATAATACAAACGAAAGCATAATGGTGAACAAATCTTCGTTTTTTAGGAGCTGTTTTGAAAAAACTCCCGGGTAGTATTTCTTTTTTTGTTTGCCGGTATGTGCGCTTTGGGGAACTTTTCATTAATGAGACGATAGGCGGTGTATTGGTGATAGTTCGTCGTACGCTTTGATTTAAGTTCCCCGACATATTTTTAAAGCATTATTTATAAATGGTTTGCTACATAATATATTGTGGCTTTATTGAAAAATGCTATCTTCGCACAGTAAACGAAAATGAAAATGGCAAGAGAAAGAGAGAATCTGCCGGTAGAAGTTCGTCCCTATCGTGTAGGCTTGGCGTTGAGCGGGGGAGGAGCCAAAGGTTTTGCCCATGTAGGGGCATTGAAAGCAATGGAAGAATTGGGGATTCGGCCGGATATAATATCCGGTACGAGCGCAGGAGCTATTATCGCGGTACTTTATGCCGACGGTTATTCACCCGATGAAATCTTAGACCTTTTTTCGGGGTTGTCTTTTAACGATTTGGCCGAAATAACTTTGCCCCGTTCCTGCTTTTTTAAAATAGATCGATTTAAACATTTCTTGCAAAAGTCGTTGCGAGCAGTTAATATCGAGGATTTGTCTATCCCGGTTGTTGTTACGGCTACCGACCTTGATCATGGAAAGTATGTGGTATGGCGTTCGGGAGAGATTGCCGAGCGGGTAACGGCTTCGTGCAGTATTCCCATTATATTTCCTCCGGTTCTTATCGATGGTACGCATTATGTCGATGGAGGTGTCTTGCGTAATTTGCCAGTTTATCCCATTCGTCCAGAGTGCGATGTCGTTATAGGTATCAATGTGAGCCCGTTAGTTAACAAGCAATATAAGCAATCGATATTGGATATAGCGGTTCGTTCATATAGCTTCATGTCTAAAAGCAATGTGATCGAAGATATAAAATTGTGCGATCTTTTTATTCCTATGAAAGAGGCTGCACGATATGCCGTATTTGATATTCATGCTTTGCGTGATATCGCTAATGTCGGCTATCAGCAGACATTGAAACTTTTTACAGGAAAACATGCTTCCAAAATAAATGAATTGAATAAATAAAAAACGTGCGATATGTCCGATGAGAAAATAGTCATCTATCAGGTTCTCCCCCGATTGTTCTCTAATATGTGTGATACATGTGTCCCTAATGGTACTTATGTGCAGAATGGAGCCGGTAAGTTAAACCATTTTACCTCGAAAGTCTTACGGGAGATAAAAAAGTTGGGTGCGAACTATATTTGGTATACGGGGATTATAGAACACGCTACCAAGACAGACTATTCGAAATATGGGATTCGAAAGGATAATAAATATGTGGTTAAGGGTGAAGCCGGGTCGCCTTATGCTATCAAAGACTATTATGATATAGATCCCGATTTGGCCGAAGATCCATCGACACGTATGCAAGAATTCGAGGCGTTGGTAACCCGTACACATGAAGTCGGATTGAAAGTAGTACTTGATTTCGTGCCGAATCATGTGGCTCGTCAATACCATTCTGATACTGCGCCAGAAGGTGTCGATGATTTGGGTGCTCATGACAACAAGGAGATGCATTTTTCTCCTTCCAATAATTTTTATTACATACCTCGGCAGGCATTTACGCCGCAATTTTACATAGGTGAAGGAGAGGATCGCTATTTCGAATATCCTGCGAAGGCAACCGGAAACGATTGTTTCGGGGCTTTCCCGGGAGAATATGACTGGTATGAAACGGTGAAGCTGAACTATGGAGTGGATTACACAGGAGGTGGCCGTTGTTACTTCGACCCTATACCCGATACATGGTACAAAATGCTCGATATTCTCCTATTCTGGTGTGGGAAAGGTGTTGATGCTTTTCGTTGCGATATGGCCCACATGGTTCCTGTCGAGTTTTGGAATTGGGCTATTTCGAAAGTGAAAGGAAATTATCCCTCGGTTATATTCATTGCAGAGATTTATGATCAGGCGTTGTATCGGGTTTATATCGAGAAAGGTAAATTCGATTACCTATATGATAAAGTAGGATTGTACGATAAATTGAGAGGGGTATTGTGTCATCAGGTATCGGCTGCGCAGCTCACTTATTGTTGGCAGTCTGTCGATGGAATAGGAGGAAAAATGTTGAATTTTCTCGAAAATCATGACGAACAGCGCTTCGCTTCCGACCAGTTTGCCGGTGATGCCGATAAAGCCCTCCCTGCATTGGTCGTTTCGTCGATGATGAATACGGGGCCTATGATGATATACTTCGGACAGGAATTGGGTGAGCGTGCAGAGGATGCCGAGGGATTCAGTGGAAAAGATGGTCGTACGACGATATTCGACTATTGGAGCGTGCCCACAGTTAGACAGTGGTACGATAGCGGGCGTTGCTCGGTATCTAAATTGTCGGCAAAGCAGAAAAAACTACGAAATCTATATAAAACGGTTCTTAATATTAGTCGTTTGGAATCGGCTATTGTTCATGGCGATTTCTTTGATTTGATGTATGTCAATGGGGAAAATCCATGCTTTAATCCGCATCGACAATATGCATTCCTTCGTAAATATGGAAATGAGTTATTAGTTATTGTTGTTAATTTCGATGACCGGCAGGCGAATGTGAAGATCAATATCCCCGATCATGCATTCGAAACGATGAAAATAGTTCCGGGTAAATACGAGGCATTAGAACTGATTGGAGGAGATAAAGAGATGAAGGAGTTGAGTCCCGAAATACCGTTTGCTTGTGCCCTTTCGGGGTATGGAGCTGCGGTTTGGAAAATAGAGTTAAAAAATTTTTCCAAAGAGATACAGAAAAAATAAAAAAGTACAGGAAAATTTTGAAATAGAAATTGTACCTTTGCCGTACAATTAATAATCTCTGTTTTACACACAAAAATCATGAGTCAAACACCTCCTTTCAAGGTATTTTCGGGAACCAATTCAAGGTATCTCGCTGAGAAAATTTGTAATAGTCTGGGTTGTGAGTTAGGTCAAATGAACATTCAGCATTTTGCCGATGGAGAATTTGCCGTTTCTTTCGAAGAGTCGATCCGTGGTTGTCAGGTCTATTTAGTGCAATCGACATTTCCCAATTCCGACAATCTGATGGAATTGTTATTAATGATCGATGCTGCCAAACGAGCTTCTGCCAAGTCGATTGTAGCTGTTGTTCCTTATTTCGGGTGGGCTCGCCAAGATCGCAAGGATAAGCCGCGTGTTTCCATTGCTGCGAAATTGTTGGCCGATATATTGAGCGTTGCAGGTATCAATCGCCTTATAACGATGGACCTGCATGCCGATCAAATACAAGGTTTCTTCGATGTTCCGGTAGACCACTTGTATGCTTCGTCTGTATTTATTCCCTATATTCAGTCTTTGAAATTGAAAGATATGGTGGTTGCTACCCCCGATGTGGGTGGTTCCAAACGAGCCAGTACTTATGCCAAATACTTGGGCGTGCCTTTGGTTTTATGCCATAAACAACGGGCTAAGGCCAATGTGGTAGAAAGCATGACCGTGATAGGAGATGTAGAAGGAAAGAATGTCATTTTGGTAGACGATATGGTCGATACGGCCGGAACGATAACCAAAGCAGCCGATTTAATGATGAGCAGAGGAGCTCTTTCGGTACGAGCCATAGCTTCTCATGCCGTGATGAGCGACCCTGCCAGCGAACGGGTTCAAAACTCTTCTATGACCGAATTGATTTTCACGGATAGTATTCCTTACACAAAAAAATGCGATAAGGTACATATCCTCAGTATTGCCGACTTGTTTGCCGATACTATTCGTCGGGTCTACGAGAATAAGTCTATCAGTTCGCAGTACCTTCTGTAATTGGGAAGTATAGAATCTAATATAATGTTACCGGGTCTATTGCAAAAAGCAAATAGGCCCGGTAATTTTTTAGGAGCGAGGGTAATTCATTTTAAACGCTTTCCCTGTATTTTTTCGAATTGAAAAATATTGATAAGAAAACGAGGAATATAACAATGGATAGGGAGGCTGAATCTATGTCTTAAAGGTTCGAGAATTAACCACCCTTTATTATCCTTAGCTTTCGTGTGTGAGTAGAATTTAGAGTCTGAATTTTGGACTATTGGGGATAATGGAATGAAGGAAGAGGGCGTTAAAAAAATAATCTGTGTAGTAGCTACACAGATTATTTTTTTCATTATCGTTGTTTATGGTAACTTACTTCACTTCCTCGAAATCGACATCGGTAACATCTTTACCATTATTTCCGCTTTGTGAAGCATCTGCACCCGGTTGAGCTTGTTGTGCTCCGGCAGCTTGTTGTTGAGCCTGAGCATTGTACAAGTCTTGGGCGGCAGCTTGCAATACATTGTTCAATTCGGTCGAAGCGGCATCGATACCGGCAATATCCTGTGCTTTGTGAGCTTCTTTTAATTTAGCCAAAGCCGACTCGATAGCGCTTTTCTTGTCTGCCGGAATCTTGTCTCCCATTTCATTAAGCTGTTTTTCGGTTTGGAAGATGAGAGCATCGGCGTGATTCAGTTTGTCGATACGCTCTTTTTCTTTCGCATCGTTTTCAGCATTGGCAGCAGCCTCGTCCTTCATTCGTTTGATTTCGGCGTCGGTCAACCCGCTCGATGCTTCGATACGTATGCTTTGTTCTTTACCTGTACCTTTGTCTTTGGCCGATACATTCAAGATTCCGTTGGCATCTATATCGAACGTGACTTCGATTTGAGGCACACCCCGCATGGCTGCCGGGATCCCGTCCAAATGGAATTTACCGATAGTTTTGTTGTCTTTTGCCATAGGGCGCTCACCCTGTAATACATGGATTTCAACTGAGGGCTGGTTGTCGACAGCCGTCGAGAAGACTTCCGATTTACGGGTAGGAATAGTCGTGTTGGCGTCAATCAATTTGGTCATTACGCCACCCAGTGTTTCGATACCCAATGAAAGGGGAGTTACATCGAGTAATAATACATCTTTCACATCGCCTGTCAATACCGCACCTTGAATAGCAGCACCTACTGCAACTACCTCATCGGGGTTAACTCCCTTTGAAGGAGTTTTTCCGAAGAATTTTTCTACAATCGCTTGTATAGCAGGGATACGAGTAGAACCACCCACGAGAATTACTTCGTCTATGTCAGAGGCACTTAGACCAGCATCTTGCAAAGCTTTGCGACACGGTTCGATAGTAGCCTGAATCAATCGGTCGCTCAATTGCTCGAATTTGGCACGAGTCAATGTTTTAACCAAGTGTTTGGGTACACCGTTCACCGGCATGATGTAAGGCAAATTAATTTCGGTCGATGTCGAGCTCGACAATTCTATTTTAGCTTTTTCGGCTGCTTCTTTCAAACGTTGCAAAGCCATCGGGTCTTCTCTCAAATCGACACCTTCGTCTTTTTTGAATTCATCGGCAAGCCAGTCGATGATAACGTGGTCGAAGTCATCACCGCCGAGGTGAGTATCACCGTTGGTCGATTTCACTTCGAATACACCGTCTCCCAATTCAAGAATAGAAATATCGAACGTACCACCACCCAAGTCAAATACGGCGATTTTCATGTCTTTATTCGACTTGTCAAGACCGTAGGCCAATGCGGCAGCAGTAGGCTCATTGACAATACGACGTACATTCAAGCCTGCGATTTCACCGGCTTCTTTCGTAGCTTGACGTTGAGAATCGTTAAAATAGGCCGGTACAGTAATAACGGCATCGGTTACTTCTTGTCCTAAGAAATCTTCGGCTGTTTTTTTCATTTTTTGAAGAATCATTGCCGAAATTTCTTGTGGAGAATAGAGACGACCGTCGATGTCTACACGCGGTGTATTATTATCGCTTCTTACTACTTTGTAAGGTACGCGAGAAATTTCGTTAGCTACTTGATCGAATGTTTCACCCATGAAACGTTTAATCGAGAAAATAGTCCTCGTAGGGTTGGTGATGGCCTGACGTTTGGCAGGTTCTCCCACCTTGCGTTCACCACCATCTACGAAAGCCACGATCGAAGGAGTCGTACGACGGCCTTCACTGTTGGCAATTACTACCGGCTCGGTTCCTTCCATAACGGCGACACACGAGTTGGTTGTTCCTAAGTCAATACCAATAATCTTTCCCATAATTTTATATCTTTTATTGTTAATTCGTTATTTTGTTTACTGTCTGTTTTTTTATAGACACTGCATCTTGTTCAAATGTTATGCCAAAAAACGAAAGCAAGGAAAATGTTTTTTTTGTCAGACTTTTCCAAAGCGCTTTGTTGGCCTGTGTCAGTAATGCTGTCGATTTGTCATATTGACTTTGCTCTTTTGTTTATCTAAAAAACGCAAACGAGCGAGTATGGGTTGGTTCTGTTTGTACTTATTTCCCCGATTTATTTCGTTATTAAACCGAAATGATGTAAATTTGCCAATCTTATAAACAGGAATTTTTATCGAAAGTATTATAAAATAATGAGCAATGACTGGAAATGGTCATTGCTCATTATTGCGTTGAACATATTTCTGTACAGGGGGAAATTTATATGGACAAGATAATGATGTGGATCATGGCAATCTGTGCTCTGATCGGTGGAACGGACCGGTTGCTGGGGAATCGTCTGGGGCTGGGAAAACGATTTGAGGACGGATTTCAGCTCCTTGGACCGACAGCGCTTTCCATGGCTGGACTGATTTGCATTACGCCGTTGGTATCACTGGGATTGGAACTGTCTCTTATACACATCTCCGAGCCCACGAGACGTA
>ERZ1026986.668-NODE-668-length-12117-cov-5.103134_pt1 | contig 12117 bp, 14 predicted proteins | sample MGYA00519455_ERZ1026986 | MGnify/ENA primary metagenome ERZ1026986 (study PRJEB26926, sample SAMN06164548) | human gut metagenome | biome: ENVO:00009003; feature: ENVO:2100002; material: ENVO:00002003 | host: Homo sapiens | place: USA | collected 2012 ...
CGGAGATGTGTATAAGAGACAGACCACGGAGTGACAGATTCACATATACCCTGCCAAACCTTTTATTCAAAATAATGCAGATATTTTCATCAGGGTCTTTGGCATGCTCCCTTAATTTCACCAATACTTCCTCTACTAAAAGCATTGTCTTTATGGTCTGCTTTTTCTCTATGCCAAACTCTTCCAGACCTTCTTTGATAAACTCTATTCCCGCTTTTGTATGCTTCTGCTCTACCAGCAATCTTTTGCTCATAGTTCTATTAATCCCTCCTAACCCTAAAATCTTTTATTTACAGTTTTTGATTCCACTTGACGTCATATAAGTTCCTGCTAATATTACCAATACCGATATAACTGCAATAATACAGGATATTTATGATGATTCCAAGCAGAACTACGGTGCTCCAAAAATCACTGTAGAATTGCGTAAAACAGGTGAAGTCATTTCGGAAAGAACCGTTGGTATATATATGCGCCAAATGGGAATCCGTGCCCAGTGGAGCAAGCCATGGACAATCACCACTAAATGGCAGTCAGTATGTTGCAACGAAATATAAAAAAGCAACAGAAAATATGCAGCGTAGTTACTCAAAGAAAGCGTTTCCGTGGGATAATGCATGCATTGAATCCTTCCATTCAATTATCAAACGTGAATGGGTCAACCGCTTTAAAATTTGCGATTACAAGCAGGCATACCGTTTGATTTTCGAATATCTGGAAGCTTTCTACAATACGAAACGAATTCATAGCCATTGTAACTATATGTCATCAAATGAATTCGAACGAGTATATGAAAGAACACACACTGAGGCTGAGCTTCTGGCGGGTTAAAATGGGGAAAAATTTCTCATTTTAACTTGTACTAAATCTTGACATAGAACCAAATTTTGGCATTTCTACAAGTACCAATATGAGTGCATTCCACATAAATATGTTTTGGAATTTTTCGGCATTTGCTTTATTGCATTGTAAATATTTAAGTAATCCCCAAACCCCATTCCAATACAAATAATTCCAAATAAACCCAATCCAACAAATTTCGGAAATATCAAAAATAAAATATAGGGAATTATGCCAAGTATAAGATTAGGGCACAAGCACATAAAAATAAAACGCCCTTTACTCATATCCTCTGTTCCTACCACAAACATCAACCCATGTGCCAAATCATTATACATATATACATCTTTTTTATAACATATTGCATGCAGCAATTCATGTGGCAACAGAGATAATCCGCCACAAATTCCACCTATCATCATCCATATTGCATTATCAGGAATATATTCTATTCCCAGTATTAAAAATGGAATTGCTAATATACCCATTATCAAAATACATCCCCCATTTGCAATTAATGATAATTTCTTCGTATCCTCTGGTTCTTTAAACGGGGTTGCATTAGGATGATGTTCCTTGTATGGAAGACTACTCTCATCTCCATTATATTTGCCAGCATAGTGAAAAATCATATTCTTCTCCAATCTTTAAAAGCTACTTCAACGAAATTACACTCTTTTTTCACACAATCCATTAATTTCATCAATATCAGCCTTAACTCTACTAATATCCAAATAGCAGCACAGGATTAAAACAACACCACACATTCCAGCCAAAACATAGACGAGAAGCTGATTAACCCAGCTGCCTCTAAGAGTTTCTCTAACGAGAGCAGATTCTCACTACTTTCATAAACCTGACTGGCTGTATACAGATATGTACGCCTGTCAATTGTCTCAATATAATATATATCTGTGGGATATAATTTGTAGATCTCATCCTCATATTTAGCCGGAATGGTAATAGAAAGAGATCTTACAAACTTCTCAACCTGCTCTACTTCTTTCGTTTGTTTATGAAAAAACATGTGAACCTCAGGCTCTTCATATTTCTCATTCTTATTCATAAATAATTTCATATGTATACCCACTACAATATTATCAAATTATTGCACTCTACTTTGTTCCACTTTCATTATGAGTAATAAACGTGCTCCAGGGCGTTTTCTTTCAGCCTAATTCTTTTCAATGCTTTTCAGATAACTCCGCACCACTCCCAGGCCCCCTTCGGGCACACAGAATATCTCCCTGCGTTTTCCACACTGTTCATATACTTCTTCCAGATCAAACCACTGAACTTCCTCTACTTCTTCTGTCTGAAGAACAAGTTCCGCTGTATTCACAGGCTCCTGATAGATGTAGACAAAAGCAATTTCTTCATCCCGAAACATTTTTCCATGAAATTCTTTTGTGAAAGATATGGGGAAGGTTCCGGCAAAGTGCAGCTGTTCCGGTGTTGCGCTGATTCCCAGTTCTTCTTTCAGTTCCCGAAGTGCAGATTCCAGTGGTTCGTCTCCTGCCTGGATGTGTCCTGCCGAGGAAGTATCAAATTTTCCCGGAAAAGAATCCTTGTTTTGTGAGCGTTTCTGTAAAAGAATCTGTACTCTGCCCTCTTTTTTCCGAATAATCCATATGTGAGCTGTTCTGTGGGGAATTCCTTCTGCATGGGCTTTTTCCCTTGATACAATCTGTCCGGCAGGATTACCTTTGCTGTCTATAACGTCAAATAATTCCATCTATTTTTCCTTCTTTATTTGTAAAAAATTTCAAACAGTCATGTCTCTGGCAGTTCTTTATTTTTCGATGAAGTGAATTCTTTCTGGATCAAACCGGTCCTGCTGCGGTCTTGTCTCTGCCGGATAACCCAGTGCAAACATGGAAAAAACTTTTACATTTTCCGGAAGACCCAGAAGTCTGTGAACTTCTTCCATGCGTTCTTCTACCGGAGCAATGCCAAACCATACTCCGCCCAGACCAAGAGTATCTGTTTCCAGCCAGATATTTTCTTGGGCAATGGACATGTCAATCTGTGCAAAAGATGGTGCAACAAGTCCTTCTGTATGATAGACTGGTACGATCACTGCAGGTGCCCCTGCTGCACAGCCGGTGTATGGTGTTACTTTGGACAATTTCTGGATTTTTTCTTTGTCTGTTACCACATAAAATTCCCAAGGCTGCTGGTTACATGCACTTGGCGCCTGCATTCCCGCCTTCAGGATTTCCATGATTTTTTCCTTTTCTACTGGTTTGTCTTCATATTTTCTTACACTGATTCTGTGAAAAATACTGTTCATAACTTTTCGTCTCCTTTACGAATCATTCAGTTGATCCTATTATAGCATGTATATTTTATAAAGCCTCAATTTTTTCAGCTCTTCCGGTATTTTACAGAAGGGTAGCTTCCTGTACAGATCGGCAGCTACTTTAATTTTCTGCACGATTTTCTCTCTATCCTGTTGTTTTCCCATCTATCTTTTCCCAATCATCACTATAATATAAAAACAGCACCGGACAACTTTTTGTTATCCAGTGCCCATAATCTTAAAAAGCGGTTTTATGCTGGCTGTCAGCCGCGACATCCTTCCGAACGTCTAAAATGTCGCCGGTATCATTAAGTCCCCGGCGCGGACTCACCGTATCTCCCTGGTGTGGGCGTAATACCCTTCCGAGTATCAAATAGTCCCAGTAATTACCCTGCCCGGGCACAGTACAGCTTTTACGTGCCGCTACACGAAACCTTTTGGTTTAACTATATTATATGCGATACCCTAAGAAATATCAATAGTTTCTGGCAAAATCGATTGGCTGTATTTTATTGTACCCCATTACTTACCACTGTCTATGATTTCCAGGTCCTCAGGACAGATCAATCAAAAATCATATCCTCTGTCCCATCAGGTTTTAAAAATACTGTTTTCGAAATTCCATTACATTCCAGCGTTACTTTCTGCTCATGGGAAGAACAGAGGCGAACCCTGTGTATCCTGCCCTCTCTCCATTCAAAATCAACTGTGATGTCACCCTGTGCCTTCATTCCCTGGACTTTTCCGTCCTTCCATTCATCCGGAAGTGCCGGAAGTAACAGGATATACCCTTTCCTGCTCCGGATAAGCATCTCTGCAACCGCAGCTGCAAAGCCAGAGTTCCCATCGATCTGGAACGGTGGGTGTGCACACAGCATGTTGGGATAAATGCCGCCTCCCACACAGGAAATATTTTCCTCCCTGGTATAACGGAGCTGGTTTTTCAAAAGCCCCAGTGCATGTTCCCCGTCCCGTAAAGAAGAGGAGGAACAGACAATGAAAAGATTTAAAGCTTATATCGAATATGTAATGAACTTTTATGCCAACTATTACAGATTTTACCGGTAAGTGCAGAATATGGCTTCCGGATATAACCCGGAACCTGTATTTGCAGTTTATGTAGATCTTGTAATCAATAATTTCAGTATACGCTAGAATCCGTTTCCTGTACATGAACAGGATGCGTTAATATATAAACAAAATTTTACAGTTGGCAGACTTAGCCAAAAAGAACCGATATCAGTCTTGCAAAGACCTTGTATCGGTTCTTTTTGTATTTTCTCATTATCTAATTATGGGAGGATTTTTCTGTATCACCGAAAAAACTTTTATTCCCGCACTTCAAGCCACTGGTCAATGTTCCCAAAATGTACCGCCTGCAGGTTATCTACATCAACCAGTTGCGGGAAGCTGTTTCTGATGATCATGACACCATTTTCCTTATCCTGTTTTTCTCCACCGCCAGCGATGCCTCCCATGGTCCTATCAAGTGTTAAAACCGTTCCATCTTTATAGCGCACCTGGTCAATACTGGTTCTGGCATAAAGATCCATGCCATAATCTGTACCTGTGTACTCAAACTTGTTTTTCTCATCTTCATACACCTTCATAGCTTCATCATAATCAAGATATAATGACCATAAAAGGGGCGTTACTTCCATTTTTTTCACTGTGATTTCATAACCTCCAAAATCACATTTCCGGTTCACTTCCAGAGTTGTCGGAGGCTTTACTGCACCCAAGGTCCATTTAAAATCCCATGTTCCATCTGTAATAACAGTCTTATCATAATCTCCTTCCTCCGTAAGATTCTTTAATGTGATTTCTACTGTTTTATTACTCAGATCATAATCACCGTCATAAGATATACAGGCGTTAAAATATTTAAGATGTGTAGAATTTTGATCTGTTTTCAGTAACATATCCTGTCCTACCCCAGTGTTGAAGCTTCCAAATCTGTTATCGTCCACTGCATATACTTCTTTTCCATCGATCTTAAAATGTGTTATCTCCTCAAAAGAAGTATGATCAGTCATAGAAATACTGTCCTCTGTTTTCACTTCAAAAAAAGCATACAGGAATCCCTGATCCTGAATAGAATCTGTCAGGGTAACCGTCACACCATTTTGTGTTACAGACTGGTCTATATTCTGAATATAGGTTGATTCCTGCATTGTTTCCTGCTGCTTTTCAGATGGTTCCAGTCTTTTTAACAAATGGTCATTCCATTTAAAGAACTCTTTTGCAGCCACCGTTACTCCCATGCCTGTACAGATCACTGCTGCAACAATCAATAATCGGCCACTGATTCTTTTTCTTTTATATTTTTTATCTACCGTATCCGCCTGCTCAATCTGTCTCAGTGTCTCTTCAAATTTATTATGAAAATCCTGTGGTACTTCTGGTGCGATGTTATCCCATTTATTCTCTAACATGACATTTTCCCCTTTCCTGTTATTCTCTTTGATCGTTTGCTGTTTTTCTCAGTTGCCGGTCTTTTCTCTTCTTCAGATAACTTCACCTTCAAAAACTCTCTTGCACGTGAAAGTCTGCTTTTGATCGTTCCATCTGGAATATCCAGAGCCTCACTGATCTCTTTCTGTGAAAATCCTTCTAAATAATACAATGTTACCAAAATCCTCAACTCCTCCGGAAGCTCCATAATCGCCATATACAAATGACTGTATCTGTCCTCCTCAGTCAGCCTCATATTGTCCATATATTCTTCATATGGAATAACATTTTTTCTTTTCCGAAGAATCCCATTGCATTCATTGATCAATATCTTTGTGATCCATGTTCGAAAATACTTTTCTTTCTTTAAGGTGGGAAGTTTCTCATATGCCTTAAGAATTGTTTCCTGCACAGCATCCCCACAATCAGAATCATTCTTCAGAATGGACTTTGATATATGATACAGCATGGCTTCTGCATCCCGAACCTCCTTAATAAATACATCTTTTGTCATAACTTTGTCTTCTCCTTTTGTCCAGCCGGATTACTACACGTGTTTGCTTTTTTACTTTTACACTAATTAGATGCACCGAGAAGAGAATTGGTTCTCATAAAATTATCTCAGGATTTTGTAATTTAAAAAATACAGTTTGCACATATACAATGATACAATAAAAATGTAAAAATTATAGCAATTCCTACACGAAAGGGGTCATGTTTTATGAGAAAAAGAAACAATTTTATTTCTGTGTTTACTATGTTTCTGGCAATTGGTTTTGCAATTATTTTCTCCAGACCCGTAAAAGCAACGGCAAATGGGGTCCAATTAAAAGCAAATCGGACATACACAGCATATGATGTTACCGGTGATGGAACGAAAGATAAAATCAGAATCAGAGCAGCCAATCAAACCGACGATGAAGCATATTCGTCACTTACTGTATCGGTTAATGGAAAAACAGCTTACAGATTAAAAAATACACGTTTTTATAATGTTATAGCAAATATTTATACATTGAAAAACGGACAGCCGTTTTTATATCTCTATGCACCAGCCGAGAATGGTGACGGACCTGTATGTGCATTATTAAAATACACAAACGGAAAGTTCAGAAAAATCCTTGATTTCACTGAGATTATGGCAGGATACGGAGACCATCGCATAGGTGAAGTTACCAATTTAAATGGAAATAAGATTGTAATTACAGAGAGCATCGTTTCTTATTCTCTTGGTATCAATGCAATTAATTTCACCTACGAATATGTCAATGGAAAATTTGTTCCGACAAGCAAATATGGATCCTATAAAGAAATATATTCCGCAGACGGAAGCAGCCGATATTTCACAGTAAACAGTAATCTTCCGGCATATGCCAGACTAGGCGCTACTGCGGTGAACACAACACTGAAAACCGGATCATTAACAAAAATCATTAAATGCGCACTCATAAACGGAAAGATGTATATTCAGTTAGAATGCGATGGAGAAATCTATTGGATTAAAGCGCTGGAAAATCCACCGATTTCTGATAGCGAAAGACAATTTATGGAAGTTAGATATGCAGGATGATATCATCGAAAAAAAAGTTTCATACTCCCATAATATCAGGAATAAGCTCGCCTGCACCTTTCAGTTTAAAACCCTGAAAACAGGTTCTGTCATCGATAACTAATGACATATTTTATATCAGTTTTTCTGTTTACACAAAACTTGAAACGCTCTCATACATAATGCAGCTATGGCACAAAATACACATCCCCATATAAGTATCGCTACCTGCAGTACTTTTTCATCCGGCATAAAAAACACTCCTCACATTCGTCACTTACAATAAGTATTACACTTTACCGTGTAAAAGTCAACCTTCCAAAAAAATCCCGGAGTACATTGTCATACTCCAGGATTTTGTCGTCAACCGGATAAAAGCAACCGCATTCGCTACATAATTCTACACCAGATAACTGCTTCGCAGTTGATTCAGTTAAAGCTCTTCCCCGCAGGATTCAATCACTTTTTTGTACCAGTAAAAAGAATCTTTGCGGATTCTAGAAAAGTCTCCAGTCCCGTCATCATTTTTATTTACATAGATAAGACCATAACGCTTCTTGAATTCTCCAGTGGAGGCACTGACAAGATCTGTACAGCCCCAGCAGGTGTAGCCGATCAGATCTACTCCGTCATGGATTGCTTCCTTCATCTGCTCTATATGGCGGCGCATATATTCAATACGGTAATCATCGTGAATCTTTCCATCCTCTGTCAGCTGATCCACCGCCCCAAGACCATTTTCCACGATCATGATCGGAATCTGATAGCGGTCATAGATCTGGTTCAGAACATAGCGAAGACCAGTTGCATCGATCTGCCAGCCCCAGTCGGAAGCTTTCAGATATGGATTTTTCAGATTGTCACTTCCATTTCCGGCCGTTTTCTCTCCGTCCTTTGTCACGCTGACACAGCTACTGGAATAATAGCTGATAGTGAAAAAGTCCACCGTACCCTTCTTGAGGATCTCTTTATCCTCCTGAAGAACCTCCAGCTGGATTCCGTGCTCCTCAAAGTATCTCGCTGCAAATCCCGGATAATATCCTCTTACATGAACATCACCGGCAATGGAATTGTGGATCTGCCCAAACTGCTGTGCATATAAGATATCATCCGGATGGCAAGTATATGGATAACCATTGTGATAAGCAAGCATACAGCCAAGCATAAACTTCGGATCAATCTCATGAGCCATGGAAACTGCAAGTGCACTTGCTACCAGTTGGTGATGCATTGCCTGATAACGGCTCTGCTCACATACATCCTTCGGATCCAGCATTCCTGCACAGAATACCGCACCAAAATCCTGCGTCAGCATATTGATCTCATTAAAAGTCAGCCAGTATTTTACCTTACCTTTATATCTCTCAAATAAAACCTTTGCAAATCGAAGATAGAAATCGATCATCTTACGATTTTTCCATCCGCCATACTCCAGAGAAAGATGAAGGGGATTCTCATAATGAGAGATCGTTATCAGCGGCTCAATGTTATATTTTCTCAGTTCGTCGATCACATTGTCGTAGAACTTAAGGCCTTCCTCATTTGGAGTTTCCTCATCCCCATTTGGGAACACTCTGGACCAAGAAATAGAAAAACGATATACCTTAAATCCCATCTCTGCAAAAAGAGCAATATCCTCTTTCCAGTGATGATAAAAATCAGTCGCCTGGTGATTGGGATAAAATTCTTCCGGTAACGGTGCCGGCGGTGTAAGACGACGTTCCTTATCCACACTTCCTCCTGTCAGGATATCTGCAATGGACGGGCCTCTGCCATCCTCATCCCAACCGCCTTCATACTGGTTTGCAGCAGTTGCTCCGCCCCAGAGAAAGTTTTCCGGCATACGATTATAATTTTTCATATTTTAATTTTCTCCTTTTTACAAACATCAGGCGGATCTGTTATCTCCGCCTGATGTTTCGTTGTTATTCTTATACAATAGTCAGGAATTTATCTCCTGCATTTACAGCTGCATCTTCTTTTTCCATGCATACTGCTTTGATATAATCAGAAATATTGGTCACAACAACCGGTGTGATCAGATCATATCCTTCTTTCTTAATGGCATCCATATCGAATTCCACAAGAAGCTTTCCTTTTTTTACCTTATCTCCATCAGAAACATGGGATTTAAAATATTTGCCATTTAAATTTACAGTATCAAGTCCGATGTGGATCAGAATTTCTGCTCCACTTTCTGTCACAAACATGATTCCATGTTTACTGTCCATGATATTTGCCACCGTACCATCTGCCGGTGCATAAACCTTACCTTCTGATGGAACGATTGCTGCTCCGTCACCTAAAACCTTATCAGCAAAAGTTTTATCCGGAACATCGGAAAGTGCTTTTACAGTTCCTGCTACCGGTGCACAAAGCTCGATCTTGTCTACAAGCGGAACACTCTGCTGTGCAGGCTGTTTTTCTGTATCTGTGTTCTGTACTTCATCCTCTGTCTCAGCCTTTACATCCTCAAATCCGAAGATAAGCGTAAGAACAAAAGCAGCTACAAAAGATACCACGATCATAATGATTCCATAAATCAGATTGCTTAATCCCTTCTCGCCGATAAACGCCGGGATCGCCATGATACAATTCTGTGCAATGTAAAGAGAAACCTGAAGAAGTCCTCCTACGATACCACCGATTCCGGCTGCGATGGAAGCTGCTACAACCGGTCTTTTCAGTTTCAGTGTAACACCATACAGAGCAGGCTCTGTGATACCCATAAGAGCGGAAACACCGGCTGCACTTGCCAGCTGTTTCATGTTGCTGTCCTTGGATCTTACAGCTACTGCAAGAGAAGCTCCGGACTGTGCAAGGTTAGAGCATACCTGAGATACAAAAATCAGTGTATCGGTACCACCGGTTGCAATGGCATTCAGTCCGATCGGTGTCAGCGCATGGTGCATACCGGTCATAACGATGAACGGGAAGGTTGCTGCAAGGATACCTACAATAATGAAACCAAGTTTTACGGACAGGAAGTTGATGGCTACCGCAAGTCCGTTACCAATAATTGTTCCGATCGGTCCAACTACGATCAGGGCGATCGGTGCACTGATCAGAATTACCAGTGTCGGGTTCAGGATCAGTTTTACCATTTTCGGTGTGATCTTATCAACCAGAATCTCAATATAATGTGTGATCCATACCATCAGGATAACCGGAATAACGGAATAAGAATAAGTTGCTTTTGTGATCGGCAGACCAAACAGTGTGATGGCCGCATCACCAGCTACCATAGTTACAAAGGTAGGGCTTAAGTAAACACCGGCAATAAACAGCGCCAGTGACTGGTTCACGCGGAAAACCTTGGCAGCATTTGCTGCGATCAGGAACGGCATGAAGTAGAAAGTAACATCTCCGATAAAACTGATCACCTGGTAGGTACTGCTTGTTTCTGATACCAGATGAAAAGTTGTCAGCAGGCTAAGTACAACTTTGATCATACCAGCTGCAGTCAGGGCAGGGATCATCGGGGTCATACATCCGGTGATGGCATCGATAACTTTTGAAACAACACTCTTTGAGCTGTCAGAGTTCGCTGCCGGTGCATCATCGGTAGGAACGCCTTTGTCTTCCAATGCCTTGTAAACAGCGTTTACTTCGTTTCCTGCGATAACCTGGAACTGATCTTCATGCCAGTTAACGCCGGAGATCTCAGAAAGCTTTAAGATCTCTTTCTCGTTGATCTTCGATCTGTCTTTCACATAGAAACGAAGCCTTGTCATGCAGTGGAACAGACGGGTGATATTATCTTTTCCGCCCAGCGCTGCAATCAGTGTGTCTGCAGTTTTTGCATAGTCCTTTTTCATTTGGGGACCTCCTTTAATAATAAATATTGAAATTTATATTAAAGGTCTTGCCTGAAAAGATACGCACATGGCACGTATTTCAGTAACAATCCATTAACACCTAATTTATAAAACAATCTCTTTTCACAGATTTTTCAGACGTTTATGGTCTTCTGTGATCTTCTGGATATGAATCGTCAGATACAGCATTTCATCCTCAGTCATAGCGTATTTATATTCCTCTTCCATCATAAGATAGATCATTTTTACACAGCCGTAAGCTTCTCTGTACTGCTCCTTGATGATCTTGAAAAGCTCCTGATTCTCATCATAGTGAAGCTCTTTATGAAGGAATCTCTGGGCAAAATATTTCAGATGCGTGAGAAACCGCTGATAATACAGATTATTCTCCTGAAATTCCATATTGTCATAATACTTCTCCACGATGTCCAGGATCTGATGTACGATAATGGAAATCTGATAGCTGTCCGTCTTGCCGCCATCTTCCGCATTCACAAAATGCAATGCAAAAAATCCTGCTTCATCTGCAGAAAGATCTACCTCGAACATCTCATTTACCTTTTTCAGTAATTCCAAGCCGATCTCATATTCCTTATGATAAAGCTGCTTGATATCCAGAAGCAGCATATTCTGAAGGCGGATCCCGTTTTCAAGTCTGGAGATCGCACCCATGATATGGTCGCTAAGGGAAAAATAAATACTGTCATTTAATTTCATCCCCTCTTTTTCCTTCACATCATTTACAAAAGCTTCCACAAAATCCAGATATTTTTCCGGAATAGCAGTCAGATAACCCTGTATCTCCTTGCTGATCTGGGCATTTTCCGCAGTAAAGATCTTCTCGATCCTGGACTCCTCCACTTGCTGTCCTTTCTTTTTCTGAAAAGCAATTCCGCAGCCCTTTACAATAACTTCATGTCCCTGTCCATCCCTGGACAGTATCAGATTATTATTCAAAATCTTATGGATAACCATAGTCCTGTTCCCCCGCTGCCAAACAAATAAAAAAAGACCATTACAGTATATAGAAAACCTATTCCTATACTACTATAAGGTCTTGCCTGACGATAAATAAATATTTCAGTAACAATCCTTCTGATTCGTAACTATTTAATAACTGTACGTAATAATATCAGAAAAAATATATGCTGTCT